>Ga0210027_1000945_pt1 | contig 28227 bp, 18 predicted proteins | sample CryGeymeta201510_FD_183978 | JGI IMG/M metagenome (GOLD analysis project Ga0210027, IMG submission 183978) | Groundwater microbial communities from Crystal Geyser aquifers in Utah, USA - Crystal Geyser metaG 2015-10 (SPAdes) (version 2) | ecosystem: Environmental > Aquatic > Deep subsurface >...
GCTCTTCCATGCTGGCGGCGGTTTGCTCCAACGCGCTGGCCTGGGACTCGGTGCGGGACGACAAGTCGTTGTTGCCCTGGGCGATCTCGGCACTGGCGGTGGCGACACTTTCGCTGCCCTGGCGCACGTGGGCGACGACCTTGACCAAGCTGGCTTGCATGGCCGATACCGCGCGCATCAGATCAGAAATTTCATCGCGGCCAGTTGCCTCAACACCTTGCGTCAAGTCGCCTTGGGCAACCGATTGTGTGACCTTAATGGCCTGCTGCAAGGCAGCGGTGATGCTGCGGACCAGTCCATAGCCAAAGACAACGGCAAACAGCAAGCCGATCACAATCATGGTAAATGAGATGGCCTGAATGGTGTGGTAGCGGGCGCTATCCGTCTCAAACCTTTGCTTGGCTTCCTTGAGCTGGAATTTCTCCAGCGCGACGGCGGCCGCTAGCGCGTCATCAAACAAGGGTCGAATTTTTTCCACCACAACATTTCGCGTACCGTCGAAGTCGTTGGCTTTCAAGGTGGTCAGTGCAGGCAGCAGACCATCCTGCACAAATTGTTTACGTTTTTCTTCGTACGTTCTGGCGATAGTGGTTTCTTCTGCGGTCATCAGCCCCGACATGTAGTCAGCCCAGATACCATCAATTTGGTTGATGCTGGCCCGTACCTCTGTGCCGGCTAGCTCGGCGCTTTGGGGTGACTGTTCGATCACTGCGTTGGCAATCATCAAACGGTTGCGGATCATCAGGTATTTGATATTGCTGATTTTTGCCACTTGAACGGTTGAGTCCTTGTAACCCTCTTCGACCGCCGCGTCACTTTGGGCCATGCCGTATAGTCCGGTGCCACCGATGACCATCAGCAAAACGCCCATCGCGATGACCAGGATGGCCAGGCGGGTGGAAATTTTTAATTGACTGAGCGCGTTCATGATATTCCTTGGTTCCAGAGCGGCTCGAATGTTAACCCCGAGCGGGGTGCGTCAAGGGCTGGACTAAGACACTTTTTCCGAAAATGAGAGCACTACGCATCTATGCCGGGCCGCGTGCCATGGCGCACCTGAAGGCGAAGCAAGTCTGGTTGTTGCGGATTTGCGTATTATCATCGCCGCCGCTATGAGCATTCCACGCCACGCCGGTCAGCCCTTGCGCAACTTTGTCATGCGCCGGGCAGGGGTGCTGGTGGCGGGCATCTTCTTGATCGTGTCGGCAAGTTTTTTCTGGTTTGCCCTGCTGCCGCTGGCTGACCAGATTGCCAGCGACCAGTTTGACCTGACGGCAACCCGCGTGGAATCGGGCCTGGGCCAGGTTTTCAAACCGCCAGAAAAGCTGTTGGCCATGAGCCAGGGCTGGCTCGACGGGCAAGCGCCGTCGCTGGACTCGCCGCAGGCGTTCAACGCCATATTCAAGCCGGTGTTGCAGGCCTCACCCAACATTACCTCGGTCGTTGCAGGCACCGACGCCGGCCAGGGTTGGCTCCTGCTGCAGTTGGGCGACAACAAATGGCGCAACCGCATGACAGACGTTCAACGTTGGGGCGCGGCGCGGCAATTGCTGGTTGAACACCGTGGCGACGCCAAGCCGCAGACACACTGGTCTGACCAAACCTACGACCCGCGTCAACGCCCCTGGTACCAGGGCGCGATGGCCTTGCCCAACGACGGCGGTGTGTTCTGGAGCGCACCCTACACATTTTTCACCACCGGTGACCCGGGTATCACTGCCGCAACGCGCATGCACCTGAAAGACGGCGGCACGCTGGTGCTGGGTTTTGACTTGATGCTGCGCGACGTATCGCAGACCACCATGCACGCCAGCGTCGGGCAGCGTGGTCTGGCGTTGGTGATGACCGACGACGAGCGGGTATTGGCGCTGCCGCGTCCACCTGTCGGGGTGGCCGAGGCGCAGTGGTTGCACAAGGTTCTCAAACCCGTATCTGAACTGGACTTACCGGCACTGACCGCCGCACTGGCACAGTGGCGTCAAAGTGGTCGAATGGCTGTGCACGCGTTGCCGCTGCTACACAACAGCACGCGCTGGCTTGTCAGCGCCCGGCCTTACGCATTGGGACAGCAACGGCTGTGGGTCATGGTGCTGGCACCTGCAACAGACTTTGCACCCGCTTGGACCGCAATGCTGTTGATGGTGTCCTTGGCGTTGTTATGCGGTGTCTTGCTGGCGATGTGGATCGCCTACCGCGGCACACGCCGCTTGACGCGCCCGCTGGAACAACTGGCGCGCAACAGCCAGCGCATTGGGCGCCTTGATTTTGATTCTGGTGAACAGGTGTACAGCCGGGTGACTGAAATCAGCCAGCTGGCCGATAGTCAGCAAATGATGGCCACCTTGCTGCGCGATAACCAGGACGAACTCGACGCCCAGGCCGAAGAGTTGCAGTGTCAAGTTGCTGCGCTGAAACTGACCGAGACACGCCTGCAACAGCAAAACGACCAGCTGGCCACCATCATCGAGAACTTTCCGGGTGCGGTGTCGGTGGTCGATGCCGCCTTGCGGCTGGTGGCGTTCAACGCCGAATTTGGCGCAGTATTCGCGCTGCCACCTGCGCTGTTGAACAAACCCGATTTGATGTACGAAGACGTGATCCGTTACAACGCCGAGCGCGGTGATTACGGCCTGGGCAACGCTGACGAACAAGTGCGCGAGCGTGTTGCGATGGCGCGGCAATTCCTGCCGCACCGGCTCGAGCGCACACTGCCCAACGGCACCGTGCTCGACATCCGCGGCACGCCCCTGCCACAGGGTGGCTTTGTCACGCTCTATGTCGATATCACCGAAAGCAAGCGCCACGAATACGAGCTTGAGCACCAGGCCCACTTTGACGCGCTGACCGGCCTGCCCAACCGGGTGCTGATGGCCGATCGCCTGCGCCAGGCCATGCCGCTGGTGCAGCGCCGCGGCCGGGAGCTGGCTGTGTTGTTTCTTGACCTCGACGGCTTCAAGACGGTCAACGACGTCCACGGGCACGCCGTCGGTGACGCGCTGCTGCTCACCCTGGCTGGCCGCATGAAGCAGGTGCTGCGCGACGGCGACACGCTGTCGCGCCTGGGTGGCGACGAATTTGTCGCGGTGCTGATGGACATCGACGGCATCGACGCCAGCGTGCCGATTCTGGATCGCCTGCTGCACGCGGTGGCAGAGCCGTTCCCGATCAATGGATGCGTCGTGGCTGTGTCGGCCAGCATTGGCGTCACGCTGTACCCGCAGAGCCAGGACGTTGACGCCGACCAGCTGCTGCGCCAGGCTGACCAGGCCATGTACGTGGCCAAGCAGGCTGGCAAGAACCGCTACCACCTGTTTGACGCTGCGCAAGACCAACAGCTGCGCAGCCAGTTTGAAGGCGTGCAGCGCCTGCAGCAGGCCTACGACAACCGGGAGTTTGTGCTGTACTACCAGCCCAAGGTCAACATGCGCAGCGCTGCGGTGGTAGGGGCCGAGGCGTTGATCCGCTGGCAACACCCGCAGCGTGGCCTGCTGGCACCCGCCGAATTTTTGCCGCTGATTGAAGAACACCCGTTGATGGTCGATCTGGGTCGCTGGGTGATCAACACGACGCTACAACAAATGAGCGATTGGCAAGCCCAAGGCTTACGCTTGCCGGTGAGTCTCAACGTGGGCGCGCGGCAGTTGCAAGAGGCCAATTTTGTGCAAGACCTGGGCGCTGCCCTGGCAGCTCACCCGACTGTGGCTGCGCATGACGTGCAGATCGAGGTACTGGAAACCAGCGCCTTGCAAGACATGGCGCGTGTCAGCGCCGTCATGGCGCAGTGCACGGCGCTGGGGGTGAGCTTTGCGCTCGACGACTTTGGCACCGGCTATTCGTCACTGACCTACCTCAAGCGCTTGCCGGCCAGGGTGCTCAAGATCGACCAAAGCTTTGTGCGCGACATGCTCGACGATGCCGACGACTTGTCAATTCTGCTCGGTGTGCTGGACCTGGCCAATTCGTTCCATCGTGAAGTCATCGCCGAGGGCGTCGAGACGGTAGCGCACGGTCACATGCTGCTGCAACTCGGGTGTGAGCTCGCGCAAGGCTACGGCGTCGCGCGGCCGATGCCCGCGTCCGAGGTTGTTGGGTGGGCTGCAGCGTGGCGGGGCCACAACGCATGGCACGATGTGGCCGTGTTGCCGCGGCAAGATTTGTCGTTACTGTTTGCGATCGTCGAGCACCGCGCCTGGGTTGTGGCACTGGAGAGTTATCTGCTGGGTGAAAAAGTTGCTTTGCCGCAGCTCGAGGCAAGCCACTGTCGGGTCGGGCAGTGGCTCGATGGCGGCGGCCTGCAGCGACGTCGGGGGCACCCGGGGGCGCAGCACCTGCTGGTCTTGCATCAACGTATTCACGAATTGGCGGCGCACCTGTGCGAGCTCAAGGCACAGGGCCAGTTGCAAGCGCTCTACATGCAAATGCCACCGTTGACCGAACTGCGCGACGCCTTGCTGGCGCAAATGCAAAGCCTGCTGGGTGAACCAGACGTTTAGACAACTCCTTGGCTGGCCCAGCTTGCTTGGCCTGGTGCTGGGCAGCGCGGCGCAGCTGCAGCAGGCGCAGCTCTGGCCGGTGCGTGCCTACCTTGCGCTGGCGTTGGCCGCGCTGATGTTGGGGTGGTTTACCGCGCTGTACCTTGGCGGCAAACGGCAGTGGCTGTCTGCGCTGGCGCATTGCACCTGTGCCTGCCTGCTGGTGTTTGGCGTGACCGGCTGGCGCGCTTGCGTCTTTGCCGATGGCGCATTGGCCGGTGCGCTGGAGGGGCGCGACATTGCCGTCAGCGGTGTCGTTGCCGCCATGGCGCAGCCGTTTGAAAACGGCGTGCGCTTTCGCTTTGACGTTGACGCCGCCACCCTGAGCGGCGCGCCGGTGCGCCTGCCGCGCCGGCTGGAACTGGCCTGGTACAACCGCGCAACAGCACCCGCCGACGCCGCCGATGGGCGCCAGGACCCGCAGCACAGCCTGGCCACTGCGCTGCAGCCGGGCCAGCGCTGGCAGCTCACCGTGCGTTTGAAGGCACCGCACGGGGCCATCAACCCGCACGGCTTTGACTTTGAACTCTGGCAGTGGGAGCAGGGCGTGCAGGCCACCGGCTATGTGCGCAGCGGCCGCACCGACCCCGCGCCGCTGCTGCTGGCGCAGACCTGGCAGCACCCCGTGGAGCGCTGGCGTGCGCAGGTGCGCTCGCGCATCTACGCCGCCTTACCCGAAGCGCGCACCGCCGGGCTGATTGCCGCCCTGGTCGTGGGTGACCAGGGCGCCATTGAGCGCGCCGACTGGGATGTCTTTCGCGCCACCGGCGTGGCCCATTTGATGAGCATCTCGGGCCTGCACATCACCATGTTTGCCTGGCTGGCCGCCGCACTGATCGGGCGCTTGTGGCGCTACTCAGCCCGCTTGTGCCTGGCCTGGCCGGCCGCCAACGCGGCACTGTTGGGCGGCGTGCTGCTGGCTGCGGCGTATGCGCTCTTTAGCGGTTGGGGCGTGCCCGCGCAGCGCACGGTGCTGATGCTGTGCAGCGTCACGCTGCTGCGCTTGCTGGGCCTGCGCTGGCCCTGGCCGCAAGTCTGGTTGCTGGCGGCCGCGGTGGTGGTGGCGGCCGACCCCTGGGCGTTGTTGCAGCCCGGCTTCTGGCTCAGTTTTGTCGCTGTCGGGGTGTTGTTTGCTTCTGATTCAAGAGCTGATGGCACTTATTCCAAAAGGGCTGGAGGCTATTTTGCCATGATGCTGCGCGAGCAGGGCGTGATCACCCTGGCGCTCTTGCCGCTGACGCTGCTGCTGTTTGGCCAGGTCTCGCTGGTCGGGCTGCTGGCCAATTTGCTGGCCATTCCGTGGGTGACGCTGCTGCTCACGCCACTGGCGATGCTTGGCGTGCTGTTGCCCCCGCTGTGGGACGCTGCCGCCTGGGTTGCTGGCGTGATGACGACCGGGTTGCAGTGGCTCGCCCGCTGGCCGTGGGCGGTGTGGTGGGTAGCGCAGGCGCCGCTCTGGGCGGGCCTGGCCGGGGTGCTCGGTGGTGTCTTGCTGGTGCTGCGCTTGCCACCGAGCCTGCGCGCCTGTGGTGTGCCCCTGCTGCTGCCGGTGCTGTTGTGGCAAGCGCCGGTGCCGCCAGTGGGCCAATTTGAACTGCTCGCCGCCGACATCGGCCAGGGCAGTGCGGTGCTGGTGCGTAGCGCGCAGCACGCGCTGCTGTTTGACGCCGGGCCGCGCTACAGCGCTGAGAGCGACGCCGGCCACCGCGTGCTGGTGCCACTGTTGCGCGCGCTCGGCGTACACCTTGATACGCTGGTACTGAGCCACCGCGACAGCGACCATACGGGCGGTGGTGCTGCCGTGCGGGCAATGCACCCAGGCGCTGCGCTGTTGACCTCGGTTGACGAGGCGCGCACATCAGCCGCAGACAAGCGCTGCCTGGCCGGCCAGCGCTGGCACTGGGACGGCGTTGACTTTGAGGTGCTGCACCCGCAAGCCGCCGATTACGGCGTCGTCAAGCAGACCAACGCCATGAGCTGCGTGCTGCGCATCAGCAACGGCGCACAGACCGCGCTGCTGGTGGGCGACATCGAACAGGCGCAAGAGCAGCAGCTGGTGCGCGCGGGTGCGCCCTTGCGTGCTGACGTGTTGGTCGTGCCGCACCACGGCAGCAAGACGTCGAGCAGCGAAGAATTCCTTAATGCAGTGCAGCCGCGCCTTGCTTTGGTGCAAGCCGGCTACCGAAACCGCTTTGGTCATCCGGCAGGCGCTGTGATGGTGCGTTATGCCCAACGCCAGATCAAAGTTGCCGACACGCCCCATTGCGGTGCCATCACCTGGCAATCCTGGCGTGCTGCTGCACCGCAGTGCCAGCGCCAGAGTGGCCAGCGCTATTGGCAGCACCGCGCGCCGTAACGCTGAAACTGGCCCAAACCTTGCTATTCTCTGTGGGTCAGGAGAAGATTCCCATGCAAAAATTTGACGAGATGTACACCAGTCTGCCCTACGCCTTCTTCACCAAGGGAGAGCAGATTCGGGATCACTACAAAATCTACGACGCCTGGCTGGCGCGCCAGCCCGGTGACATGATGGCCAAGCGCCGCGCCGAGGCCGAGATGATTTTTCGCCGCGTCGGCATCACCTTTGCCGTCTATGGCGACAAAGACGAAGACGGTGCCGGCACCGAGCGGCTCATTCCGTTTGACCTGATTCCACGCATCGTGCCCGCCAAAGAATGGTGCATGCTCGAGCGCGGCCTGACCCAGCGCGTCAACGCGCTCAACCGCTTTCTGCACGACATCTACCACGCGCAAGAGATCCTGCAGGCCGGGCTGATCCCGCGCGAGCAGATCGAGCAAAACGCCCAGTTCCGCCCGCAAATGATGGGTGTGGACGTACCCAACCAGGTCTACTCGCAAATCTCCGGCATCGACATGGTGCGCGCGCCCGATGCGGCAGGCAAGGGCGAATACTACGTGCTCGAAGACAACCTGCGCGTACCCAGCGGCGTCAGCTACATGCTGGAAGACCGCAAGATGATGATGCGGCTTTTCCCCGACCTGTTTGCCATGCACCGGGTGGCCCCCATTGCCCATTACCCCGACTTGCTGCTCGAAGCCCTGCGCGAAAGCAGCCCGCCCACCACCGCCGAGCCCACCGTCGTGGTGCTCACCCCCGGCATGTACAACAGCGCCTACTTTGAGCACGCTTTCCTGGCGCAGCAAATGGGCGTGGAACTGGTCGAAGGCCAAGACCTGTTTGTCAAAGACAACTTTTGCTACATGCGCACCACCCGCGGGCCGCAGCGGGTGGATGTGATTTACCGCCGCGTTGACGACGACTTTTTAGACCCCAACGTGTTTCGCCCAAAGTCCACGCTCGGCTGCGCGGGCCTGCTCGACGTCTACAAAGCCGGCCACATCAACATCTGCAACGGCGTAGGCACCGGCGTGGCGGATGACAAATCCATCTACCCCTACGTGCCCAAAATGATCGAGTTCTACCTCGGCGAAAAACCCATTTTGCACAACGTGCCCACCTACATGTGCCGCAACAAGGACGACCTGGCCTACGTGCTGGCGCACATGAAAGACCTGGTCGTCAAAGAAGTGCACGGCGCCGGTGGCTACGGCATGCTGGTCGGCCCTGCGGCCACCCAGGCCGAGGTCGAAGACTTCAAAAAAGCGGTGGCGGCCAACCCCAGCGGCTACATCGCCCAGCCCACGCTCAGCCTGTCGAGCTGCCCCACGTTTGTCGAAAGCGGCATTGCGCCGCGCCACATCGACCTGCGCCCCTACGTGCTCTCGGGCAAAACGGTGCAAATGGTGCCCGGTGGCCTGACCCGCGTGGCGCTCAAAGAGGGCTCGCTGGTCGTCAATTCGTCACAAGGTGGCGGCACCAAAGACACCTGGATTCTCGAAGACGAGGCCACGTTAGCCCCGGCCAGCCAGTCGCAATCACAAGGCAAATAGGCCTGAAGCCCTTATAGAAAAAGCGCAACCCGCTATTTATTCAATAGAAAGCCCGTATGTTGTCAAGAACCGCCGACCACCTCTTCTGGATGAACCGCTACACCGAGCGGGCCGAGAACACCGCGCGCCTGCTCGACGTCAACTACCAGACCGCCTTGCTGCCGCAGTCCACCGCCATGGCGCAAGCCGGGTGGCAAGGCTTGCTGTCGATCAGCGAACTGCTGCCGTCGTACAAAGAAAAGCACGGAGACATCGCCGCCCGCGAGGTGATGGACTTCATGGTCAAGGACGAAAGCAACCCCTCCAGCATCGTCTCTTGCCTGAGCGCCGCGCGTGAAAACGCCCGCGCCGTGCGCGGCACGCTCACCACCGAAGTCTGGGAAACGCTCAACCAGACCTGGCTGGAGGTCAAACGCATGCTCAAGGAAGGCGCGTTCGAATCCGACCCCGGGCAATTTTTTGAATGGGTCAAGTTCCGCTCGCACCTGTCGCGCGGCGTCACCGTGGGCACCATGCTGATGGACGAGTCGCTGCACTTCATGCGCCTGGGCACCTTCCTGGAGCGCGCCGACAACACCGCGCGGCTGGTCGACGTGAAGTTTCACGCGGTAAAGACCGACTTTTACGGCACCGCCAACGAGAAAGACCAAGAGTACGACTTCTACCACTGGAGCGCCATTTTGCGCAGCGTCAGCGGCTTTGAGGTGTACCGCAAGGTTTACCGCGACGTGATCAAGCCCGAGCGCGTGGCTGAACTGCTGATCCTGCGCCCCGACATGCCGCGCAGCCTGCACGCCAGCTTGAACGAAGTGGTGGGCAACCTGAGAATGATCGCCAACGACCAATCCGTTGAGACCCAACGCCGCGCCGGCAAACTGCGCGCCGAGTTGCAGTACGGCCGCATCGACGAGATTCTGGCCACCGGCCTGCACGCCTTTTTGACACAGTTTCTCGACCGCATCAATGACCTGGGCGCACGCGTCAGCAGCGACTTTCTGGTGCCAACCCCCGTCTGATGCAACTGCTGCTTTCTTGAGCCACGTCAAATCAGGGGCTTTCGGGTCACCCCTAGAATGCGCTTTTGACTGCGTGGCGCAGCATTCCCCTACCCATCGATTGGATTGTTATGAAACGTTTTTTTGCGATTGCCCTGATGTTGTGCACCGGCGTGTTTTGGGGCGCGAGCGCCTGGGCGGAAACGGTGGTGATCAAAGGCCAGGTGCTTGAGGTCAAAGACGTTGAAGACTACACCTACATGCTTCTCAAGACGCCAACGGGCGACACCTGGACAGCCGTCAGCAAAGCGCCGGTGATCAAAGGTGCAACGGTCACCATCGTTGATGCTGAACAAATGGACAATTTTGAGAGCAAAACACTCAAGAAAAAATTTACCAAAATTTTCTTTGGCAAGCTTGAACAACCCAAGCTGACCGCAGCGCAACAACAAGCGCAAGTGGCAGCCGCCCACGGTGAAGCCGCCAAAGCCCCGGTGCTGACCGACGTCAAAGTGCCCAAAGCCACCGGCGCCGACGCCTACACGGTCGCTGAACTGGTAACCAAAGCCAGCGCGCTCAAAGACAAGCCGGTGCTGCTGCGTGCCAAAGTAGTCAAGTTTTCACCCAACATCATGAACAAAAACTGGGTGCACCTGCGTGACGGCTCAGGCGCTGCCAAAGACGGCTCTGATGACATACTGCTCACCACGCAAGAGCAGGTCAAAGTAGGCGACGTGGTGCAGATCAAAGGCGTGCTGCGCAACAACAAAGACTTTGGCGCGGGCTATGTGTACCCGGTGATCATCGAAGACGGCAAGCTGCACAAGTAGCTTGCCGCGGGGTCAGGGCCACGCCATTGCAATCGCCTTGCTCGCCCTTGCCTCCGGCGCAGCGTGGTGGGCTTATGGGCAAATTGGCAAAATCCCTGGCGAACTCATGGACTACGCCCAGCGGCGGCTGCAAGGGCACAACAAACTTGAATGGGTTGCGCTGCCCGTCATGGCGCAGCTGCGCAACTGGCTTGACCAGCCCTCGCGCCAAGCGCTGCTAAAAACCCCTTTTGTCATACCCCCGCCCCCCGCGCTGGTCAAAACGCCCCTTGGCACCAACTCAGACACCAGCGCACCTGCTGCAGCCCCCACACAACGCATCTTGCGCGTTGGCCCGTTTGAAGACATTCGCACCATTGCCAAGGCGGCAAAACTCGCCAAAGACGGCGACATTGTTGAAATACAAGCGGGTGAATACCATGGCGACGTCACGCTTTGGATGCAAAAAAAACTCACCATCCGCACCCGTGGCGGCAACGCACGCCTGTTTGCTGACGGCAAAAGTGCCGAATCCAAAGCCATCTGGGTCATTCGCGATGGCGACTTTCACATTGAAAACATTGACTTCATTGCCACCCATGTCTATGACCATAACGGTGCGGGTATCCGTTTTGAGGACAGCATTGAGGTGCTTAACTCGCGCGACCGCAACATGAAGGTCTTTGAAGAGATTGTGGACAACATCCGCTGCATTGGCCTTAAAAAACCCATCACCGTCACCGAGCGCCCGGGCACAGATGGCAAGCTCAGCTACCACCTGGTATGTGGCGAAGGGCGCCTGAACGCCTTTCGGATTCTGGGCGAAACCCACATCCCGGCCTTGGTGGTGGATGTGAGCAGGTTAGCTATGAGGACTGAGGACTCAGTGCTGAGAAATGCCGGTGTCAAAACCCTTCCACACGCAATGGCGACATGTCGCGATCTCAGTCCTGAGTCCTCAGCACTACCTTCGACATCGTTTTTTTGCTGGAGCAGGGCGAAGAGCGCTTGATCCAGGGCGTGCAGCGCGGTGCCATCCCGCTCACCACTGCGCTGGAGATTGCACGCGCCTAGGATGGTGATGAAAACGGGTGAGTGCTGAGGACTGGGGACTCAGGACTGAGAGATTGCCAACGCAACAAAACCTGACAATACACAAAATCCCAAGAGAAACAGAATGACCATCAATCGCTTCGAAGACCTGATCGCGTGGCAGAAAGCTCGCCAGCTTGTCGCCGCTGTTTATGGCGTCACAACCAAGGGGGCTTTTGCAAAGGACTACGGGCTGCGCGACCAGATTCAGCGGTCTGCAGTGTCAATCATGTCCAACATCGCAGAGGGATTCGATCGAGGGTCACGCCCAGAATTCCACAAATTCTTGGTCATCGCCAAGGCGATCATGTGCCGAAGCTCGCTCGCAGCTCTACGTGGCCCTGGATTGCGGCTACATCTCCCAGCAGGATTTCGACACCATCGTTGCACTTGCCCAACAGGTGGCCAAAATCATCGGCGGCTTACGCGCATCCGTGCAGCGCCAGCGAGACGCAGCTGCTCAGTCCTGAGTCCTCAGTCCTCATCACTCGCCCCTACATGATCCGCCGCGCCATTGATCGGGGCGTGAGCAAAGAGCGCCTGGCGCGCGCCTTCAATGTCAATTTGAGCTCCATTAACCGGCGCATCAATTTGCTGTCAGGCATTTGCCCCGAAGCCATTGCACTGCTGCAAGACCACCAGTTCACCCCGGATGTGACGCGCATCTTGCGCAACATGAAAGCCGCCCGCCAGGTGGAGGCGGTGGAGCTGATGGTGGCCAGCAACACCATCACCGTGGCACATGTGGAGGCATTGCTCAAAGCCACCCCGCCGGAGCAGCGTGCGGATGTGCCGCCGCCGGAGCGTGATAGCAAAGCCCCACCCCTGGAGCAACTCGTCAAGCTTGAAAAAGAGATGAGCCAGGTACAGACGCAATACAAAGACGCCGAAAGCCACTACGGCTCAGAGTTACTCAACCTGGTGGTTGCCAAAGGCTACCTGACCAAATTGCTGGCCAATCCGGCAGTCAAAAGCTACATTGGACGTCGAGAACCAGAAATCTTGATCCACCTTGAGCTGGTGGCCAACACGGCCAGTATGGAAGAGGCCATGCAGCAGCAGGGTGACGCTGGGCAAAACGGTGAAGGTTGAGAGCCCTCACACCCCCCGCGTCTGCCTGGGGTGCACGTATTCACGCTTGGGGGTCAGGTCAACGCCATTGGCTGTGCCCGGCGGCACGGGTTTTAGTGGGGGGCTGGCGGGGTTCTTCAGGCGGTAATCCTGGCGGGATGCTTGCACAAACACATCCCAATCCACATTGATGTTGTTGCGAATGTCCAGCACAAACGGCTTGGTGCCAGCCACATCACCGTTGCCTGCCGCTGGTGCCGATATGGCTGCACCCAGCTCACCCGCGCCCACTAACACATTGTTCAACGCCTTCACCACCAGGTTAACCGGCTTGGCACATGGGTCGGTGCGCACGGCCAGCCACTTGCCGTTGCTGGGGCGGTCGTCGGCCAAAGTATTGCCCACCAAATACAGCTCGTTGCGTGGCCACTTGTAGCCCTCGGCGCCAAACGAAATCAACGTGGGGTTTTCAGTTTGTGAGCCCTGTTGAATATGGTTGCCCACCACGTAGGCCAGCCCACCGTTTGGGAACTCCAGCTCGTAGCTGGCACGCCCACCGGCCTCGTCCGTCAAACGGTTGTAAAAAATATGGTTTTCGGCAGCACGGCTTTTGAGCAAATGCCCCACCTTGGCATGGTGAAAATAACTGCCTGTGACTGTCAGCTTCTTGATTGCCCCCACATACAGGTTGTGGCTGTAGCCATCGCCAAAACCATTGTTGCCAAACTCACTGTTTTCAATCAACAGCTCGGCGTCTTTGTCGCCACTGGTCAAAATGCCGTTTTCGTTGTCGGTAAACGTGCAATCCTTGATGCTGAGTTGGCCTTTTTCAAACCGAATGCCCGCGCCATTTTTGTCAGCCACCTTGGCCCCCACAAAATCAAAACCCTGCACGGCCATGGCGCCACCGCGCACCACCCAAATGCCTTTGCCCTCTGCCGCAGCGCCCAGGGCCAGCAAGCGCACCCGGCCACCCACCGCGCGCACGATCAAATTGCTTTGCGACCAAATGGCCACATCAGCCGCATACGTGCCGGCGTCTACCTCGACCGTGTCGCCACTCTTGGCCACCACAGATGCCGCTGCCAAGCTGGCGACCTTGCGCGTTGGCCCCACCTGCAGCACCTGCGCGGCCATGGCCAGGCTGCACAATAGGCTACCCAACAAGATCCCCACCCGCTGAAGCAGCCTTGTGTTCATAACCCATCCTTACTTTGAATTGATCAGTTGATGATACGCAAAACCCTCATCGCCCTTGGCATAGGCGTGCTGCTGCTGGCACTTGCCTTGGCTGCGCTGTGGTTTAAATACCGTGACAGCATCACCCCAGACCTGAGCCGCCATGCCGAAAACGTCTGGCTTGGCCAGGCGGACCTGCTGGCCAACCGCACACCCGGCGAACTCATCCGCTACACCAAGCGCCGCCTTGAAGGCCACCCCAATCTTGAAACGCTGGCATTGCCGCCCCTGCATTGGCTGCAACGCCAGTACGAGCGCCCCGTGCCCGCCGGCCCTTTGCCCACCCTGGGCAAAGGCCAACAAGCTGTCACGCTGCCGCCGCAGCAATACGGGCCCACGGGTCAACCCATTGAAACCTTGCCAACTGCCATACCCGTTAACGCATTGGCGGTGGCCAATTTGCCCGCAACAGCGCAAGTCATGGTGAACACTGCAGATGGCCTCATTGCGGCCACCAGTTCAGCACGCCCTGGCCAAACCATTGTCATTGCCCCCGGCCACTACAGGCTAAATAGCCGTATCAACACCAACGCCCCCGGCACACCCAGCCAGCCCATTACCGTGCGTGCGGCACAGCCCGGCCAGGTTATCCTTGAATTCAACACCGAAGTGGCCTTCAGAGTCTCGCAGCCCTATTGGGTGTTTGAAAACATGCACATACGTGGCGTGTGTGAACAGCACAGCTCTTGCGAACACGCATTTCATATCTATGGCGCTGCGCCGGCTACGGTGGTGCGCAACAACCTGATTGAAGACTTTAACGCCCACCTCAAAATCAATGGCAACAACAAGCTGTGGCCGGACCACGGCCTGGTGCAGTACAACACCCTGACCAACCGCAGCCGCCGTGAAACCGACAATCCGGTTACCTTGGTTGACTTGGTGGGTGCCAACCACTGGCGGGTGTCAGACAACCTTGTCAGCAACTTTGTCAAAAGTTCTGGCAATCAAGTCTCTTACGGCGTGTTCATGAAAGGTGCCAGCAGTGGTGGGCGCTTTGAGCGCAACCTGGTCATCTGCACGCAGCAAGACATCTCGCAACCCGGTGTGCGGGTGGGCATTTCATTTGGTGGAGGCACCACAGGCAAAGACTTTTGCCGCGACCAGCGCTGCGCTGTTGAGCACACCGCCGGCCTGGCTGCCAACAACATCGTGGCTCATTGCAATGACTTTGGCATAGACGTCAATAATTCCAACAACATCTTGTTGGCACACAACACACTGATCAACACCGCTGGCATTGACGCGCGTGGCGCACCAACCAGCGCCAGAGCCTATGGCAACCTCTTTGATGGGCGCATTCGTGTTAGAGACGGTGCGCAAATCAAATCAGAGCTTAATGACCCAGCACTGCCAACAACTTACCTGGAAAACCCCGACGCTTTGAACCTGGGCTGGCGTAAAGCGCCAGACAACATCCCGTCATTGCCAATTGTTAACCTGGACTTCAACGGCAATAGCCGCCTTGATGGCACGAAACCCGGCGCACTAAACTAAACCGCCCTTGCGTCATACGTGTCTGCCCGGACTTGCTCCAACTGCTACCAATGGTTACTCTTCTTACCCGCCTCGCACACGAAACAGCAGTAACGTCACACCATGTCTAAATCAAGCCACATCATCCTCAAACTAAGCACTGCTGTAGTCTTTTTTATGAGCGCCTGCGGTGGTGGGGCAGGGGGCAGCGCTAACCCCATAACAATTGCGACATCAGTTACCCAGGTCACGCCACCGGTGACCACACCCACTGCACCGGCTGTGCCGCCCATCACCAACTTAACCGTTATATCCACCGCATCCGCAGTGCAAACCAGTGTGCCCATCACATTTGGCCAGCCCTTCAAGTCTGGTGACTTGCCAGCAGGCAGCCAGTTAGAAGCCCGCGATGCCATTGGCAATAGCGTGCCGCTGCAAATGGACGAAGCCAGCAGCCATGCCGATGGCTCGGTGCGCTTTGCCGTGCTAAGCGCACAGCTGTCCAATTTGCTTGGAAAAGAGCAACGTGTGGTCAACCTTTATCGCGCCACCACACCGGCCAGCAAGCCAGCTGCGACAAGTTTCAACACCAGCGCGTTTGACCTCACCCTGGTCGCCACCGTTTATTCACCGCAAATGTCTGTTATCACCTTTGGCAACCGCACCGGCACCGCCCCCGGCACGCCCTACCTGGCGGGCGAGCAAATCACACTGCAACTGGGTGACACCGCGCCAGAGCAATACACGCTGACCGTTTCAGCGGCACAGGCCGGTGGCGGATATCCATCGCTTACCAAAATTGCAGAAGCCTTCATGGCGTTGATCAATGCCAGCAGCCAAAACTATCGGGCCACCAAAACAGGCGAAGGCGGTGGGTACGAAAGACTGTGGATCACCACACAAAGATCTGACAGCCCCGCTTTTGGCATCAAGTTTGTTTACGCCGGCACTGCTGTCCAGGCCGTGACGCACCAGCAAACCTACCAAACCCCGCGCACCTATCAGGCCACCCCCCGCCCGGTGCTAAACGCCATGCTTGCCGCTGGCCAAAACCCCCGACTGGGTGGCGCGGTTGCACATGAATACACCGTTGTGGCCCCCTTTGTTGACACCACCACAGGCACCCGGCATCCGCAGCTCACCGCCCGTCTGCACACCCGCTTTTTGGAAGGCGGCCAACGCGTGCGCACCGACATGGTCATTGAAAACAACTGGACCTATGCACCCAACCCCGGCAACATCACCTACGAGCTAACGGTTTTGCAAGGCGGCCAGACCATCCACCACCAACCCACCTTCACCCACAACCACCACGCCCGCTGGCATAAGGTGCTGTGGACCGGTGCCGAGCCACAGGCCCAGGTCCGCCACAACATGCGCTACTTTTTGGACAGCAAAGCCACCTGGCACTACGATCTGTCGGTGCAGATACCCGAATCTGTATTAGCCGCCGAGGCCGCCAACCTGGCCAAGACCGACACCCGCCCCATGGGCCCGGCCATGCTGACACCGTATTTCCCCAGCACCGGTGGTCGGGCAGACATTGGCCCCCTGCCGCGCTGGACAGCGTTATATCTGCTAAGCCAAGACCCGCGCCAGCGCGCCGTGATGCTGGCCAACGCAGACGCCGCAGCCGGTGTGCCCATCCATTACCGGGACACCCCCACCGACCAACCCGTTAGCATTGACGCGCACCCCGGCATCACTGTGCGCTTTGGCACTGCCAGCGCGGCAGACGCCGTGCCGGGCGTTGTCAACGGCACCACCATCTGGACGCCAGACACCAACCACCAGGCCTCATTTGCCTACATACCGTATCTGGTGACCGGCGATGCCTTTTATCTGGACGAAACCCTCTTTTGGGCCAACTGGAACATGGCCAGCAAAAACCCTGGTTACCGGGAATTCGCCAAAGGCCTGATTACCTCTGAAGAAGTGCGTGGCCAGGCGTGGGGGCTGCGCTCTTTGGGTGAGGCCAGCCGTGCCCTGCCAGACAAGCACCCGCTCAAAGCCTATTTCAAAACCAAGCTGGCTGCCAATCTGGCCTGGTACAACACCGTGTACCCCCCACGCGACCCCAACGACACCAACTTGTCACACATCGGCATGGTAGAGCGCGGCGGCGACCTTCACAACACCCGCCCGTGGATGGACGACTATGTGGCCATTGTGCTGGCGCAGCTGGCAGAAAACGACGATCCTGCCGCGCTGAGCTATCTGCAATGGCTCAGCCGCTTTACCGTGGGGCGGTTTACCCAGGAGCCCGCCGGTTTTTGCACCGCCTATGCTGCTGCGTACACCTTGCAACTGTTTGACGCCACTGGCCAACAGATCACAGACTGGGGTTTACTATTCAAAAGAAATTGGCCAGAGGTCGCGTCATGCATTGCGGCTCAGGTGCCGGTCTCGGGCTATCCAGAATGGGCCGGCGGGTACGCAGCCACGATCAGAGCGTTGCTTGGCGCTAGCGCAAGTGCAGGGATTGGCGGTGCAAATGAAGCATACGCGCGTTGGAGCAGCTTGACGCCAAAAATTCAGACTGAGTTTGCAAACGATCCTACTTGGGCAATTGTTCGGCGTTAGTTGCGCCACCCTGGGTAAGCAGGCCTTTCAGAACATCAATAAGTAACCTTGCTTGCTCTTGCATTGAGAACCGATGCAGTACTGACTGGCGGGCTGCACACCCAATTTGCTGTCGACGTAGCGGGCTTCTGAGTTCATTCAGGTACCTAAGCCAGTCTTCTCTGCTGGTTGCCAAGTATGCATTGTTAGCACATTGCACCACGGGTTCATATGCGGGTATGGGCGTGGCTACCACTGGTAGACCCATCGCCATTTTCATGGTCAGACGATTCTCCGACTTCACTCTCCAACCAGTCAAAGCACCATTTGAACTTTTAGTTTCAATAGGGATGATGCCAATGTCTGCCCGTTTCATCTCGTCATACACGCCAACAGCATCCCACGCGACGCGTTCAATGCGCGGGTTGAATAAAAATTGCAAAAACTGCCAACGCTCCCGCCAACTTTGCATACGTGCAAACTGCCATCGCGCCTCACGCAACCGCTGCAATTTGTTCGACTTTGGCGGGTAACGACCAACAATAGTCACCTGCAACCAGATTGGTGGCCGGATGAGCACTGGTAGTCGGGCCAAGTCCACCGACGTGACCAACACAGCGCGGATGGGATGCCTGCGCGAGCCAGTATGCAGACCCCAATCAGTTTTGTGTAGAGCGGCTTGCTCGATACCATCATGCACAATAAATATTTTGTGTTGAAACTCTGGTGGATACAGACTTTTTAAATACTCAGTAACTGCAATGGTGGCATCAGTCGCTGCGGCCATCTCTTTATCAATCAGGTCACACACACCAAAAACGGTCTTGATACCCAAGGCACGGAGTTCATGCGCCAACGCCAGAACGCTTGCGCCATGTACTTTCTGGAAATAGATGATCTGAAACCCCTGTGCCTTCAGCTTGGGTGCCAAGCCAGACACGTCAGGGGTTTCGGTGTTTTGGTCGGGTTCAAAAACAACGTGTGGGTCAAACTGCGCTGCACGTAAATAGGGGCACATGTTCAGCACGGCAATGCGCGTGCTGGGAATAGGCGCAGCCACTTTAGAGAGCAGGACAAAACCGATCTTGATTTGCAGATGCATGTGGATGCCGTGTCATTCTAATTATTTATTTTGTCTACATAATTTCTTAATCTGTTCACCAAAGAATTTCGCTTCTTCTTATCTAGTTCAATAAGTTCACCTAACTTACTTGCAAAATGTGATGAACCATACTTGGTACAACGTAAAAGTCTCTCATTAAACCCAGCCTCTGCAATGCGATTGCAAAATGATCGATATGCAATATCACGATGCCGTTGCTTCAGAATATCTTCAATATCGTCAGCAAAACAACCAATCATTGCTTCAAGATACGTCAATATCTTTATATCCATATTGGGTTGCATTGACCATACGCCACCGTGATGAACCCGATATACTCCCATCGGGTACGGGATTTTTTTTATTTTCCCATACTGTGCATTTAACATATGTAAAAAATAATCACCGACTGTTGAATTATAAAACTCGGCTGGGAATTTATCAAATAATCTAGCTCTAAAAACAACAGAACATGTATGCATAAAATTACCATGAGCTAGATCGTATACATCAAATGCATCGGATTTGCGATCGTCCTTTTGAAGTAATAATTTGGTGCCACCATTGTCAATTTTAACCGGGTGATAGCATATTGAAAACTCAGGGTTATTGTCTAAAAAATCTACCTGACGCTGTAATTTTTTTGGATCAATCCAATAATCATCGCCCTCAAGCAAAGCAATATATTGACCGGAGCATTCTTGAAGTGTTGATGAAAAATTTTTCAGCATACCCAAATTTTTATCTCTAAACTGAGTATTAATTTTAATATTTTGTGGTGGTGAAAGTTTATTTATTAAAGCTCTTGTGTTGTCGACGCTTGCATCATCTCCAATAACTAATTCAATATCAAAATTAGTATTTTGTGAAAAAATACCGGTGAGTGCTTTTTCAATAAATAATTCGTGATTATAGGTAATCAAGCAAATACTTAATTTATATTTAAACATCGCAGCACTTTATGAATAAATATTTAATCTATAGATATTTTATTATTAATTAAAAATGTAGCTTCTAATGTTAACAGATGACGACTACGCTCTTTAATTCGTCGAGCAGGATTTCCCGCATAAATACCAAATGCGGTACAACTTTTATTAACAAGACTTAGAGAGCCAATAGCTACCCCATCTTGCAGTGTCACGCCCGGAAGGATCACGCTGCCGCTGCCGACAATAACATGCTTGCCCAAAATTACATCGGCATGAGTCACCCCGGTGTACTTACTTGGCACAGTGGGGTTTGTCATGGTGGCACCTGAATAGTCGTCGTTACTTGAGTAAATAGAAACCCGCGACGAAATGTTGCAAAAATCGCTTAGGGTGATCATTCCGGCACCTATTAGGGATGAATAGACAGCAATATGCACATACCGACCTATGCTGATACCCCCCTGACCAGCCGAGAGCACGCAGAAGTCGTCAATGCGGACATGATCTCCAATGGCAATGCGCTCAATGCCGTAGAACGACGCGCGATCCGATATCTGGACGTTGTTGCCCACAGTTGCAAAGCCCATAGTTTCAACAGCCGCACGGCTCAGCATGGCCACGGTTTAAATATCCTGCAGGATGTTGATAACAAGTTGCTGGTCCGCCGGTGTCAGTGCCGGGTAAATTGGCAAACACAGCACCTTAGCGGCCGCAGCGGTCGCCAGCGGCAGATTACCCCGTTGCGCCGACGGCATGCTTCGGTACATCGGAAAATCTGAAATCAGTGGGTAAAAATATCTGCGTGCAAAGATGTTGTTGTCTTTTAGTTTTTGGTACAAGGCATCGCGGCTCTGGGGGTAATCTGGCTGCACAAGGATTGGAAAGTAAGAGTAGTTCGCCCGGATTTCCCCTGCGTCATTTAAGCATTCAATACCCTTCAGGCCCTTCAGTTGCTTGCGGTAAATGCTATCAATTTCTTTTCGTTTGGCAAGCGCGTAGTCAATGTACTTAAGTTGCAGCAAACCAAAAGCGGCATTGATTTCGCTCATCTTGCCGTTGATGCCTGGGGCGACAACTGTGACTTCGTCGACAAAACCAAAATTCTTTAGGTGGTCAATGCGCTGCTTCGTCTTTGCGTCCGGGCAAATGATGGCACCACCCTCAAAAGTGTTGAATACTTTGGTGGCGTGAAAGCTCAGTACCGAAAGATCGCCGTGATTCAGCACGCTGCCGCAATGGCATTGGACGCCAAAGGCGTGGGCAGCATCGTAGATTACCCGCAGGCTGTAGTTGTCAGCAATCTTTTGGATGGCATCAACATCGCAAGGATGACCATAGCAATGCACTGGCATGATGGCAGTCGTTTGTGGCGTGATGGCGGCCTCAATCTTGCCGGGATCAAGGTTAAGCGTGTTGGGGTCCACATCCACAAACACAGGCTTGATGCCGTTCCAGAGCAATGAGTGTGCCGTGGCCACGAACGAATACGGGGTGGTAATGACCTCACCCGTGATGCGCAGTGCTTGCAGCGCGGTGACCAGCGCGATGGTGCCATTGGCAAACAATGCCAAGTGCTTTACGCCAAGGTATTCGCACAGCGCTTGTTCGAGCTGCTGGTGATAGGGCCCCCCATTGGTCAAAATTTTGTTATCCCATATTTTTTCAAGGTAGGGCATAAACTCTGCAAGCGGCGGCAGGCTTGGCTGTGTTACATAAATAGGTTTTGTCATAAAAATCACAAAAGAGAACGTTTCAAAATGTCCGATATTTTTCGATGAGGATTTTCAACAGTTTTTTCTCAACACTGGCAGGTTGTCTTACTAAAAACCATAGCGCCAAAGCTGCGCAAGCATAAGCAGTAGCCCCTACCAGGATAAGCACGACCAGCTTGGCAAAAAGCGGCAGCATTGGCCATTGCGCGTTGATTGATGCCATTGCCCCCCACAAGATCAATGCCATTGTGGCGGATGCCAAGAGCGGTCGCCACATGACGTCAATCAACCGCCCCAAGGGTAGGCCGGTAAACCGTGTAAAGACGATCACGATACCCATAAAGCCCAGCACTGAGACAACACAATGTGCATAGGCAGCGCCAAGCGCGCCGTATTGCAAACTGGCATAAACCACAGCAGGCAAAGACACCACCAGCAGTCCTGCTGACAGCAGCGTATTGGCTTTGGGTTGCCCCATGGCAAGAATCACCAAATACAGATTGCTTTGCAGCGCAGCCATCAAACCACTGAACCCTGCGATCTGCAGGATGGGTACCGCTTCATGCCATTTATCGCCCAATAGAAGAACGACGACAAGATCCGACAAGCAATACAGCCCAACCGCAACAGGGAAAGCCAGCAAACAAATAATGCCAAACACCTCCAGAAAACGTTCCCACAATTGTTCACGCAAACCGGCCAACCGCGAATAGGCCGGGTACACCGCACGGTTCAGGGGCGCAATCAGCTCGGTGGACGGCATCGCCGCAATTTCAGTGGCGATGTTATACACGCCCAGGCCATGGCTGCCCACTGTGCGCCCCAGCACAAAGTCAGTTGAACGGCTATGCAAAAACTGGATCAGGTTAGAGATAAAAAGCCACTTTGAAAAGTTGAACAAGTCAGCCCTGGCACGCAAAGAAAACCGGGGTCGATAGGGATGCAAACGGTAGCTTATTAGCACGGACATCATCTTGCCGATAACGACACCAAAAATCAGCGCCCAAAAACTGCGCAGTGTCAGCGCCAACGTGATGGTGACAACAAACCCAGCCAGGCGCTTGGTGAGCAAGTAGCGAAACTCCAGGTTGAAGTTAAGTTCTTTTCTGAATGCCACTGTGCCAATGTTCTCAAAACCCGTGACCAGTGACCCAAGCGCCAGCGCAGGCAGCATCAGCTCCAGCCGGGGTTCCCTGTAAAACGCAGCAGCAGGCACAGCGAGCACCACCAGCAGCACGGCAATGCTTGTGCCAAATATGACATTGAAGGTCCAGGCCGTATCAAAGTGGCTGCGTTCAGTGTCCTGGCGCTGGATGAGTGCCGAGTCAAAACCAAAGGCACCCATCAGCTCCAGCAGGGCGACCACGGCCATGGCCATGGCCACCAGGCCAAAGTCTGAGGGCGTCAGCACGCGCACCAGCACCAGAGTACTGATGAGACCAATGCTCTTGTCCAGCAGCTTGAAGCTCATGAGCCATGCTGCACCTTTGGCGATTTGTCGACCGGTGGCGCGTTCAGTGGTCATCTAGACAACATTCCTAAAAATATTGATCGCTGCGGCGCTCGTGAGTCGGTGGGATGTCATTTATCTGGCACGAATTGATTGCACGATAGTTTTTACGGCACTGATCAGAGCGGTATAACGGTCATGCGCCCAACACAGCAGTTGGTTGCGCCACGTCCAGCGCAATAACAACTGGTTGCCTCGAATTTGCACTATGTTAGATGCTTGGTCGCTGTGGGTTGGGTTACTGTAACCCAGGTCAATGGCTTTGAAATGGCCTTGTCCGATCAGATCCTCTATCGCGAGATACAAAACGCACACGCCCGCAGAAAAGCGCGCCAGCTCCTGGACATAAATGATCCTTTGAACATGGAGCACCCCCGCGGAATGTGTGGCAGTGATCATCGCACATGGGGCTCCACTTAGCATTAACAAATAGCCATGAAGCAGCCCGTAACTAGCCAGACTTTGTACCTTGTTGGTGGCCAAAAAATCCCTTATCAGTGCTGGGGGCGCCAATTGTCGCCAGGCATTGATGTACAGCGGTACTTGGTCGGGCTGTGTGATGCGGTGCAGTTGCAGCGTGTTCTGGCTGTGCTCGCGCAGCAAGCGGACCTGGCGCTTCAGGTTAAAGCGCTTTTTTGAACTGTAGCGACCAAGGTAGGCGTCAAACGATTCGGGTAGCGGAATGACATGCGCATCGCGCCAACCATCTACGGTGTGCAGCAAATAATCTTTGCTGAGCGCACCACCGCACAGTTCTCTATTTAGTTCACTTTCTTGAGGCAATGCAGTCATGCTGATCACGTCACAGTCTGGAAATAGCTCAAAAACGGCCGCAAAAACTGTCTCCGTTAGCCCAGGTACTTTTGGCAGCAACGGGACCGAACCCAGCAACAAGATTGTTTGCAGTCGGGGTGACCAGCTCAAGTTTGAATTGAGTTTGAAGTTGAACGTCTTTCCACCGCGCCGCAGTGGCACCAGGCCTATGAGTTCACCTGTAGCCGTGTCCTTGACGGCCAGTAAAGCAACTTGCGCACAGGAGTCAGGCGAGTCGAGTAGAAATGCAAAGTACGTTGGCGATTGGTAAATCTTTTCAGGGCTCGTGGCCGCGTCTAAAAGACTTTGCCATTGCTGAAGCAGGCTGGCATCGCGCGGGTTGTACTCAATTTTGTCAATGCGGTAGTTCATTCAACTTGGCTCCCTGACTGCCTGATCGTGCTGTTATCTTGAACTGTTTTGCAAGAAATTTGGTTTGCTCTTCACGAGAATACTTTTTTACTTTTTGCAAATTTACAGTCAGCGTCGCTGCCATGTTCCCCGACCGCGTGGCATTCAAAAACGTCGTTAATGCGGCGGCGATGTGCGTCTGACTGGCTATGTCGCCGTAAAAAACCCCGCAAAACTGTTGCAGTTGCACGGCTGTGTCACCAGTGGGATCCAATACAGCCAGCACGGACCGCATTGCCCGCACATACTCATATATCTTCGCTGGTATCTGCGCATTGAAGTAACTACCCTGAAACACCAGCAGCAGGTCGGCGCCCATCATCTCGGCAATGGCCTGGCGGTAGGGTACAGGGGGCGCAATATCGACCACGTCTTCCAAGCCATGCGCTTTGGCAAACGCTTTTACTTCATTGTCATGGTGCGGCGCCCTGAAACGTATGCGCAGGCGGCTGCGATCTAGCGTGCCGTCATCAATTAAAGCTTGTATGGCTGCAAAAAAAGTCGACGGGTTGCGGTCTTGCGGGTAGATCAATCCACTGTGCAGCATCAATAAGGTTTCTGGTGGTGTGCCAAAGCGGTCGGGCTTCACACCAGTAAAGGCGTCTTCGTCGTAGCCGTTCTCTATCACCATGCACTTGGCTGCTGATGCAGGGTAACGTTCGCCATAGGCGTTGGCGGCGCGCTGGGTAGTAAACACACAGGCCGTGGCGTGCCGCAATACATAGGCTTCCAGCCACGTCCACAGCTTGCGCTGCAACGTGTGTGACGGATAGCCTGCACTCACCATGGGGTCTCTAAAGTCTGCCACCCAGGGCAAGCCAGACAAGCGCGCCAGTGTGGCCCCAATAAGGTGTGCGGTGCTGATGGGGTAGGTGCTCCAGATCAAGTGTGGTCGGTGCTTGCGAATGTCTCGCAGACCCAGCACCACCGCACGCACCCACCATGTGGCCCACCGGTCTGGCAGGGCCAACAGCATGGGGTATTTGTTGGCAATAGACAGGTGCTTGGCGGCATCCAACGCAAAGGCGCGCAAGATGCGCGTGCGGGGTGGTACAGCACCCACCAGGTCATTGCGCTGCTCAACATAAGCATGGGCGCTGGCGGTGAGTACCGTGGGCGCCCAACCGTTTTGAGGCAGGTATTTAACAAAGTTGAGTGTGCGCAAAATGCCGCTGCTGCCCGCCTGCGGCGGAAAGTGAAAGGCCACCATCAGCACTCTATTTTGATCTGCATGCGGCTCGGCCAATGTTTTGGGTTGCCCTACCAAGTTGCGGGCAAATTGCAGAGTCATCTTGCCTGCAGTTGGCCCCCAAGGGGTAAACCTGGGTATCTGAAAAACTGACGTTGCATCATTGGCAGCGCCAAAGTGAGTGGTAAGGGCACAGGTGTAGCCAGCGCGCTTAACCATCTCAATATGGGTGGGGTCAAAGTCCCGTTGGGGCACGCCGTTGGGGTAGGCAAAAGCAGTGACCTTGCCGCCTACGATGGCTTCAAGTTGCTCGCGTGACTGCACCATTTCTTGTAGCGCCATCGCTTCACTACACTGAGTCAAGATGGGGTGTGACACCGTGTGGCTGCCAATGCCAAAACCCTTGCTGTGAATAGCTCTCACGTCAGCGGCAGATATTGCGGGTACAGCGCGCATGGCTGCGCCAGTCAGTTGCTCTAGTTGCAATAAGGCTTGCTCCCGCACTGCCAACGCTTGGTACTTTAAAAAATGATCAAGTTGCCAAATGGCTTGTTGCTTGCACGCCATATTGTTCAACGGCAATCGCGGTAGCGGCAGGCCGGTCAATTCAAGGCTGTCTAAAGATGCGGGTGCATGGGCTATGGCGTGCAGAATACGCTCATTCCACATCGGTATGCCTGCGAATTGCTCTGTGGTGATGAAAAACGTGGCATGCAACTGCAGGCGCGCCAGCACCGCTACGGCGCCATCCAGCCAGTCTGCGTAGCCATCATCAAAGGTAATGCAAGCGGCTCGTGGCGGTAAATTGCCCGCCCGCAAAGCCAACACTGCATCTTCCAGCGGGATAAAGTTAAATAATCTGCGTGCTGTAAGCAGAACGCGCTCAAAGGACGCCAGGTCGACTTCATTGGGTGCATAAAGACTTCGGACGTACGGCACCTTGTGAAACAAGAGCACGGTCAGCTTGCCATGCGACAACATTTTGAAAATGGGTTTAAGCATGTTTGCCCATGGCCTCATGTTGCGCAGCAGACGCCTCTGTCTTGCGCAGCAGCTGGTTTATAACCTCCAACAGCATCATCACAATGTAAGGCCATTCAAAGTAGGCAGCACTGAGCGCTGAACCCGATACAACATACACAAACAAGGTGGCGCCCATCATGTTGGCCAGATCTGCTGCCCACTGCCATGCCGGGCCTGCCCGTTTGACAAGGCGATTGACTTCACTGAGTGTTAGCAAACCATTGAACAGCATACCTACAAAAATGAAAAAACCTACAAAGCCAAGATCACCCAGTACCTCAAACCAAATGCTGTGTGCAGCAACACCGCTGCGGGTAACTGGTGTGTCAATAAAGCCCAGCAAACCGGGTGAATCTTTGAACTGTGCCCACACCGGGTGTGACTGAACAGCGCGGAAACCACCGCCAAAAACCGGGTTGGCCACCGCGATTGCCGAACTGACTTTCCAAGCCGTGACCCGGCTCATAAACGACGCGTCTTGTTCGGCAACCTTGATTGACCCCATTCGCTCTGACCATGAGTCTGGCGCCAACTGCATTACTGTCACAGCAAAGATACTGACAACAACCATGCCTAGCATCTTGCGCCGGCTCTTGAGAACAAGCCAAGCCGCCAAGGCAAAAAGGCCTAACAGGCCACCCCGCGAACCAGTTGCAACTACCGCCAGAACGGTCAGAAAAATTGCGCTGCCAAAACCCCAGCGCGTGATGCGCATGGCCGAATATTGAAACAGAAAATTCAAAAGAGGCAACGCCATCAGCAGCACCAAAGCATAATGATTGTTGTCACCAAACTTTGCAATACCGGTGGCGCGGTGTGCGCTGCCACTGGCAAGAAACTTGAGGCCGTCAGTGATGCCATGAAAGCTGATAGCAAGGGCAAAAATAACCAAAATTGCATGTAAGCGGTTGCGGTTTGTGACTAACAGAGGCATGAGCGCGCAAAACAATACCGTTTTGAAAACATTACCAAACAGTTCCCAATTTCTTGTCAAACCAGGGTACGCAAACAAGGCACACAGCAAACCATGGAAAACAAAAACAATGAACCATTTGGTTGTTCTGGTTGTTTGAAAATTTCGCAAGCCATCTTCCTTGCGCACAACAAGACTTAACAGAGTGATGAGCGCAAACAACTGTACGTAGGGCACTGCTGCCATAAAACCGTACAGGTAGGCATTGACACTCATTAAGCCAGCCCACCCCCAAAGTAAATAGGCGGTGTAGGTGTTGCGAACACTCAGCGTAAAAAAAACCAGCGTAAAACCGAGGACCATCAGGTCACGCATGCGAATTACCAGTTTTTTTGGGGGGTGTCGACGCCGCTGTGCGGTAACTGAACAAGCCTAATTGGCTGCTGTCATTGCTTTTGGCGACGCGGTTTCCCACCAACAATAGCAGCAAAACGCAGCCCAGGAACCCCAGCAGTATGAGAGCTTCAATCAAAGGGGAATCCTGTAGCGGTAAGGGTTCAGCGCAGCACGCCCCGCGTATCAATGACGACCTTGTCTTTGACGGTATCGAGGTCGATGGCGACAAACTCTGCGTGGTCCACCAGCAGCAGCAAGATGTCGGCTTCTTTCATGATTTGTTTCAAGTCCACCAGCGGAAAACTCACCTTGCCGGGTTGCACGTTGGGGTCGCAGACCAGAATCTTGCCGACGTTTTGACTCATGAGGTCTTTGACGATGTCCAGCGAGGGTGATTCGCGCATGTCGTCTATATTGGCCTTGAAGGTGATGCCCAGGCAGCCAATGACGGGTTCTTTGAAGCGCGCGGCCTTGGCCTTGACGCGGTCGATGACCCAGTGTGGCTTGGCGTCGTTGACTTCACGCGCGGTGCGGATCA
>Ga0210027_1000949_pt1 | contig 28146 bp, 30 predicted proteins | sample CryGeymeta201510_FD_183978 | JGI IMG/M metagenome (GOLD analysis project Ga0210027, IMG submission 183978) | Groundwater microbial communities from Crystal Geyser aquifers in Utah, USA - Crystal Geyser metaG 2015-10 (SPAdes) (version 2) | ecosystem: Environmental > Aquatic > Deep subsurface >...
GAGAAAAGGTTGGAGGTTTGGAAAAAGTTAAATTAATTTTCTGCTATATTTAATGTATGAAAATATTAAAAATAATATTTTTTGTCTTACTAATTTCTCTAATTTTTATTAGTGGTATTTTATTAGGAAAGAATTTGGCGAATAAATCCAATCCTTTGACTATTAATAATTTTTCTCCAACCATTACCCCAACATATGTTTCTACTATTTCAATTCCACCTAATGAAACTAAATATATTTACACGCATCAAGGAACAGGTCTGTCTTTCAATTATCCTTCCGTTTATAAAGTCACGGAACAGCCAATGAACGGAGGCCTTGATTTTATATCACTTAATAATAATGATGGAGTTAAAATAGATATTTATATTTCTGATAATCCTGCTGGAAAAACTCTTGATGAATTAGTTGATGACTTTGATCGTGAACAAGAAAAAGGGCCCCTTTCCGTACCTAAACCTACTGATAAAAAATATGTCACAATAGCAGGGGAGAGAGCAATGAGAAGAAGTTGGATAGAATCCGAAACGGGTGATAATATTAAAGGTGGAGAAGAAGTATTTTTTATCCATGATGGGAGGTTTTTTGAATTTATTAGATTTTTTAATGGAGCAACAAATCAAGAGGAGTTTGAAGATATTTTAAATTCTATAGTGTTTAGTAGAATTAATTGAAAGTTATTTTTTTCAATATACCGATCAAACCAATCAATTACATTTTTTGAAACTTAAGCCATATAAGAACATGACTGAACAAGCAAATACATTACTATTCCAAGTCGAGCAGGAAATTGCAAAGTTACTTTTGGTTAAACTGGAAAAGTTCGATATTACTTTTGAGCGAGCTTCACAAATTGCTAAATTTATTTTATCCCATCTTCCGGAAAATCTAACAGATGAGCAGGTGATGAAGATTATTCCTTCACTTGATGATCAATTTTATGAACTTTCTGAAATTGTCCATAAGCATATGTTAGGTTATGAAGAAAAATATAAAGAAGATACTATAAAAAATATGCAGGACATGATAAAACATAAACACTTTCAAGAAGCCAGCAATATGGCCTTTAAATATTTCGAGCAAAAAGTTGAACTTAAATAAATATGTTTGAATCAATACAGGCACAACCATTGAAAGTCGTTGCTCCAAAAGCAGAAATAAGGCCTGCAGGAAGAGAAATGGGGGGGGTTGAACGAGTAAAGGCAAAAGCAAACGAATGGTCAGAAAGAGGAAAAAAATGGTTTATAGATAAATGGGAACAAATAACAAGTAAACCGAGAGATGTTTTACAAGAACTTGATCATATTACCGTTCCTGCTACGAAGGAAGATTTATTTTTAGTAGATTCTACTGAAAAACCTGTTCAACAAGTTAAAGTTGAGCAAAAAGTAAAATTATCAGGTTTACCTGAACAATATAAAATTGAAAAATTTCCTGGTGACCCTCAACCTTTAATCTTGAATGATTTTAAATTCTTAATAGAAAACAATCGATGGGATTTAAATTGTCATGAGACAGGTGATTATTTAGATGTAGCAATTAAACCAAAATTATCTGAAGGTTTAGTTGAAAAAGATGGAGTTTTTGTCGATCCAAAATTAGTAGACGTAGAAAATGAGGAGGGTATTTCATTAAAACCAGATTCTGGTTTCACGGCAACTTTACCGATAACTGAAACCGGTGGGGAAATTTATAGGGGAATTTTTGGTGATGAAATGTTAGATATTTTAAAAAATGATGAAATTAAAAGCCGGGGTGATGCCGTTCAAAGTATAGGAGGTCATGAAGGTTTGACATTTTTTGCCGAAGATACAGATTCAGCAGTTGGTTATGCAACTAAAGCAGGTAGAGTTCAAGGAGCTTATTTTCCAACCCCCAATCACCCAAACTATATTATTTCTATAAAACGACCTGATCAGGTTGAATACCAAGGATCAAGTGAAGTTGGTTTATCACAAACAATCCCGGCGTCAGAAATGATTCAGATCATTGAAGTTCACCCTTATTCAATTAAGGGTGGGGAAATTCCACTTGAGAAAGATAGAGAAAATCGGGTAAGACCAAGTCGTGGTCAAACTGCTTTAAATAATCCTATTGAAATGAAAATTGCATATAAAGTTGTTACAGTTGATGAGTTAAGAAGCAAATTAATAACTCCGGAAAAATCACTCCAAATATGATCAGTCAATTTGCTAAGATAAGATTATGTCACAAAAACCAAGCGAAAATATGAAAAGTATTCTCAAAATAATCTCATTAAAAAACGATATTTTAATTATTTATATGACTATATAAATATATGTATATAGAACGAGATAGAAAAACTCCAATAGAAGCTGTTGTTAAACAATTTAATCCGGCACTTTCAGAAAAACCAATCTATTTTTATTTTGAAAATAAAGATGATCTATCAAAAAAAGGAAAGTTTGTAAATGGAGAAAATTGTATGTTCTATCTATATGATGTGGTTAATAAATCAGACTTAGGTAGGTTATATTTTACAAATGACAATGAAACAGGAAAACCGGCGGCCTATCTTCTCCTAGCCACTAATTTTCCTGGTTGGGGTTTGGAAGTGGTTATATCAGATTCTTTTAACAAACAAATACAGGATAAACCTGATGGTCTTATAGTTCAAAGTTTTAAACGACTAGATGCAAAAGATGTTATGTTGAAAAATCAATCTATTGAAGTTCTTCAATACCAAGTGAGAAATAGAGCAGTAACAAACCATACTGTGATTGAACGTTTAAAAAAAGTAATAATTAAACATGATACTCAACCAACCGCTCTACAAGAATTACTAAAGGAATTGGAAAGTAAAAGATCCTACGGGCCTGAATGGAATTCAGCTTCTGTGATTGGGCTTACAGAACAAGATCTACAATCAAATCTTATGATTTATTTACGTCAAAAACAAGAGGCTAAAATACCGGCAAAGAAAGCCAAACCTAAACAAAAAGATGTGAATAAAGGTGATAATCAAGAGGCCCAACCATTGCGCTGGGTAGTACCTCAAGATTGGCATGGTATTATTGGTCAAGAAAAGGCCGTTAATGAGTTACAGAATATTTTAGCCGACCAAGGTATGAATGAAGAACGTGCAAAATGGGGTCAAGTTTATTCGGATCGTGGCTTCCTTTTTTATGGCCCTGGAGGAACCGGTAAAAGTAGCCTTGGCAAAGCAATGGCAGAAGCAATGGAAGCGCAATTAATTACTATCAATGCTGGTCGAGATGCAGCTGACACAATAGGAACGACTGTTATAAACGCTAGAAAAAAATTTGATGAAGCTAAAAAAATTGCCAAAAAAGGCCAAAAAATTGTTATTTTAATTGATGAAGTTGAAAAATTTATTGCTGATAAGGCCACAAGAAATGTTTATCAAAGTGCTGAAACCAGTGGATTCATGACATTAGTCGAAGAAGTTTTAGCAATACCCAAAACATCGGAACAAATTAGATTGTACCAAGAAAATGGGTTTGATAACATTGTAATAATTGGGACAACAAATCATTTAAAAACCATAGAAGGTGCGGCTATGAGACCTGGTAGGTTTGGTCGTAAAATTGAATGTTATTTACCGACCACGAATGAAGAACGTCGAGATTTGATCGTTCATTCTACTTTACCAACTATAGAGAGTGCCAACACATGGCGTACTGTACATCAATTACCAAAGTTATCTTTTAATGATTATTTCACTTTTACTTACGAAGAATTATCGTCTCGTAGTGGAGATTTAGCTGGGTATAGTCAAGCTGAAATTGATGCTGGAACGAGAGATGCGTTGAATTATTTTATCCGTACAAAGCCAAATGATATTAAATATAAAATTACACTTGCTGAACTGTTTACTTATATTATAAAAACCAAAACTGGTAAACAATATATTGAGGAAAGAGAGAGTTTAATTGTTGAAGATCCTGCTTGGCCACCAATTCAAAAATGGCATGGAATTATTGGTCAAGTGAGTGCTATTGAACAATTTAAGATGTTAGTTGAAAGTTTTAATCGTCCCACCGACCCAGAAGATTTGTGGGGTTCAACGCCTTCTAATCGTGGTTTTATTCTCCATGGTCCAACCGGAACAGGTAAAACCAGCCTAGGTATGGCAATGGCTGCTGAACTAGGCGCAGAAGTAGTAAAAATTAATGCGGGTAATAACTCATTTGATACTGTAGGAACAGAAGAAATGAATATTAGATTAAAATTTGATGAAGCAAAAGAACTTGCTAGAACTGGGAAAAAAGTTGTCATATTGTTTGATGAAGTGGAGAAATTTATAGCTAAGAAAATGAATGCCACATCAATAAACCCTACCCTAGCTAAACATTATAGTGACGAAACAAGTGCGATCATGACTTTGGTCGAGGAAGTCCTTACAACACCAAAAACAAGGGCAGAAAAACAGCAAAGTATCGAGGCAGGTCTAAATAATATCATTATAATTGGTACTACAAATCATCTTGGTGCTATTGAAGAGGCAGCAATTAGGCCTAAACGATTTGGTCGTAAAATTGAATGTGGTTTACCAAAAAATAGTCAAGAACGTCGAGACCTAATTCTTAATGCAACTCTCCCAACTATTTCTGAAGCTAATTCTGTTAGATCGGCTAATAAATTACCTCTTGTTGGATTTAGTGATTATTTTGAATTTACCAATGATGAACTATTAGAAAGATGTGCAAGCCTAGAAAATATAACACAAGCAGAAATTGAAGCTGGAGTAGAAGCGTCCATGGCTAAATTGTTACGGATGAAAAAAGTTGATGCCACAACTAAGTTAAAATTAACTGACCTGATTTCTGAAATTGAAAAAACGATTTAGTTAAGTAAACTTCAAATTAAAATAAAACTGCTTGTTTATAAATCAATTTTTTAAAATGCCGACTTCCCCCCGACCGGAAAAGGAGGAAGCGAGAAACCGCCGGAGCGAAGCGGAGGCGGACCTGTCCTCCGTAGCGGAAAGCGGAGGCGGAAAAGAATCCCGAGCGACTGAGCGAGGGATGATACCAATCTGGTTTGTGGAAGTCAAACTGGGCGGGCGACTATAATAGTACCTTTGTTTCCGCCGACCATAGTCGTCATCATGGAGGCGGAGATTCCCGAGCGATTAGCGAGGGCGTGTGGTGTTTGAAAGTCTGACCAGTTGACAGAATGGCCAGTCGGTTTACCCTGAGCGAAGTCGAAGGGTTGGTTTGGAGTTTGATTGTCTGGCTGGTTGAGACCTGGTTGGTTGAAAGTTTGAAGTTCCCCAATGCCCAGACAGTCAAAGCCTTACCCCCCCAGACGGGAAACTCCTTAATGGTCGGCTTTGGTCGTCAGCGCTCCCACAGTCCTCAGTGCCCATATTTGAAGCTTGTTATGTCACAAAAACGTAAGAGAAGTGTCGCAATTGAAGATTAAAAAGTGTCGATTGTTTGGTTTAAGAATTCTTGATAAAATAGGTTCGTAAGAAGTTATATAATTGCGGAAGATACAGGGGTCGAACCTGTTAGAGCTTGCGCTCACGAGTTTTCAAGACTCGCGCATTACCGTCCTGCCCATCTTCCTTTAGAATTTGAGGTGCGTGCCAGAATCGGACTGGCGCATAACTGTTTTGCAGACAGTCGCGTTACCACTTCGCCAACGCACCTATATCTTTAGACTATTTATTGCCTGAATTTTAAAATCTTCTTTTACTCTATGTTCCTTTAAATTTCTTTCCCTTTTAGTTGCATCTCTCTTATCTCTATAAGATTCATAATATACCAAAGTCCAAGGAACAAAATTCTTTGTCGACTTAACCCTTCCTTTGTTGTGCTCCTCAAGTCTTTTTCTTAAATCTTCACTATATCCAACATACAAATCGCCATTCTTTTTATTTTTCAAAACATAAACGTAAAACATATTTTATCGTTACATTACCACTTCGTCTCGCGAGGCGAGATCCTGCTCCGCAGGACCAACGCACCGGATCCTTCTAATTTTACTTCAAACCGTCATTATTCACAATTGGAGTTATAATAATGAGATGAGCAAGATATTTCTATTGATTCTTTTTTTATTTGCAAAAAGTACTTATATAATTCTAAACAAAAGGAAGTCAAAATATTATTGGAAAATTAAGTTTGACGACAGCATTCCATTTATACCGATTTTTATTATTCCTTATATTGGCTACTTTTTTTATATCATCGCAACCATTATTTATTTATGGAATACAAAATATATTAATGTTTTCTTTGTTACTTATATTATTTCTTATGTCCTCGCCGGATTGTTTTGGTTTTTTATTCCAAACGGAGTTAAACGACCGACGCTTACTAAAAAAGACATATTCAGTAAGATAGTCGCATTAATTTATAAATATGATGACGATACAAACGGTTTTCCAAGCGCTCATATATTTGCAACTTTGATCTGTTCCTATTTTCTTGCAGTCGCTTTTCCAGAACATCTGGTATTAATTCTGTTAGCAACTTTTTTAATCAGTATTTCAACTGTCTTTGTAAAGCAGCATTATGTTTTGGATATTTTGGGAGGGCTTATCAATTTTGGATTAAGTGTCATGATCGGCAGTCTCTTTGGTAAAATATGATGTGCTTGGAGGGTTAGCTAAGTGGCTCAAAGCGACGGTTTCGAAAACCGTTCTCCCGTAAGGGAGGCACAGGTTCGAATCCTGTACCCTCCGCTAAATAAAAATTTAGGACTTCCCAATCTTCCAAACACCTTTTTCCCTAAAGGCAGGAATTGCCTGACGACGAGCCGAATTTAATAAAGAGTGAAAAGAGCTTTGATTATTTTCTGCATATTTTGCAAGAGGAATTATTTCAAGACCATCGAGATAAGCAAGCCTCTTATGTAATGATTCAAGCGCTGAGAGTTCAACTACACGAATCATAGGCTTATAATCTTGGAAGTCATCATATGACCGAAGAGCTTTATAATAAGATTCTTTTTCCTTATTTCTGACAATAATCGGAGGAAACCCTTCACGTGTTAATAAATAGTTATTAATTACACGACCCATTCTTCCATTACCATCTATGAATGGATGAATACTCTCAAATTCTGTGTGTAACATTGCTACTCGATGTATAAATGGAATTTCGATTTTTGAATTATAATTAATCAAAATTTCCTGAATTCTTCCTTCAATAAATTTCGGTGGTAAACCAATATGTTCGCCTACTCTGACCATTTCTCCATTTTTCCGAAATCTGCCTGATACTTCATCTCGAATGTTTGTCAGTAACATTTTATGCAGAAGTAAAATCATTTTAATATTTAAGGGTTGTTTTGGGGCAGTTTTTTTGATGTAACCATAAACTAGGGCTAAATTTTTTGCCTCAAAAACCTCTCTCAAAGATACGTGTCTGCTTATTTCTAATTGGAGTAATATCTTCTCTGTTTCCGGTAATGTTAAAGTGGAGTTCTCAATCGCATTAGAATTATATACTCGTTCGGCAATCTCAATATCATCCACCATCATAAGCAATGATTCTTGTTCTTTACTTTTAAGTTGAAATTGAGCAAATAATTCAGATATTCTTTGTAATCTAGTTAATTTCATAGATAAATATTATCATATTAACGCTATTTTGTCAATATCTAGTTAATTTAACCATATTTTTCATCAAATTAACGGTATAAGTTGTCATAACCGTGAAATAGATGCTAATTCAATAATCAATTTCATATATAATTATTTTCATGACTCCAATAATAAATCACGTCATTGTAATCCCTGGACTTGGGAATAATGTTAAAAAACACGAATGGATTATGGAAGGCTGGAAAAAATATGGGATAATTCCCCACGTATTTGGTACTAAATGGAAAACTGATGAGAACGGTTTTCAACAAAAACTTGATCAAGCTCTAAGGTTAATTGATTCGCTAACAAATAAAAACGCAAAAATTTCAATCATTGGAAATAGTGCCGGAAGTAGTTTTGCCCTAAATATTTTTGGAGAAAGAAAACAACAAATCAACAAAGTTATTATAAATTGCGGAAGAGTACGGGACGGAGATTGGCCTTGGTTTACTTTTAGTCAGGCAACGAAATCAAGCCCCTCATTTAAAGAATCAGTCCTAAGAGCGCAACAACTAGAAAAAACATTTACAAACGTCGATAGAAAAAAGATTTTAACTTTGAGACCTCTTTTTGATGAGGTTGTTCCCCCACTTACTGTTCCCATTCTTGGAGCAAAGAATGAAAAAATGTTGACGATTGGTCACTCTCTAAGCATCGCCTTAAATTTGACTCTTTTCAAAAAAAGATTAATTAATTTTATTTTAGAATAATATAAATTTCCATTGACAAATAAAATTTGATGGATTATAGTTGAAAACGTAAAGTTTGACAAAGGGGTCGCAAGCCTTCGAGCGAAAAGTCTAAGGTCTATGTTCAAAAAAAATATTTTCAAAATCATAGCAGTAGTTTTTCTCCTTATTTTAAGCGCGATTTTCTATACTAAACCAATACAGCTGACCAAACTATCTAATACTCCCTCCCCTACTGTTGTTCCGACAAAAACAGAACAGAATGTCAAAGTCTCACTTTCCATCAACGATTTACCGGCCGGACAGGTCGATATGAAAAGCAATCAAAACCATTGTGATGTCTTAAGCGAAGCTCTTTCACAGAAGAAAATAAAAAGTCTTGATATGAGATACAACAAGGACTTCAAAACCAGTGTCGTATATCAGATCAATGGGATCGGAAAAAAAGACTCTGTCTGGTGGGGATTCAAAGTAAACAGTAAATCGCCGGATCAGGGATGCAGTTATATAAATGTTAAAAATGGAGATAGTTCTGATTGGAGCTATCTAGGAAATTAGTTTATTAATTTAATTAGTTTTGGTCTTGGGAACACTGTGTAAATCAGTGACTGTGCCGCAACGGTTAAAGTCCGATACCATCCAAAGCTGGGTTTACCCCGTGCAGGGACGATTATGATTTCATCAAGAGAACATTCTTTTGTTAACGTAGCAAAATCTATAGCGGATATTGCAGTTAATCCTACAGAAAAAATATCTACACGTGAAAATTTTAAAGAACAAATAGATTCTCATGCTTTGCACGTTATTGAAGATCGACCTGTTTCCAATGCCTACACATATTTTATTGATAAAGGAGAAATTTATATTGACGAAGAAAGAAGAACAAAACTTTTTGTTGACCCTGAAGAACGAGGCGGGCTTTCCCTTTTTGGAACCAAAGAGGCGATCAAAAACTCACTACTTCATCCCGGGCAGATCGTATTTTTATATAGCCCACCAGGACAAGTTACGTTTGAAAAAGGGACGAAATATGACAAAGTGAAACCATATCCTGATGGCCAACTTTACTTACTTACCAGTAAAAATGACCATCAGATTGATGCAATGGCGATCTCGGTTTCAAAAGAGCAGGAAAGACAGGTATTATCCACTTTCTTTGAAGAGAAAAATATAAAGTATGGAGGTTTTGATGACGAGGTTCAAAAAATAAAATATTTTTTGACTACCCCAACAACCGTCACAGATTTTGATATTGATAGTTTACTGGTGTATTTGGAAGGTGTTTCTAATAAGAATAATTTTTTAGTGTATAAAAATGTTCATAAAGAGGAATTTTTTTTGTCTGACATACTTTATGACCTAAGACAGGGTTGGATGAAAGAAATAAAACCAAGAATAAAGATAGACTATCAAAAAGTATTTGATATGGCTCAAAGAGGAGATATAAGAGGTGCTTATATTAATCAATTAAAAGACCCTATATATATTGCCCTTTATGCTAAAAATGGTAAAATTCCTTTGGGCGGAGGCTGCGGTGGAAATGATAGTGAAAATGAATTTGATAGATCAAAAGATTTTATGAAGGCTGACCCATTGTCAACTAATTACCGATTGAAAACGCTATCAGTAGAAGATATTATGAAAAAAAGTAAAGAAGAAGATACTGATGAATACGGCTCTTTAAAATTCTCCCCCTGCCCAGTTTGTAACGGAGAACATACCAGACCTCGTCATGTATTGTTAGAATTTTGTCCTGATAAAAAAAGAGAAAACGGAGAGCCAATTCCAATTCCTAAATGTTAAAGGTATAATATAGTCAATGAAAAAGTTTTTTTTACTGATTTTATTTATTGTATCTGGAATAATTGACGCTGGATATTTAACTTACGAGCATTACCAGCAAGTAATCCCCCCTTGCACAGTCAATCGACTTCTTCCAATCGCCTCTGACTGTGGAAGAGTCCTAAGAAGTTCTTATTCGGTCATGTTTGGCATTCCGTTGGCTCTCGCTGGAGTTTTTCAATATTCAGTTTTGTTTGTGATTCTTATAGCCTATTTAGTTTACCGTAAAAAAGTATTTGCTTTCTGGTTGATTATCCAATCCATAATCGGGGTAATTTTTTCGGCCTATTTCATGTATATCCAATTGGGCGTTTTAAAGAGTATTTGCATCTACTGTACTTATTCCGCAATAATCAGTTTTTCTATTTTTTTTATAATCAACAAAGTGCTTCGAAAAGAACGATTTGATTTACGATTAAAAGTTATATCGATAATATACCAATACGTTGCCAAACCAATATTTTTTATGTTTGATCCTGAGTTTATTCATAACACTCATATTTTTTTTGGTGAGTTATTAGGAAAAACATTTTTAAAAAAATACATTAATTGGAAATTTAATTATCAATCATCAAAACTAAAACAAAAAGTCGCAGGGATTAATTTTATAGGTCCGGTTGGACTGGCGGCTGGATTTGATTACGAGGCAAAATTAACCCAAATTCTTTATTCTCTTGGTTTCGGATTTCAAACTGTTGGGTCAATAACAAACTTACCTTACGAAGGAAACTCCAAACCTCGCTTGGGCCGGTTACCGAAATCTCGATCTTTAATGGTTAATAAAGGATTTAAAAATTTAGGAGTAGAAAAAATGTCTAAAAAACTATCTCAATTAAATTTTCAAGTTCCTTTGGGAATAAGCATTGGTATGTCAAATAATAAATCGATTAAAAATACCACTATAGCAATCAAAGATATTATTAATACTTTTAAAATATTTGAAAAATATAAAGTAAAAAATAGTTATTATGAACTTAATATCAGCTGTCCTAATTTAATAAATACTCACACTGACTTTTATAAACCTGTAAATCTAAATCAATTATTTCAATCAATCAAACAATTAAAGTTAAAAAAACCAGTCTTTATTAAAATGCCGATTGATAAAACAGATCGAAATTTTTTAGCTATTCTAAAAACTATCAGCCAGTTTATTTTTATCAAGGGAGTAATCATTGGCAACCTTTTCAAGGACAGAAAAAGTCCTCTACTCAATAAACAGGAAGTAAAAAAATTTAAAGTAGGTTATTTTTCCGGTAAACCTTGCGAACAACGATCTAATGAACTGATTAAGTTAGCTTACAAAAAATATGGGAATAAATTAATGATCATCGGCTGTGGCGGAGTATTTAATAGTCAAGATGCTTATAAAAAAATAAAACTTGGAGCATCATTGGTCCAACTCATAACTGGAATGATCTATCAAGGACCACAGGTAATCTCTCAGATAAATTTAGAGTTGGAAGAACTGCTTGAAAAGGGCGGGTTTAAAAATATTCAAGAAGCAATAGGATATGAAAATCGTTAATCAAATTTCTGCTGGAGGAATAGTATTCAGGGAAGTGAAAAATGAAAAATTAAAAATGAAAAATTTGTTATGGCTTATCTGTCAGCATTCCCTTCACCACGGTTGGGTTTTCCCTAAGGGTTTTGTTGGCGATAAAGACAAAAACGAATCTAATGAAACCGCCGCTCTAAGAGAAGTTGAAGAAGAAGGCGGGGTCAAAGCAAAGATTGTCAATCCGGAACCGATCATCAGTCATTATGAATATCAATTTGAAGGCGTACTTTATAAGAAAATCGTCTATTATTTTTTAATGGAATACTTGAGCGGTGATCCAAAAGATCATGATTGGGAAATGATGGACGCAAAATTTGTGGCCGAAGACGAAGTAAAAAAAACCCTAACCTATCCTTCAGATATCCAGGCTTTCGCAAAGGTTCTTCAAGGATTATAATGATTTTATGGAAGAATCCAAATCTAAAAATCGACTTACGATCTTTAAATATAACGCAATTCTTTCCATTCTCTTTTTTTTATCCTCAACTTTTTATATGGGTGTTAGAACTACGAATTATAATTTCTCAGATTATACGATTTCGGGCTTAGCTCACTTTTTAGATAAAGACAATCTTTACATTTTTAATTCGTTATTTTTTGTAAAAAGTTTTTTGGATTTAAGTTTTGCTTATTACGTTTTTAAATTTTATAATTTGCGATTAAAAACGTTACCTGCCATGGTTTTACTTGTAGCAATTTTGTCGTTTGGATTATTAGGTTTTTTTTCCGTTAATCAATTTCCTTTAATTCATTTAATAATTTTTATTATTACTTTCTTTTCTTGGATATCTTCTCAATATACTTTAGCCAAACTTACCAACGACGAAAATTTTGTCCATTTTTCTAAACTATTAATTCTTGCCGAAACTATCTTTGGAAATATTTTTTTATTTTTTAATTATTTCAACGCCATCTCCGAAACTATTTATTGTCTTATGATTTTCCTCTGGTTAACGATTTTTATTGGAAGATATCTTAAGTGACGAAAGTGAGCGGTGGATATGCTTAATTAGACTGATAAATTTGTAGTAGCTCTAAGATATGTATTTATGACTGGGATTAACCTTAATATTGGATTGGTGAAAAACAGACTTGCTTGAGTTATTCTTTATGAGAAGAGAGCCAAGATAAAATATCAAGATGAGTTGTTGTCTGCGGAAAAATCTGCTAAAGAATTGAGGTTGGGTATTTGGAAAAAGTAGTGTCAAATTATTTTATTAAATCCCAATTGTTCAGAAAGTATCCCATCTCATGATTCTTATTCCCGAGATAAAATTTTCCATTGCGGAATTTTATACTTAAGGCATATCCTGTTTTATTATTTACTGTAAAAATCGAACCTTGTTTTATTCTTTTTTCAATTTCGCTCGCAGGTAAAATCAGAAAACTATTTTTTATACCATCTCTTAATACCAAGATATAAAAAATATTGCCTTGATTAAATCTTTCAAAAGATTTGTGGCGAATATGAAAGTTATAAATTTCAGAATTATTTTTGCGTGCTGTTTTTACTTGAATACCAAAAAACTTATTATCTTTTATTGCAGATATATCTACCCCTACATCAACGCTCATAATGCTGGCATTAAATCCACGGAAAATAAGTTCGCTACAAACCAAATGTTCGCCACCTTTTCCAATGAAGCCTGCTTCAATAACTATTTTTTCTTCCTCTTCCTTTTCTGCCTCAATAATTTTTGGTGTCTGTTCTATTTCTTTTTTGTTGGGATTGAGCGCGAAAGTTTCCGGAGCGGTTTTAATGAAATCCGAACCTTCTTTCTTTGTTTTTATATCAACATAAATAACGGCCGCCATCGTCTTTTCCGGATTAGCTCCCTCAGTTTCCAAAATTCCAGATTCCAAAGCAAGCTTAGTAATTTTGTTGTAATGAAGAGGTTCTCCTACCTTTTTCAATATTTCAATTGCTGATTGTTTAAATGTGTCCATAAATTAATTAAGTAAATCTTCCAATTTCAATTGCGTTGCGACTTTAAAATCAACATCAATCGCCTTAAAGTGTTTTTGACCACAGACAATTTTTTGTTTTTCGCTCGGTCTTAAGTTTTCTAGATTGTCTACAAACTTACTTTCCCTTATTAAATAAAGCTTTTCTCCCTCGTCACCTTTGTAAACTATTGCCCAATCGGGATGATATTCTCCAAGTGGAGTATCAACAAAAAAATTAGGTGGCAATTTTGTAAAGAGAATTACACGATTGCTCTTCTCAAGATTTTCAGCAAACTGTCTCTCGCCTTCGCTATCAAAAACAACTCTTTCATAAACTGATTTTTTGCTTTCAATTGATTTTTTTGCATAACTTACAAAATCTTCAAACAAGTTTACTTCCCATATATTACCAGTCGGAATATATTTTAATCCTTCGTTAATCAAAAGTTCATTAAGACTAATATTTAAAAAAGAAATACAACTTCTGGAAAATTCCTCAGGATTTTTGAAAATTAAATCCAGATTATTTATTTTGGAAAATATCTCAAAAACAGTCATTCTTGTTACTCTGGTATCTTTAGCAATTCTGTCAATGATATTATCAATTGATATTTTGTTAATAAGTTTTTCACCGTATGAAGTAGTCTGATAAATAGTTTCCAATTTTCCGTCACGACTAAAATCAACCTGTACCTTTTCTACCTTTACCACAAGATTATTGATATCCAATTCATTGATTTTAGAAATGGAGGTTTCAATAAGCTTCTTGGTATTTAGTTCTATATTAAATTTTGTCCTTCTTCTTATTTTCTCCCAAAGCTTTTTAAAATCTTCGTTTTCGATAGCTAAATGTTTCTTAAATTTTATAGTCAGTCTTTCCCGTACATCTGCTGTTCGTGGTATTTCTTTATAGCCTGCTTCGTCGTATTCTGTCTGTAGTCCTCCCACAAATTCTTTATAGCTTTCATTGGCAATCACGGTTAGAACATTTGTTTGAGTATCAAAAATTCTGTCTCCATCCGTGTTGACCGCAAGTCGAAGTCCACGTCCTATCTGCTGCCTTCTTTCTTTTTCTTGCCTAACTTCCCGCAAAGTACAGATCTGAAAAATATTAGGGTTATCCCAACCTTCCTTTAAGGCGGAATGGGAAAAAATAAAACTAATCGGTTCGGAAAAAGACAATAGTTTTTCTTTGTCTTTCATAATCAGGTCGTATACCTGCTTGTCATCTTTAGTTTTTCCATCGGTATCTTTATAAATTATTTCTCCCTTTACCTTTGACTTGGCAAAATAGCCGTTATGAACGATGTTGACTTCACTATTTTTAAACTGGTTAAAATTATTCTTTAGTTTTTCAAATTCTTGGACGAAAATCTTTTTTATTATTCCATCTTCTTTTACATAATTGTCAACTTTATCAATAAAAAATAAAGATAAGACCTTTATCTTGTTTCCTAGTTCTTCCTGTTTATTAAAATGGGCTTTGATCGTTTCCCTTATCTGTGTTCTAAATATTACTTCTTTATTTTCTCCAACAACTTCTTCAAGATTAAATATCTTTCCATTGGAAATTTCCACCTTGTTTATTCTTGCGTCAATTTCATTCACATAAAGTCCTTGATATTTTTCATTCTTGGTCTTTCTGAAAAGATCGTCTCCGGCTTTAAGTAAAGTTTCTTTATTTACAAATTCTCCTCTCACGAGTTTAGTTTCAAGTATCACTTTTGCTTGGGGAAGTTTATCTGCTTGAGTTCTTATTTCTAAAACTTTAAAAATAAAAGCAGAGGGATCAGATTCTTCAGCTCCGTAGACTTCTATTTTTTTGACTAATCCTTTTGAGTAAGCGTCGTATGGTGTCAGTCGATAAACGAGATTATAAATATGTTTGTGTGTGGCACTGTAGCGGAGACGGAATAATGAATCCAAGTCGGATATTGCCGATTTTGAAAGTTCCGATTCCATGTTCTGTGGTTCATCCATTATCACGACTGGTTTCGTTTTTGATACTAAATTTAAAGGGCTTTCTCCGTTAAATCTGTCCGGTGTCTGCCGCATGATATTCGAGTCTTTATTAAAGGATTGAATTGTCATGATCATTATTTGAATATTTATCGACTGGGCAAATTCCCTTACTCGTGATAATTTTTTTGAGTCGTAAGAAAAATAGCCAAAGTGAGTGTTATATATTTCTCTAAAATGTTCTTTTGTTTGTTCAATAGTTTTTAAGACTCCTTCTCTTATGGCAACACTTGGGACAAGAATAATAAATTTTTTTAGATTATATTTTTTATTTAATTCTAAAATTGTACGGAGATAAACGTAGGTTTTCCCAGTTCCGGTTTCCATCTCTACCGAAAAATCCATCGAGTCAAGTTTTTCAACCTCTTCAATATTATTTTGTTTCTGAATATTTTTTAAATTTTCAAGGATTCTTATTTTGTCTACTTCTAATTCGTTTGAGATTATGGGGCTGGATTGAAGTTCAAAGGTTTCCTTATTGTTTATTAGATTTTTTCCTGTTTCAAAAATTTCCGCTACGGCATTAATCGCCTCAATCTGATAGTCTAAGTTTTTATTAAATTTGAATTTCATAGATCCAACTGTTATTAACTGTTATAAACTACTTGACAAACACAGAACAATTTTTGATATAATGTGCTTAATCATAAGGGGGAAAACGAACCATAAGCTACGTGCTTATGAGCAACGCCTCCCGCTTTTTTATGGTTTAAACTCTACTTTACTTCTATCAAAAATCAAAAAGGTTTTATAATTTTGAAATTTTTTAAGTAACGAAGACTCCGATTTTAAATTAGGAATAATTATTCTCAATAGTTTCTTTTTTTCTGCGAGATATTCATACAAACAAAGATAATCTCCATCTCCAGCCACAAAAACAGCTTGATCAAAATTTTTGTACTGGATAACTGCCGAATGAAGAACTATCTCAGTATCGACATTACCCTTGGGCTTACCCTGATTATCAATTGTTGTTGGTTTATAAACTAAATTATAACCACACGATTCTAAGTATTTATAAAGCTTCCAATTTTTTTTAATATAACCAATAAATAAAAAGGCTTTTTCTATCTTAAATTTATCGGTAAGATATCGTCTAAATTTCCTAAAATCTAATTTCCATCCTTTATAAATAATTTTTTTTCCTCTAAAGAGATCTTTGCTTGTCCCAAGATTTAGATTTTGACTGTCAATAAAAGCATAAACAATTTCTTTTTTCATATTTGTTTACTCCATCCTAATTTAAAGATCAAATACGCAACAATAAGGCCCCCTATAATAGTCAAAATAAATTTAAACCACCATTCTTCATAAAACTTTATTTCGTTTTGCAAAATTTGCTTTGTTTCAACAGTTCCTTTTCCTGAGTATTTATCTGCACGAATAACATTTACGGGTCTTTTTCCTGATGAGATAATTTTTCCATTGTTATTAATTTCTTTTCCAAAGATAAAATTACCAGTTATAGGATTTTGATTTAACGATTCTTCTTTGTCATTCATATAACTTTAACATTCAAATTCCTCCCAATATTTATTTTTGTCGTATCGTCGAGGGCGGAGTCGAGGCAGACGAAAGTGTCTTCTTCAGTTAGTTTTAAAGATTCTACTTGTTCTTTAGTTATTTTTTTCTCAAAAGTCACTAATAATTTTTTGCCCTCATCAACCACTTGCCAGTATTTTATACTTCCACTTTTTTCTTGAGTTACTTTTGAATTTAGATCATATCCTTCCTTGAGTAATATTTCGTAAACTACTGACTTTTCATCATAATTATCAACCAATGGTTTTTCTAAAAATACTTTCATCTGTTCTTTTAATTTCTTTTGATCGTCTTTATCAGTCAATAAATTCCACTGGCGGTAGTTCGATTTTGAAAGAGTTAGAGATTTAAAATCAATATCTCCTTTAACAATTTTTTTGCCCGCTCGTCTTATTCTTTCTCTGGCTATTTCGGCTATATTTTTATAACCTGCTTTATACGCTTCGCTATCTTCATCTGTTGCCTCCGGTAACTGTACACAAATCCATTTCCTATTTCCTCCATCTTCGGCATTAAGCTCCATTACTGCATGGGCAGTCGTTCCTGATCCAGCAAAAAAATCTAAAACATTATCATTTGTATCGCTAAAATGGAAAACTAACTTTTTTAATAGATCAACTGGTTTTACAGTTTCAAATCCGACGCTATTCTCTAATAATGAGAATAATTCTGCTTTTCCGTTTTCACTTGTTCCACAACTTTCTGAAAAATTTGCCCATAAAGGATGATAATCAGAATTATTTTCTTCATTCGAATAAATTATTCTGAGAGCTTTTGCATTTTTAATAACTAATCTATTTGTGTTTTTTAAATTTACGGCGGTTTCAGGTCCAATTGTCCAACGATATCCATTTGATAATACTGCACCAGGTATTTCAAATTCCATTTTTATTGATCGCTTTATGCCTATGTTTTTTCTTTGTTGGATTTCTTCTAATCGGTATTCTAATCCCTTTTCATCATGAAATGGATAATTTTTTTCACCTGAGGATCGCAATTTAAAAGGTTTATGTTCTTGCATCGTGATTTTTCCATATACTAAAATGTATTCTTCTGAAAGCTGGAGTTTAAACCTAGCCGTACCTGCATTCATTGGCTTATTACGAGCTGTCCAATTTATTTGGGCATAAAAATTTTCCTCTCCAAAAATTTCATCCATTATTAGTCGGAGGTTGGCGACTTCGTTGTCGTCGATAGAGATGAAGATAACGCCGTCTTCCTTTAACAAATTTCTTGCAAGAAACAGGCGAGGATACATCATCGTCAGCCAGTCGCTGTGGTATCGTCCAGCCGATTCGGGGTTAGTGGTCATCTTTATGCCATTTTTACTTTGTCCTGTTTTTTCATAATAATCAGAGATATTTTCCGTGTAATTATCTTTGTAGATAAAGTCTTTACCGGTGTTATAAGGAGGATCAATATAGATCATCTTTATTTTTTCTCGGTAATGTTTTTGCAGAAGTTTTAACACTTCGAGATTATCCCCCTCGATAAAAAGATTTTCAGTTCTGTCCCAGTCGCGGCTAACTTTTTCTTGAGGTGTAAGAGTGCCAACTGACGGAGTGCGGATAAGTTTGAAAGCATTGCTTTTCCCCGCCCAATTTAAACCGTATTTTTCCTCTCCTGCAATTACCTCTTCATCTTTGAAAAATTTATTTAAAGCATCAAAATCTATTTTATTTTCTTTGATAAATTGAGGAAAAATTCGACGTAGTTTATCTAAATTTTCATTACCTGTATTAACGGAAGTATTCTTAACTTTATCCATAGAATACATTTTATCACTTTTCTTGAAGTTTAGATTATAATTTACTGGTTATCTATAATTAAAACTATGACTAGAGAAAATGGAAAAAAAGAATATCACACCGCTTCAAAAGGCGAACTAACAAAGATTAATCTTGAGGGTTGTAAAGAATGTGGAAACGTTTATGTTTCAGTTTACAACGGTGTCAGATTACAAAAATTGCCAGGTTGGTATTTACTGGCTAATTTGCAACAGACTCATCCAGGCGATCGTGATCAAGACGTAGTTATTCGAGTACGAGGTCGAAGATGGGGGAGCATTTTGGGTCAACGGATATGTCCCGATTGCAAAGCGAAAAAAGTAAAATAATTAACTAGATTTTTTTATCTTAATTCCTTTTGTTTCCTCCACAAAAAACTCAACTCCATCACTTTTTAATTTAATGTAGGCCAAGTTATTAATGTGTCCTTCAGTAAAATTATCATAATTGGCAAAACCGAGATGAATTAATAAAGTTCTCATCGGTCCACCGTGGGATACTATCAAGACGGTTTTATTGGAATAAGCAACTGCTATTTCTCTCAAAAAAGTTGTCAGCCGAAGAATTATACTTTCATCGGTTTCAACTTCTTTTAATCCGGGACCGGTAAACATTTTTAGATTGTTTATCAATTTTATCATTTCATTATTAACGGCAAATGATTTACCTTGATACTTTCCAAAATATCTTTCTTTCAATGCTTTTGTTGTTTGTACAATTAATTTTTTTTCTATATTAATTATCTCTGCTGTTCTTTTGGCTCGAATCAGGTCTGAAGAAAAAATAACATCAAATTTAATATGACGTAGTTTTTTTGCCAGTTCTTTTGCTTGGGACTCTCCTTTTTTATTCAAAGGTATGTCCTCATTTCCCTGAATTATTTTTTTTACATTCCATTCTGTTTCCCCGTGACGGACAATATACAAAGTACAAAAATTTTGCATAAAACTCATTTTATCATTAAATGTTGATTGCAGAATTATAAATTATCCTGATTAGCTATATAATTATCTTCTTCTAAAATGTTTTGAATTGATTCAAAAAGGGAATAATAAATTTTTGAAAAATGATTTTCACCATTTCTTGCTTTCTTTCTTTTGTTATTCCAGAAGGAATTTCAAAAACAAAGCTCCTTTTCATTCCTTGTGTGATTACCCAATTTTCAAAACTACCGTCTTCAAAACCAGTTTTATTTGAAGGCTGCTTGCAATAACCATTAGTAACCGGATTTAACTGAACTGTTTCATGAGGATCATCTTTATAGTCGTCATAACCGTCATAGAGGGTAAATCCATTCTCAATGAGAGATAAACATAAAGGATAATAAAATGGCATGATTTCGTCTGTGCTACTTTCGTCACTATTAAAAGCATCGTACATATAAAATGAATTAGGATCTCTTTCAAATGTTTCAATTTCCGCCATTTTTCCCTCCCTATATCCCTCTTTATCTGTTTCTTCATGAAAAGAAAAAACATATTCAATACTGGGATACAAATCTATTAATTCCATAATTTCTTTGGAAATCCATGATTTATTTTTTGTTTTTTCACAAAAATCTCGATTAATATCTCTATTTTCTACGCCTCGCACTCCAAGTTTTAGAGATGGAGGATTTGCTTTTAATAGTTCTATCCTTGAAAAAAAATTACTCGGTAGATTATTTAAAATATTTTTTAGCGGTCTGTAAACTCCTCCCTCGTGTCCATGAATTCCCGCAAAAAACATACAAAAAGGATTAGTCCCAATTACATCATAAAAAATATTTTTTTCTGGAATATGAACAAATTCAAATAGTGCCATAGAAAAAATAGTCAATTACCACCACTCAAAGTGGTGGCATGATACTCGCCTGAAAGGCGTTAATTAATAACATTATATCTTTTGTTCAACCTTGCTGTTCTTTTTGCTGTTGCCATTTGACATACTTTTTAATTTTATCTTCATCAAGTCCTACTGTTGAAACACAATATCCTCTTGCCCAAAAGTGTTTAACCCAATATCGTCTGGAACAGTTCACACTGAGTACTTTGGTGGAATACTTAATATTAAGTGAACATGATCAGGTTGGATATTAATTTCTTCAATTTCTACATGGTCTTTTTGACCACACGGTCCGTAGAGAGTATTTCTTACAAATACCTCTGACTTGCCCTCAAGGACATGACTTCAAGTTGAAAAAAGAAATCGATTAGGTGTAATATAAAAGAATCATGAAGATTATTAGAAAGATTACTTCATCAGGAAAATAATAATAATTTAAATTAAATTATGGTAAAAGAATCAAAAGCGGCGATTGTTGCTAATTTTTCTTTATTAAAAACAGGTCAAGTATTAGCTATTCCTCTATCATTTATAACACCTTCCCAGATTAACGACGGGCGTAAATCTGATACAAAAGGTCCAATTAGTGCTTTTATACAAGATGGTGAAATAATAGTTGAGCACGGAAATCACAGAGTTCGAGATATGCAAAGAATTGGAACAGGAAATAGAAAGATGCAGGTAAGAAAAGCTGAAAGCCCAGTAGATCACATAAATAATTAAACAGTATTAAATATTTTTAAAGTATCCACGATTAAATTAATTTGTTCAGGTAATAAATTTTGTTGAGATTTATTTATTACATATTCATGAAATCTTGAACCGCCAACCCAGACATTATCAATCTTTCCATGGATCGAATCAATATCAACTTTTCCATAAGGAAATTCCAAGATACCTGTTACCGGAAAATTCAACCCCTTGCTTTTTAAAAAGTTTGATAACCAGTTCATCTCTGCCTAGGTTTGTTTAATTATGTCTCGATCAACTCTTTGATAAGAGGGATAAGGCGCATCGGTAATCTCTCCGGAGTCATTTTCAGGCAGGGGGTCAGTAAACCAGATGCACCCTATCCTCATCATAATTTATTTAGTTTTAACATAGAACATCTCTCCTCCTCCGGTAGGCGGAGAGGGGAACTATTTGTTAACCGCTTGTGTGTTCCGGTCGGTTACACTTCATTTTGCTTTTTAGTAAGTAGTCCGACCGGTAATGTTGAAATGGATAAATGAAAAGGTGTATTATAAAATCATCATGAAGATTATCAGGAAGATTACTTCATCAGGTAAATATTCAAAAGTTATTACTATCCCTAGGGAATTCTTGAAAGCTTTAGGTTGGAGACAAAATCAAAATCTGGAGTTTGAATTGGATGAGAAAGGAAAGAAAATTATTATTCGTGATGCAAAAGATAAATGAAAAAGAAAAATAAAATCATTTCATATTTTATAATCTTGTTATTGGTGCTTCTATCTTTCTTTGGTGGCAGTTACTTCGAGAAACAAAAAATTAAAACCCAATCAACTTTACCAGCAGAAACTTCTACTAATGTTAGTCCAATAACCGTTACCGAAGTTAGCGATGGAGACACTTTAAAGTTAAGTGACGGAAAAACATTTAGGCTTTATGGAGTTAATGCTCCCGAAGTTAAAGAACCTTACTTTAAAGAAGCAAAAGCGTTTACTGAAAATTTAGTCTTGGGGAAAGAAATTTCTTTTGAACAAGAAGCGAATTACAAGGTTGATAAGTTTGGTAGGACTTTAGGTTATGTGTTTGTAGATGGAGTTAATCTTAATATTGAGTTGGTGAGAAATGGATTAGCCCGAGTTGTTCTTTATGAGAAAAGAGCCAAGATAAAATATCAGGATGAATTATTATCTGCGGAAAAATCTGCTAAAGAAATGAAATTGGGAATTTGGAAGAAATAATTTATGACTAAAGCTGTTACAACTAAAACTTATTTTGTGATTTGGTTTATAACAATTATCATCTTTATTTTATCAACAATTTTTTTTAATAAATTTACCAAATCCTTTCAGGAGGGCCCAATTTTTGGAGGATTGTATCTTGGAAATATTTTTGTAGGTATTGTAACTTTTGTTCTGGGTCTTGTTTCAATACTCATTAAAAATAAAGGAAACAGAAATATTCTACAAAGTAATGAAGTATTAAAAATTAATAAACAAAATAAACCTAAAACATTTTTACTAATAATTTCTTTTTTTGTTTTTATAATATCTCTGCTATTTTTATTTATTTCAAATACTTCTTCTTTTACAAACGATTCAACACAGTTTTCTCGTTTGTTGATTCTTGCTTTTTTTGCCTTTGTGTCACTTATATTTTTTATTTCTTATTTAGTTGGTTTCCCAAATAAACTAATTAAAAAAAATTCTTTAAATAAAGAAAAGCACTCATTATCATACTGGATTGGTCACATAATCATTTCAACAATTCTTGCGTCGTTTGTGAGTGTTATATTTTTCTTTATCATGATTCCCTTTATGCAAACTACAGACGGTTTATCTTTCAGTGAAAAAGCAAAAATAGGTGGAATAAATATGTGGAGAATAGTAATTATGTATGGTTTGTTAACTTCTCTAATAACTTATTTTTGTTTTAGTAAAAAAAATTATCGAAGTTTGGCGAGTATATTAATAATATTTTGGGCAGTTGGATCTATCCTTGTTTTTTACTTGAATACATCAGGAAAAGAAATTTCCCTAAATAACAAACCTACAAGTTTTGTTGTATCTCGTAATTCCTGTAATAAAGAGTTCGTACTCCAACAAACAAAAAGTTGTATTTTAAGAGTCCTTAGAAACGACGGAGGTCATGGTTCTGGTTTTATTATTCAGCCAGGATATTTAATAACGAATAAACATGTAGTTGAAGGAGCTTCAAAATTATCTGTTTATATGAATGGTGAAAAAGAGGTTAAGGTTTGGAATTATTCCCCCAATTTGGATATAGCCATTCTAAAATTACCGGAAGGTAATTCAACTTCATCATGTAATTGGTTTGATTCAAATCAATTAAATATTGCGGAAGAATTATATGCGTTAGGCTGGCCAAATGATCCGACCGGTGATTCAACAGTAACGAAAGGAATATATTCACGGACTAACAAATATGAAGACGGGAATGAAGATATACAAACTGATACTCCAATAAATCCTGGTAATTCAGGTGGCCCTCTTGTCAACGAATGTGGTGTAGTTGGGATTAATACATTGAGAGCCGAGTGGACTCAAGAACAATCACCAAGAATAATTGAAGGAATGAGTTTTGCCTTATCGTCAAATTTTGTTCATTCAAAAATAGATGAATTAATTAATTCAGGTAGTTTAACAAAAGGAATTCCAAATGCTTCGAGTTATCAAGTCAATAATGTACAACCAAATAACCAGCCAACATATACTTTAGATATTAATAATATCAGAACATATTTGAATGATATTTATAGAGTTAAATCATCATGGGAGCAAGCGAGAGGTTATGTTAATGAACAAAAATTAAATAACCTAATCGATTCGTTCAATCGGCAAATTGAGTTTTGTAATCATTTGATAAATAAGTTAAGTGGCGGCCAACGTGCGTCCGGCGATGATATAAGTTTATGGAATGCTGTAATTAAAATGGGCGATGAATCGGCTGCGTTATCTAACGAACTTAATAGAAGATAAATAATTTTTGATATGAATCGCTATAAATTTTCGGATCTTCTCAAATACGAAGAAAAAATTAAACGAATCTACTCTGATTTTAAGATTAATTATCATAACCTAAATCGAATAAAACAATATTTTGCTTACCTTAATGAAATTGAAGTTTCAAGAAATATTAGTCAAGATAAACTTAATGAAGTTATTCAAAGAGATAAAGCTAAAAACTATTACAGTCAATTTTATGTTTTGGAAATGTGTAATATCTTCGAAGCACTGGATAAGTCAAAGCAAGATAAAAACATTATTAAAATAAAACTCAAAGATCTAATAAAAGGTACTTATTTACTTTCAGAAGAAAACTTTGAAAATACAAAAGCACGAAATACGACTTTTGAATTAAGTTTATTTTCTTTTTTTCATTTTAAGGGATTAAGGGTTGCCCTTGGTAATCCTAATCCAGATTTAATTATAAGTACAGGTAATCTCACATATGACATTGAGTGTAAGCGTCCAGCTTCATTTGAAACTCTTGAAAAAAATATTAAAAAAGCGATGAAACAATTGAGAAAAGCTGAGAATAAAAATAAAATACCAACAATAGCTTTATCTCTAGAGAAAATAATTTTTAATAAAGAATACATTCTTAATTCTTTCGATGAAAAATCAGCGCTTCAATCTCTAGACTCTTTATTATTCAAATTCTTAAAACAAAATAAACATATGTTAGATAAAATATGTGGCACTGAATCCTATTTAGTTTTATATTATTTATCATGCCTTACTGGATTTAAAAATGGACTTCTTCCGATGGCTAATGCAACATATATTGTTGGAAATATATATAATTTTAAACCAGAATTATCTCATCGAATTGTTGAGGATCTTAAAAAATTAACATCTCAAGAAATTATAAAATTATGATTTTTGAAAAATGTATTCTGTGTAATGTAGATTTAAACGACCAAACGAAACAAGAACATATAATACCTGATTACTTAGGTGGCAGACTAAAAGAAGTACTTTTATGTAATAAATGCAACAATGGAATAGGGGCGAAGCTATATTCATATTTTAAATTTGATACTTATATTAGATCTTCTGGAATTAATTTGAAAAAAATTCTGCCAAAAATTAACAAGGCTATTGAGTTAATGCAATCTTACAAAACAAAAAGCCCAGTCGGAACAGAACTTAAGGCCAAACGAACCAAAGATAATCTGTATGTTACCTCGGGAAAACAATCTGATGGTTCAATTGTTTTACCTACAAAGGACGCTATTCCTTATTTAACTAAAAAATTGATTATTGATAAAGTTAATTCTTTAAGATTGGCGGGTAAAATACTTTCAACTCCTAATTTAGAAATGAAAAGAATTAATCGTAAATACAAATTTATAAGATGGGATCCTACTGAATTTAAAACAGATTTTGAAAAAAATAATATAGTTGATGAAAGAAGTCCAACTTTAATTGCTTTTGAATACCTTAGTCTGTTAATTGGAAAAGCAATTTATAATAATATATTTGATAGCGTTAGGCTATATATTCAAAATAATATTAAAACTTCTAATATTTTAGTTTCCTATTCTATTGGTAAAAAACCTATACCTTTCCATAGAATATATCCAGAGTTTTTAATCGATGGAATTCAAATTAATATTTGGTTATTTGAATATGTGGTTTTTAAGGTTAAATTTCTTAATGTAAGAATAAGCAAATGTCCAGACTTTGTTTATTTAGAAGATTTAAAAAATAAAAAAAGCTTAGGTGCATATTCTGTAAAAGATGCCAAAATCAATAATTGGAGAGAGTTTCAATTTTAGAATGTCGTTAATATAATATAACCTTTGACCTTGTGGTACACTTTGTTTGAACATCTGAAGAAACAACATGTCTTTATAATAAATTTTAATAAATTTACCATGAAGTCTATGAAAAAATTAGTATTTTTTATCTCAATATTAATCTTGTTGTTTGTGTTGTCATCGTTTTTAGCGTTTAATTATCTCGGGATTTTTAAGCAACAAAATCGTAAAAATCTTTTATTAAAAGACAAAAATGTAAAACAAGAGCCTTGTACGCGTAGTAAACCATTTTCTCTAGATCCTCAGTTTAATAAAGCACTAGATTTGATAGCGGAAAGAAGCAAAAGTTCAGAAGAACTTCAAAATAAGAATAAACTGTCTTCAGCAAATATTCCAAGATTTTTTCCATCATTAGATTCTAGAAATTGTTTAAATATTATATATTCAGATAATATACCGAAAAACTCAAATGCTTGGTTTGACTCTGAAAGTTCAACGAACAGCAATCTTATTATTAAAGTAATACCAGAATATAAAGATCAGAATATTGACAATCTTGTAATGGCAATGCTATTAGCTCATGAGTTAACACATGTGCAACAATACTTTGACATCAAAGCCGGAGTAAAAATAACTTGCGTTGAACAAGAAGCAGATGCGTTCAATAGACAATTATCATTCCTAGCAATTTTAAATAAAGACGAACAACCAAGAATTATGAATCTAATTAAGATAAAATATTATAACGTTTTAGGAACTTTTTATGATCTTTGGATAGAACAAGATAAAGCATCAACTGCTTGTAATAAATTACAACCACCAGGTCAATTTAATCAAGATAGTTTTAATATATGTTTTTGGGACAAAATGCAAACGGTTACAACGGAATTTATTCAAAATATTCCTGGCTATCAAGAACATTGTAAGCTTAAATAAAAAGTTCTAACATCATCTGATAATCATCAGAAAAAATAAAAATAGCGATAAAAAAATAATCATTTATTTGTTGCTTAATTATTAATTAAGGTTAACATTTAAATTCCATAAATACAGCCTGAATCTAATTAATATATTTATTAAACTCAGTATTAAATGTGGAATAACTTTGTCAATAAAAAAAAGTGTAAAAGTTGTAAGACTTATGATAAACAAACTATTTTTATTACTCTCGTTAATAAGACTGATTAGACCAAAAAAATCATATTTAAAAAAATAAAATACTAAAAAAATAAGTGTTATGAAAGTAAAAAGAGATCTTGCTGATTGGTATGTAATCGGAAAATCCGAATTAAGTACTTTTATTTTATCCGCGATATTATCAATCAAATCGGTATGTTTATATGGACTAAAAATTCCAGTTGAAAAATCATCTCTATTTTTTTTAATTTGTTTACCAAAAAGAAGAAAGTTTATATATATGAAAGCATTGATTGTTGGTTCAATAGAATTGGTTAGAATTTCTTTAAATTTCATTTTGATCCGAAAATATAGATTGGTTAAGGTGTCTAAATGACTTTGATAAATGTCTTTTATTATTTTATCCGGGCTAATATATCTTTTTATTTTTGAATCAAAAAATTTCTTCTTATCTGCAAAAAAGTAATATCTATTTGATTCTGCTAAGTCTATGGGTTGAGGAGATGATTCACTTTTTTTAAGTGATTCTTCAGTTGGAGCATCTTCATCAATTTTATCTAAAACAAATTAATGCTTGAATTGATATCTGCTGGATTTGTGAATTTCAACGCTTAATATCGCTTTCTTTTCTTTTGATTCTTGGCTTTCTTTTAATGAGTATCCAACCTTAATTAAGATTACAGAGTCTTTAATTCCTTTTTTATTTTTTGTAGGAATAAAAGATATACTGTTAGGATAATTTT
>Ga0210027_1000958_pt1 | contig 27999 bp, 19 predicted proteins | sample CryGeymeta201510_FD_183978 | JGI IMG/M metagenome (GOLD analysis project Ga0210027, IMG submission 183978) | Groundwater microbial communities from Crystal Geyser aquifers in Utah, USA - Crystal Geyser metaG 2015-10 (SPAdes) (version 2) | ecosystem: Environmental > Aquatic > Deep subsurface >...
CGATAGAGCCTCGGAAGTTCCCGGTTCAGGCGGTACGAATTTTAATTTCACTAAAAACGGAGACAGCTCGTTTGTTCCGATGAATACTAACGAGAGATTATACGGTCAGGGTAAACTAACTTACATCCTAACACCTGGAGTTAAACTAAGTTATAATTTTATTACTGACAGGCATCAATACAAAGATTATAATCACGGTAACAGGTTAACCCCCGATAATAACCCGATCAGAAAGAGAGTCGGATATACTAATCAACTAACTTTAAATCATGTCGTCGCCAATTCGAGTTTTTATAATTTAAATTTCGCTTATTTCTTCAAAGATTATAACCAGTATCTTTTTGAAAATATATATACCGGTGAGGCTGGTTATCCTACATTTTACGTTGATAACAACATAAGACAGACGCCTCCATACAGCTTTACTGTGGGCGGAACTGATTATAACCGGTTTAGAAGATTTACAAGTACGTACTCAGCTAAATTAGATTGGGTAACGCAGCTAAATCAAGAAATCGGTTTGCAGTTTGGCGGCGAATATAAACGTCATGAGCTGTATTACCACAGCATCAATTTATTCCCTTATTACGATAACAATATTTTTAACGTCGGTGTTTCTCCTTTAACTACAACATCACATGATGAGTATCTTCGCAAACCATCCGAAGCTTCAGGTTACTTGCAGTCCAAGCTTGAAGCATTCAATTTAATTTTTAATGTAGGTGTAAGATTTGACATATTTGACCCGGCAGGAATTGTTCTTGCAGATCCAACCGACCCGAATATAATCAATCCTTTAAAACCATCTAATCGATTTTATGATAACAACCAAAACGGAGTTTACGAACCGGAACTTGGTGAAAGAGAAAAAACTGTTGAGGAAAGAAGAGTTTATTGGTTCAAAGATGCAACCGTGAAATACCAGTTTAGTCCCAGAGTTGGAATCGCATTTCCGATCACTGATAAAGGCGTAATTCACTTTTCCTATGGGCATTTTCTTCAGCTGCCTTCTTACGAATATCTTTACACTAATCCCGATTTTGAACTTGGTGTAGGCTCTGGTAATCAAGGATTGTTCGGTAATGCAGATCTTAAACCGCAGCAAACAGTTAAAGGGGAGATCGGTCTGCAGCAGCAAATTGGCGATGACATTGCAATAGATGTTACTATGTTTTTCGAAGACTTTAGAAACCTTACCGGAACGCAAACTGAGGAAGTTTTGGTTTTCAACAAGAGTGCAAGTTATAGTGTTTATGCCAACTCCGACTTCGGCTTTTCCAAAGGCGTAATCTTTAAATTCGAAAAAAGATTCGGCGGTGGTTTGGCAGTGAATTTGGATTATACATATTCTGTAACAAAAGGTAACGCATCCAACCCTGCAGATGCGCGCGACGCATTAGCCGGCGGAGCTTTGCCCGAAACTTTTATTGCGCCTCTAAATTGGGATCAGTCGCATACTCTTAATCTGGCAGTTTCATATGCCAAAGCAAGAGATTATGGATTTTCTGTAATCGCTAATTTTTACTCCGGGCAGCCATATACGCCGTCTGTAAATAAAAACACACGAGTAACTCAAAATGCGTTTCCCAGAAATAGTGAAATAAAACCATCTATTGTTAATATAGATTTAAGGGCATACAAAGATTTCGTTCTATGGAATAATTTTACTTTAACGGCTTTTGTAAAAGTATTTAACCTTTTAGATTTCGACAACCCGACAGGAGTTTACTCTGAAACCGGTGACCCTACATTTACATTTAACCAATTGGATGCCGAAAAAATCAAACCCAAACTTTACTATAACACACTTGATCAGTTGTTTGTAAATCCGGGTTTCTTTTCGGAACCGCGCAGGGTAGAACTTGGGTTATCATTTAATTTTTAATTATTGGAAGTAGACGAATATGCATAAAAATATTTTCAGCATTTGTTTAGTCTCTGTTATAGTTTTTTCTACCGGTATTTTTGCTCAAAGAGGTGATCCAAATCTGTTAGCTACAGGTTTACACACAGGCAACCGTGTCGGCATTTCGTTTCATAACGACGGGCAGATTGCAGGTATACTTACAGGTGTTGATATTAGAGGCGAGTGGCCTCTTGGATCAGGTGAAAATTATATCGGTGATTGTATTCCTCTTATAGGAGTGGAATTTATCAATGCCCTCAATGATACGCTTCATTCTGTTATTATTTCGCGAGGACCCCGAAACCGCCAGGCAGAAGAAAGACATCCTATTTTCGGATATTTTTGGGGATGGAATCCAGTGCCGGGCTTTAGAAATAATAATTATGAATCGATTGCCATGAGTCATCTTCCCGAATCTTACCCGATTGGAGGATGGAATGATCTTATTGCAAAAAATTGGAAAGATAGCCAGGGAAAAACAGAATGGTTCGGGTATTTTGGCAGAAACATTAAAAATGCCGATCAGGAAAGTATTTTTGATGCTGATGATCAGAACGATGATGAATTTAACTTTGATAATTTCGACCCCACCAAGCCGATATTTTTACCCGATAAAAATGATGCTACACGCACCGGCATGGGTTTAAGAATGAGGGTCAGAGGTTTTCAGTGGTCTAATTTCTTAGCAGAAGACGTAATTTTCTGGTTATATGATATTTCAAATGAAGGGTCTACAATTTATCGCAAAGCAGACTTCGGCACGGTGGTAGGTACTCTTGCTGGCGGAGACGGCGACAGCGGCGACGACCTTGGATATTTTGACGTTAACGAGTGGATTACTTATTCATGGGATAGTGACGGAATAGGGAACAAAGGACAAAAAGTTGGATATGTTGGTTACTCATTCCTCGAATCTCCGGGCAACCCTTTCGATGGTATTGATAATGATGATGATTCTAAAGCAACCGGTACGCCAAGATTTGAAGAATCAGATTTTGACTCCGTTAAATATAATATTGGTGATGTTGTAGTGTTAATTAATCCTGATACTTATGAAAGAACTCTGCATCCGGTTGCCGGACCTGTTGATACAGTTTACTCTCTTGGTGTTAGGTTCGTAATCGTGCCCGGCGTAACGTATTTCAGGGAAGGTCATATCGGTCAAATTGTAAATGGTGTTTCACAACCTCACCCATCTGCTTATGACGGAATTGATAACGATCTTGATGGACTTATTGATGAAAACCAGGCGATACATTATACAACCAGAATTAGAGCAGGTCTTTTAGGACTCGCATACAAAAATTTTGTAACCGGCGCCGGCACAAATGATCTTTTAATTGATGAAAGACGCGATAATGATATTGACGAAGATGGTGACTGGGTTGCCGCGTTTGATGATGTTGGTATTGACGGTCTCGGTCCATCGGATAATGAATATCCCGGACCCGACCAGGGCGAAGGAAACGGTGTTCCTGACCAGGGAGAGCCAAATTTTGGACGAACTGATCCTGATGAATCCGATCAGATTGGTTTAACAAGTTTTAACTTCTTTAATCTTACCGCCTCACCTGATATGACAAATGACTCATTGTTATGGGGCAGAATGACGCCCGGAAGATTTGACATCATTCCTCCTATCCCTCAGGATGGTGATTTTATTTACGCTTCGGGTTATTTTCCGTTAGTTCCAAATTTTGGGAATCCTGATGTTAAAGAAAGATTTTCGGTGGCTCTTCTTTTTGGAGAAGATTATAATGACATAGTCGGTAACAAACAGATTGTACAACAAATTTACAACGCCGGTTACAAATTTCCACAGCCGCCTAAGAAACCCGAAATTTCATTATCTCAAGAAGACGGAAAAGTTGTTATCTACTGGGATGGCGCAACCACAGAAAACGATAGAGATTTTATTACAAAAGAAAAAGATTTTCAAGGTTATAAAATCTATCGTGCAACAGATGCTAACTTTCGGGATTCAAGAACAATTACTAACGGGCAGGGTATTCTCTCATTCGATAAACCGATTGCCCAGTATGATCTGAGAGATACTATTTCAGGATATTTTTATCCATCGCAAAGACTGTTGCAGCAGGTTGGCGGAACAAGTTTTTATCTTGGCGATAACACAGGCATTGTAAATAAATTTGTTGATTCGAATGTAGTCCTCGGACAAACTTATTACTATGCTGTTTGCGCTTATGACGAGGGTGACGCATCCCTCGACATATTCCCTACAGAAAACAGCAAATTTATTCGGCGTACTAATATTGGTCAAATTATTACGGACAAAAATACGGGGTTTATTACTCCCGGCGCCCGCTCAATAGGGTATGAAGGATCGCAGATAGTTGATTTTACAAAATCGCCCAACTTCAAAGGAACGGGAAAAATTAATATTGAATTAATTGATGACAAAGCAACGATTCCGGGAAACGAATATAAAATTACATTCATTGATACGGGTGCTTCGTCGTTAACCGCATACTGGAATCTTCTCGATCTTACATCGCCCGATACTGTTTATTTGCCTTTGACAGATGCAACTGTGATCGTAAATCCTCTTGAAACAATCAGTCTTCCAGCCGGTTCCGATACAATATTAGTTAACGGTGATAAGGTTGCGGTTTCAGGCAATAGTTATACCGCTTCTTACGATAGCCTTGTGAACAGATCATCGGTGTTTGCTGGGAATACTCCAATCAGACAGGGATTCAGAGTTCAGATCCTTAATAATAACGTTGTACAGTTGGATACAGCTACTTCCGGCTTAAGCGGAACTGTAACACCAATTAGCTCTTATGCGTTTAGTGTATTAACTGATGGTCAATTCCCGGTAAACAACGGCGTAAAAAGAGCGAATGATTATTTAATTGAGTTCTCTAATTCTATAGTTGATACTTCAGTTGAGATGAAACTATTCCCGACGAACAAACCCTCTAATTTTTTCCCGGCAGTTCCGGTTAATTTTAGACTTAAAAATGTTTCCGAAAATAAATACATAGATTTCTTCTACCGGGTATCCGGTACAATATCTACAACTTATTCCATATACTTCAGAGAACAAGTGGGAGATACTACCTATAACACTTGGAGGGTTGACATCGCATATAAGATTGCGAACCAACCTTTAGAAACTTCCGGACAGTTAGCGTTAAATACATTAAAGCCGTTTAGCTCGGCAGACTACCTCACATTTAAGATGAAGGGTCCCGAAATAAACAAACAGGCTGCATCAAACGAAATGGATAGAATTAAAGTTGTCCCCAATCCTTATGTTGTTACGCATGAAGCCGAAGCCAGCTTATTAAGCACACAAACAAGCGGTCGTGGCGAACGCGAAATCAGGTTCACCCACGTCCCACCCGGTTCAGCTATTTATATTTATACCGTGAGAGGTGAATTAATAAAAACGTTAAGGCACGATAATCTATTTGTTGGCGATGTTTATTGGAATCTTCGCACCGAAGAAAACCTTGATGTAGCTTACGGCGTTTATGTTTACCTTGTAGAAACTCCCGGTATCGGTAAAAAAATAGGCAAATTAGCCCTTATTAAATAATGGAGTTGATGATGAAAAAAATACTATTGTTCATGATTTTATTGTCTTTTGCCCTAACTTTCGGGCAAACAAAAGTTGGTTCTACTGCGGCTCCATTTTTAACCATGTCGGTCGGTCCACGTGCGACCTCTATGGGAGGCGCTTTTGTTGCAACCGCTAATGACGTTACTGCATTACACTGGAACCCGGCTGGAATCTCTAGAGCTGAAAAAAGTTCGGCTTTATTTACATACAATCAATGGTTTGCCGACATAAAATACAACTGGGCAGGTTCAATGATAAATTTAGGAGGATCGGGCACTATCGGTTTTAGTCTCGGCTATCTCGATTATGGCTCAATTGAAGTTACTACGCTTCAAGAACCTGAAGGTACCGGAGAATCTTTTACGCCAAAAGATATGGTTCTTGCATTAACTTATGCATATAATCTCACAGATAGATTTTCTGTGGGAGGCAACATTAAATATGTTAATCAAAAAATTTGGAATTCTTCTGCCAGCGCTGTTGCTATGGATCTTGGCGTTCTCTTTATATCAGAAATTTATGGATTGCGTATTGGCGCAACTATCTCCAATTTTGGAACCGATATGAAAATGGATGGGAAAGATCTGTATGTGCAGTATGATCTTAATTCTCAACAATATGGAAACAACGATCAAATACTTGCAAAACTAAATACGGATTCTTATCCGCTTCCGTTAACTTTTAGAGTTGGGTTAGCAATCGATCCTGTAAAGTTGGAAAACCATAGACTCACTTTAGGTATGGACATGCTTCATCCTAACGATAACGCAGAGTCCATTAATATAGGAATGGAATACCAATTTTATAATTTCGTTTCACTTCGTTCGGGTTACAAAGCTTTATTGCTCAATAATAGCGAAGAAGGTTTAACATTAGGCTTCGGTCTAAATTATGATATTTCACCGGCGTTAGGTTTATTTATTGACTATTGCTATCAAGATTTTGGAAAACTAAATTATAGCCAACAATTTGCAGTTGGTATTAATTTCTAATAACTGTAATAAAACAACAAAAAAAGGAGCAAAAAATGAAAAGATGGTTCCTACTTTTCGCAATCTTAATTGCGAGTTCAACGTTCGCTCAGACTGTAAGTGTCGAATTCAAAGTAGACATGGGTGTGCAGACGTTGAAGGGGTTATTTACCCCCGGGACAGACGCTGTTAAAATAGCCGGTAATTTCAACGGCTGGAATAACGGTGCGACACCACTAACAGGACCGGATGCTGATACGGTATATTCTGTAACAGTACCAGACTTGAATGTGGGCGATACTTTATTCTTCAAGTTTATTAAGGGCGCAGATGGATGGGAAAACGACCCAAACCGCGAATATATTGTACCTGCCGGCGGCGGAACTTATTCTGCATTCTTTAATAACGATAGTATATTCGCAGGTAACATAACCGATGTTTCGGTTTCTTTCAGTGCGAACATGGAATTTGAAATCGTTTCGGGACGCTTTGTGCCGGGACAGGATACTCTTTCCGTAAGAGGCAGCTTTAACGGATGGTCTAACGTAGACATATTCTCTCAGAGTGTTGGCGATCCTAATATTTATGAGTTCACAACTATTATTCCTACTTCTGAAGGTGAAACCATAAACTTTAAATATGCTTACCAGGGTCCAAGAGGAACTACCTGGGAAGGCGACCCGAATAAGACATATACTTTCACAGCCGACGACATAAGCTCAGGATTTGCATTTATCGATCGTACCTTCAACGATGCAACTCTTGCTACTTTAACTAACCAATCAACTACAATTAAATTTACTGTAAATACAGCCGGCGCAATTTCGTCAATTACCGGACAGCCGTTCACATCAGTAGATAACGTAGTTGTAGCCGGAGCCGTTTCTCCGCTTCAGTGGCCTGTTGGCGGATGGCCTGATTCTGACAGTATCCGTGTTATCTTTTTAAAAGATAACGGCACTGATGGTGATGTAACTGCAGGTGATGGAATTTGGTCGCGTAATGTTACGTTTCCTCAGTATACTATTCTCAGAATTCAATACAAATATGGTATGAACTGGGGTCTCGTTTCTAATACCGGTGGAAATGATAATGAATCATCTGTAGGTACGGATCATTTTATTACATTAACTCCGAATATGCTTAACGGTACTGTCATTAACCAGTGGTCTGTCATGGGTGATCATGATTTAGTTGATGTTGTTGTTGGTGTAGAAGAATTAAATTCACTTACTCCGGCTCAATATGAATTAACTCAAAATTATCCTAACCCGTTCAACCCATCTACAAAAATCAGATTTGGAATTCCCGAAGCTGGTTTAGTAAACATCAAAGTTTTTGATGTTCTTGGTCAGGAAGTCACTACGTTAGTAAATGAATTTCGTAATGCAGGATATCACGAAGTTGATTTTAGCGCATCCAAATTAAACAGCGGTATATATTTCTATACAATTACCTCCGGTAATTTTTCCGCAACAAAAAAGATGATGCTTTTAAAATAAAATTTTATTGTCGCCGGGGATGGAAGAACTCATCCCCGGTTAATTGTCCGGCATATGCCGTGCAATTAGAAGATGATTATGTAACAACCACATTACCGTTTTTTGTCTCTTCTTATTTGATGAAAGGGATTAAATTATTTATGCACAAGCTCCATAGGTACGCCCTCTTTCTTAAATCAACAACCAAAAATTTATATGTATAAATGAGTCTGGTAAAAAGATATTTCCCGTCATTGCGAGTTACCAATAAAGGCTATTGCCTTTATTTATTAAAAGAATGACTTTATCGTCATTGCGAACGAGTCTTCGAGTGAAACAATCTCAGTTCTAAAAGTGAGACTGCTTCGTTCCTCGCAGTGATCCCGCAAGCGGGATAGGATGTCATTAGTAGGAAAGGAGTGACGAAGCAATCTTTTGATTTTGCGCTAAATACGGCAGATTGCTTCTCCGTTAGCCAACGGATTTTTTATGTCAAGATATTTTTAATGTTTTTTACTTTTAACTTTATACTTTCAACTTTGAATCCGTTAGCTAACGGACGGCTTGCCGCGCTATGTAATAAAGAAGAAACGCCCACCGCGCGGATTTCCAGCCCTTTCCTTCCACTGTAGAATACTGAAATCCGTCTGCAGCCAGAGGAATGATAGAATGAATATAAAATTTTCAGTTTTTTTCGGATTCCAACTTCCCCACGCGTGCTGCGTATATAGTAAGCCAGAAGACCGGCATATAGAATGACTGAAAAAAAATACCCGTATTGAAAAATAACTTTAGTTATATCGTTTTTTTTACACCTTTGTAGTGAAATTATGGATAATAAATGTTAAACAATATTTATAAATGAGTCTACTATAAAAAGGTTGGAAACGGTTAAAACCGTTGAACGATTCACTATTTATTCACATTAACCCATCCCGCTTTGGCGCATATGCGTCAACTTAAGGGATATGAAAATTAAATTAATTTTTGATTATGATGCTGTAATTCTAATAAAATAAAACAATATAGCACTCCTACGGAGTGCCGGTATCTTGGGTATTTATGTATTTCTATAAATATTTCGCTCCTCTGGAGCGAAGATAAACAAGTTAAAAACTCCGTTAGGAGTTAAATATTTATAGAACTGGATAATCCAAAACAAACCGCACTCCATTAGGAGTGCCATATAAAAAATAGAAGCATTTGGTAACCATATTCAATTATATTTTAATGATTTACACAAATTATTAATAAAATTAAGTTGACGCCTATGCGCTTTGGCGGGGTCATCTCTTCGAATCATTATGCTACTGTAATTTCTTTTTCTTTATAAACATCTTGAATGATGTAAAAAAATATTGGAGCCGTGACCAGCTAATAAATTATATTTGTAATCCAAATTCGTTTATGAGTTCTGAAAGATTCCAGTATTACAAAGGGAAATATCCAAATGTAATCATGCCTTCTTATACTAATAGTGATGTGAAAAATTTGGGAAAGATTGCTGAATATTTACTGGAGTTAAAGTAAACATTATATAGCTTTTCGTTTCTCGCCTTTATTACATATTTGCACCTACAATCTCTTCACTGCTAATAAATGCTATGTTTGAAAAAATACCTTGACTCTGATGTTTTTTTTAAAAAATATTAAACCAAAATTAAAATGGAAATTATGATACTTAAGTCACTTAACATCTGTTCACTTCTTAAATCATTCTTAGTTAATTATATTGTGGGAAGAGGAGTATGCGAAAATTAATATATGACAAACGAATTAAACTATTACCATTATCTCAACTTTCATTAAAAGAAATAACTAAAAATATTTTTAATATTTCTTCTCATTCATCTTATTTTAAAATCTTACAACTCCGATACCTGAAATATATTCTGATTAGTATTTTTTTAATATTAAGCTGTTCTGAAATAGGGATAGAACCAAAAGAAGCTGTTGTGGATGAGTGGACTTTCCTTGGATTAGAAAATGAAACCGTAACTGCTATAGCCATTGATCCGGTTGATCCAAATATAATTTATGCGGGAACATTATATGACTTTAGTGCAGGAATTAATGGGAAACTATTCAAGAGTATTAACGGCGGCACTACTTGGGATACACTCCTTGTGGTAGGCGGTTATCGTAAAATTATAATTGATCCATTAAATCCCAATATTATTTACGCTGCTTCGGGTGGAATAATGAAAAGTGAAGATCAGGGGAAAACCTGGCAGACTATTGTAAATGGAATTTATATAGATTATGAAAAAAGAGTTCAGAGTTTAGCAATGAATCCCAAAAACCCAAAAGTCCTTTATGCAGGAACAGGAGGATTTTACGGCGGGACAATGTATAAAAGCTATGATGGCGGCATGCACTGGAATGAAATAGGAAATGATTCCTTAAATGATGGGGTTGTAAGTATAGCAATTGATCCCATAGATACAAACGTCATTTATGCCGGAACTGCATGGAGAGGAATTTTATGGAAAAGTACTGATGCTGGTAATACATGGTTCCATACTGGATTGGGAGAGTTAGGGGTGCATGATATTTTTATTGATCCTCAAACACCAACCATTCTATATGTAGGAGTGCCTTGGCTAGGTATCTTTAAAACTGAAAATAGCGGAATATACTGGGAGAACATTAGTCAGAATTTACCAACGAATTGTAGTGTTATAAAAATACTAAAAAGTAGTTCTTCTAGATTGTTCTTTATAGCGAGCTCTCGCAATGTCAGCGGAATTTATGAATACGATATATACAATAAATGGAATAAGACAGGAATTGATACACTAGAAAATCAAAATTATTATTACAGTGATTTGAAAATTTCTTCAAACCCAGACAAACTTTATTTCGGAGGAAAAGGAGGAGTTTATGTGATGGATTTGAAAGAATAAAAATATTTTAGAACTGATTGCCGAATTAAATTAACAAACTCCCTCATTCGTTAAATTAAATCGAAACGCGTACAAAATGATGCGTTTTGCTATTTGCTTTCTAAGTAACAGTATTATATTTAACCTTAACTAAAGTTAATTGAATTATCATGAGTTGTTTTATGAAAACTTGTAAACTGATATTTTTTTTCTCCTTAATTCTGTCCAGTAATATCTTTTCTCAATATTATATTGATCAGGAGAAGATTGATGAATTAAAAATAAATAAACAAAAAAACTATATTATTTCTGAAGATATTGCAAAAAAGAAAAAGATATATCTTCAACAAGCGAGTTCTTATCATGAATATTATTCTGATGTAAAAGTCGGTTTTGATAAAGACGTTTACAAAAGAAGGGAGTCAATAATTTTAACTTTTAAGTTTGGCAATGAAAGCGAAAAAGAAATTGAACAAATAGGGATAAGTGCAGCTTGTGATATTTCATCTGACCAGATAAGTTTAGAAAGGACAAGAGAAGGTGACCCTTATTTTTTGCTAACTAAAGGAAATATAGTGCAAGTTGTTTTAAATTGTCCATCAAGTGATTTTGCAGACTGTACCATTATTAACATTGGTTTCGCTTCTAACATAAGTACTGAAGGACGCATATACATTGTGAAGTATGATCCTGTAGTTAATAACAAAAAGCTAAATAAATCGGGAGAGACTCTTTTTCTCGATAATTCAGATTTTAAAGCTGATCCACAGTTCGATAATATACGATCTGTCCCCGATACAGGATTAACAAAATAAATGTCATTTTCAACGGAAGACATTGATAGAAATTTAAATAATGAATCAATCCGTATTAATCCCCTAAGCTCATATTCCACTCAAAATTTGGTATACAGCTTCCAGCAGGTCAATATTCACGGCAATATTTCTTATAAAGATTTTTTTTCTTCGGCCACTGTAAGAACGGATAAAAGCCGTTTAAAAAAAACTTAATTTACAATCATCCTTAGAACTCGCCTGCTTTGCAGTTTCACATAAAGAAAAACTTAAAAATATTTTTGACTGGATTACCGAAATAAATTAATAAACACCCAGATTCGTCAAAATGAATCGAAACGTGTACAAAATGACGCGTTTCGCGTATTTGCTTTTTAAGTTTACAGTATTAAGTTTAGTACAGAATTAATCATATTTTAAGGTTTAGGAACTTAATAAAAATGCTTTCATGTGTTTTTATTTTATTTGAAAACATTTAATACAGTTACAAATGGTAAACAAAATTATATTAATAGTAGCAATCTCATTTCTGTTTTTAGGGAATGATTGTAATCAAAGTGCAATGACCTTAAACGATGATCAGAATCTAATAGCAACATACCAATCAGATCCACATTTCTCATCAGATGGCAAAATTATTGTTTTTACTGGTAGATATGTATAGTGTCTATTCTTGTTACTTCTCCACTTGAAAATTTTCCTTCAGGATAAGTAACATACTGCCAAACATCGCCTAAGTGATAAGGAAAGAAATCTAAAGAATTGTTTTGCTGTACTGATGTTAAAGAAGACTGAGTAAATGCATAAGAAGAAAAAATTAAAAAGAGTATAGAAGTTTTCATTTTATTAACACCATTAAAATAGAAGCAAAAAAATATCAACATTATTATCGTCAAACAAGAACGGTAAAATAAACATCTAAGATTAACAGACTACTTCTCTTACATTTACTCTGAATAAAAGAGTAAATGCTTATAGTTATATCTTCAAATACAAAAAAACCGTTACAAAATACATCTTTGTTACCTGTGGCTATGCCGAAGAGTAAGTATAACCTTTTGCTCAGAGTTTTCGATCATGGCGCCGGCAAAATTTACAAATTCAAGAGCATGTTGATAAACCACAAGTTTTTCATGATCAAACATTTTCATTATCTGTTTTTATTCTAATTTTTGTTAAAAGAGTAAGAGTAAGAAATTATGTGTCCATAAAGTTTTCTCATTATCCTTCAACCAACAATTTCAGCGGCTGTTCAAGCGCTTCGCAAACCCATCTTAAAAAGCGTGCGGCATCTGCTCCGTCTATAATTCGATGGTCATACGATAATGAAAGAGGCAGCATTAAACGCGGCTCGAATGTTTTTGTTTCTTTATTGTAAACCGGCTCAAAACTTCCGCGCGAAACACCGAGTATTGCCACTTCGGGTGAGTTAACAATAGGTGTGAAAGATGTGCCGCCGATCCCGCCGAGATTAGTTATCGTAATACAACCGCCCTGAAGATCGTCCAAACCGATTTTTCGGGCGCGTGCTTTTTCGGCTATCAAGTTCATCTCCACTGAAAGTTGAGTTAAGTTTTTCTTATCAACGTCTTTTAATACAGGAACTATCAAACCGTGTTCGGTATCTACAGCAATTCCGATGTTAAAATATTTTTTGAAAACAATTTCCTTTTTCTCCATATCAATTGAAGAATTAAACTGTGGAAATACTTTTAATGCGCTTGTTAATACTTTTATTAGAATGGAAGTAACAGTTAATTTGCCGCCGGCTTTTTCCACGGAAGGATTAAAAGATTTGCGCATTTTTTCAAGTTCGGTTATATCCGCTTTATCAAACTGAGTAACATGCGGAATCGCAGCCCATGCATAACTTAGATGATCGGCTGTTTTAGAGCGGATGTTGCTCATTGCTTTACGTTCCACTTCGCCAAATCTATTAAAGTCGGGGAGTTTTTCTTGTTTCACTCCGGTCAAGTTTGTTCCCGCATTTAAATCATCACCGTGTACTTCGTTTAACTTTTTAACATACGCTTTAACATCGTCCATAGAAATTCTACCGTTTGCGCTTGTACCGGGAACTTTATTAATATCAACTCCAAGTTCGCGAGCAATTCTTCTAACGGAAGGAGCGGCAGGAGCTGCACCTTTTGTTATGGGAAGTTGATCGTCAATCTCACCGGGTTCATGTTTGTCACGTGTACCGTCGTCCGGAGCTTTTTCTTTAGTATCTGATGCCGGCAAAGGTTCGGCGTTTTGGATGCCTGCTTGTTCCTTCGGTTCAGAAATTTTTTGACTTACAATTTTTTCGGCTTCGGTTATTTCGATTTTAAGAATGACCTGCCCAACCTTTGCTTTTTCACCTTCTTTGATAAGTACTTCAACAACTTTTCCGGCAACTGTTGATGGGACTTCAATAGTTGCTTTGTCAGTTTCAATCTCAATAACACTTTGATCTTTTTCGATAGTGTCTCCCGATTTTACGAGGACAGATATCACATCGGCAGCTTCGATATTTTCCCCAAGGTCGGGTAAAATAAAATCTACAACTTCTTTTTTGCCAGCGGGAGTTTTGGGTTTTGTTTCTGTTTTAGGTTTTGATTCAACTTCTGCTTTTAGACTTTTTTCTTCAACTTCTGCAGGCTCATTTTTCTTTTCTTCTTTAATTTTTGAAGTCGGGGAAGTGCTTTCATCAATTTTAATTATTGTGTGTCCCACTTTCACATTATCGCCCGCCTTGATCATTACATCGGCAACTATTCCTTCTATTGTAGAGGGGACTTCGATTGTAGCCTTATCAGTTTCAATTTCTATTAAACTTTGATCCATTACAACAGTATCCCCTTTTTTAACAAGCACAGCCACAACATCGGCGGATTCTATATTTTCTCCCAAATCGGGCAGTTTAAATTCTTTCATAAATTCTCTTAAAAATTTTAAGTTTTAATTATTTTCCAACAGCTTCAAGAAAATCTTCAATATTAATTCCGGATTTTCCAATCAAGCTTCTCAATGTTCCTCTTGCAACTTCAAAATGATTTGGAATTGAAAGCGTTGCAATGCTTCCAGTTCTTGTCATAATGATATGACTTCCTTTTTGTCTTTTAACTTCCCATCCAAATTTTTCAAAAGTTTTGACAACTGCTCCTGGTTTTAATAACGGTACCGGTGGCATTAAACCGCTACTTCAATTTCAAGAGTTTTAATTGTAAGCGGTAAGCCAACTTCGGTGCGAACTTCTAAGCATTCTTTTATGGCATCTTGAATATTATGTTCCGCCTCCAATTCCGTTTTGCCCTGACTAACACAACCGGGAATCGAAGGACATTCGGCGATAAATACTCCATCCTCATCTTGAAAAATATTTATGATAAACTTCATTTCGACCTCTGTTTAATTTTTACGCGATCATCGGATTTAATTTTTCCGGATTGATCCCTAATTCTTTTATTGCTTTTTCAACTTGTGTCATCTTTATTTTGCCATCTTTTGCAAGAGCAAACAAGGTTCCAACCACTACGTACCGCGCATCCACTTCAAAGAAGTCGCGCAGCTCTGCTCTCCCTTCGCTTCGTCCGAATCCATCAGTTCCCAGCGACATTAGAGGACGTGGAAACCATTTAGAAATTGTATCCGGCAGCGCTTTAACGTAATCCGATGCAGCCACAAATACGCCGTTCTCATTTTTCAAAACTTTTGAAATATACGGCACTTTTTGTTTTTCCGTTGGATGCAGCATATTCCATCTATCAACATCCAAACCATCTCGATATAGTTCCTTATAACTTGTAACGCTCCAAACATCCGCAGCTATTTTGTATTCTTCTTCAAGAATTTCCTGCGCTTTTATAACTTCGTTCAATATAGTTCCGCTTCCCAAAAGTTGAGCTTTTAACTTGGCATTTTTCTTTTTAGACGGCTTAAACTTATACATCCCTTTTACAACGCCTTCCTTAACGCCTTCGGGCATTTCGGGCATTGCATAATTTTCATTCATAACGGTGATATAATAAAAAACATTTTCCTGTTCTTCATACATTCTTCTTATCCCATCGCGGATAATTATAGCAAGTTCAAAAGCATAAGCAGGATCGTAAGTAACAAGATTTGGGACGGGATATGCCAGCAAATGGCTATTACCATCCTGGTGCTGCAGTCCTTCACCGTTTAATGTGGTTCTGCCTGCAGTTCCGCCAATTAAAAATCCTTTACATTGCATGTCGCCTGCTGCCCAAACAAGATCTCCAATTCGCTGCATGCCGAACATAGAATAATAGATAAAGAACGGGATCATATTTATACCGTGGCTTGAATATGCGGTGCCGGCAGCTATAAATGACGACATTGATCCTGCTTCCGTAATTCCTTCTTCAAGTATCTGTCCATTTTTAGCTTCTTTATAATAGAGGAGGCTTTCTTTATCAACCGGCTCATAAAGCTGTCCGGCGTGGGAGTAAATTCCTATTTGACGGAACAATGCTTCCATCCCAAATGTGCGGGCTTCGTCCGGAACAATCGGAACGATTAATTTACCAAGTTCTTTATCTTTTAAAAGCTTTGCGAGTATTCTTACAAAAACCATTGTAGAAGAAACTTCGCGCCCATCCGTTCCTTTATAAAACTCTTCAAAAATATTTTCGGGTGGAGTTTTGATTGGTCGGATATCAACTTTTCGCTGCGGGACGTAACCGCCGAGCGCTTCCCTTCGGGCTTTTAGATACTTTATTTCCGGGCTATCCTCCGATGGTCTATAGAAAGGCGCATTGGCAATTTCTTCGTCCGAAATAGGAATACCGAATCTTGTACGGAATTCCTTCAGCTCTTCTTCATTTAATTTTTTCTGCTGGTGAGTAATATTTTTACCTTCACCGCTCTCTCCAAGTCCGTAACCTTTAATTGTCTTTGCAAGTATTACCGTAGGCTGTCCTTTATGTTCAACTGCATTTTTAAATGCGGCATAAACTTTTTCCGGATCGTGCCCGCCGCGTTTCATTTTATGCAACTGTTCGTTACTAAAATGTTTTGCCATTTCTTCAAGTTCATCATCAACGCCGAAGAAATGCTCGCGCACATATTCGCCTCCTTCAACGGAATATTTTTGATACTGACCGTCAACTACTTCATTCATTCGTTTGACTAATTTTCCATGCACATCGGCATCAAGCATCGGATCCCAATCACTTCCCCAAATAACTTTAATTACATTCCATCCTGCGCCGCGGAAAATAGCTTCAAGTTCCTGTATAATTTTTCCGTTACCTCTAACGGGACCATCGAGGCGCTGAAGGTTACAGTTAATAACAAAAACAAGGTTGTCAAGTTTTTCGCGTGAAGCAAGAGTTATTGCGCCAAGTGCTTCAGGTTCGTCTGTTTCGCCGTCACCAAGAAAAGCCCAAACTTTATTGTTTTTATTTTCTTTTAAGCCGCGGTCTTCAAGGTAGCGGTTAAAGCGTGCCTGGTAAATTGCCTGAATAGGACCAAGACCCATTGAGACAGTTGGGAATTCCCAAAAATTAGGCATAAGCCATGGATGCGGGTAAGACGATAATCCTCCGTTGGGTTTTAATTCTCTCCTAAAATTTTCGAGTTGTTCGATTTTTAATCTCCCCTCCAAAAAAGCGCGCGCATAAATACCGGGCGAAGCATGACCCTGAAAATAAATCTGATCGCCGCTGTGCGAATCACCCCTGCCTTTGAAAAAATGGTTAAAACCAATTTCATACAAAGTTGCTGCGGATGCATAGGTTGAAATATGACCCCCTATACCGCTTTCCATTTTATTTGCCCGAACAACCATAGCCATGGCATTCCATCGGATAATACTTTTAATACGTCTTTCGATTTCTCTGTCGCCGGGGAAAGGGGCTTGTTTTTCTCTCGGTATAGTATTTATGTATGGCGTATTAGCCGAAAATGGAATAGAAACACCGGCTTTGTGCGCGCGGATTTGAAGCTGCTGGAGCAGTTCTTTCACTCTTTCTGGTCCTCCGTGTTGGAGTACATAATCGAGAGAGTAAAGCCACTCTCTTGTTTCTACTTCATTAATGTCAAGTTCTTTCTTTTTATCGCTCATCCTAATTCCTTTATCAATAAATCATTATCGGGTTAACTTCCGGATAATAAACATAAAACCTGATAGTTTTCCCGTATAAACAGAAGAAAACCGAAGGTAGTTTAATTTGCTTAATAAAATTTGTTTTTGTCGAGTACGTGAAAATTGTGTTTCAAACTTAAAGCATTTGATATATAAATACAAGATTTGGATGTGTGATGAATATGGGCAATTTCATTAATGAAATATTTAAGCCGCTAATCCAAATTTTCATATTATATTTCGCTTAGTTTTTGCTTTAAATTTATTTGTTAGAAATCTTGTTGTCTGTTAAACCTTTTACTAAATCTTATTTGAATTAAATTTTTTATTGCGATGCAAAAAGCCAAAATCGTTTTTGTTATTCAGATAGCCGGTCTCTTAGCTGCATTTTTATATTTTTATTTCTCGGGCAGATCGATTGATCTTTACTTTTATACACTTGTTGGGTCATCATTAATTTATCTGCTTCTAGGTTTGCAATTGAAGCATATTGAGGTAAGGAAAAACGAAATCCTTTTATTAATTCTGTTAATGATGGCAATCAAAATATTATTTATAACTATCAATCCCATCGGTTCTGATGATTACTATCGTTATTTATGGGATGGCAAAGTAATACTTAACGGAATAAACCCCTTTCAATATGCGCCCGATGCTGAAGAATTAAAACATCTCCATTCCGAAATACTCCCCGGATTAGTTTCATATCCCAATCTTGAAACAATTTATTTCCCTTTATCCCAAGTTTCATTTGCAATAGCATATTTAATTAGCGGCGAATCCGTTTTAGGATTAAAAATTCTCCTTCTACTTGCGGATATTATAATCACTCTTGGGCTATATTTTTTATTGACGAAAAGGAAAAGCGACCTTAAATATATTTTATTATATACGCTAAGTCCGCTTATCATTTACCAATTTTTTATCGATGCACACATTGATTTGATCGGTATTATGTTTTTTCTTCTTGCAATTTATTTTTACGGAAAAAATAAAAACATCGCCGCCTTGATGCTGGGCGCTTCTCTCGCATTAAAGCCTTTATTTTTATTGGCAATTCCAATTTTCTTTTTAAGCGAAGAGAGTTTAAGAGCAAAATTAAAATGGCTGACAATCCCGATTCTTTTTTTGGCAATTACGTTTATTCCTTTTGCCATAACAGCTAATCCATTAAGCACACTAATAAATTTTTCGAGACACTGGACGTTTAACGGGGCAGTTTATAATGTGTTGAGTCTCTTTCTAACTTCAAATTATTTAATGCGGTTTATCGTATTCGTCATTTTTTTAATTGTGTACTTATTAATTCTTCGGTCAAAGAAGAATTTCATTCCCACCATATATTATTCGCTTTTTGCACTATACCTTTTTTCACCCATCGTTCATCCATGGTACATAACATGGCTCATAATTTCTTTAGCGCTCTACCCCAAATTAAGCGGGATGGTTTATTTATCTTCTATTACACTTTCATTTTATACTGTGGTTATTTATCAAACCACCGGTATTTGGGAAGATAATTACTTAATTCTTCTCTTAGAATATATTCCGGTCGTATTAATTCTGTTTTATGAATGGTTTAATTCGGTAAAGATACATTTATCCAAAACTCAAAGGGCTAATGCCATTTTTAAAAAGCAAAATTAATGGAAGATAGTTTGAGCCTAAATTTCATACGAATAAATCTTGAAAACAGAAAATAAATTCAACAACCTCCATTTCGGTTAAAATTACTTTTGCTCGAAATAAACTTTTATTTCCTTTGCCTTTTGATTATAATCTCAACCAATTTATTATATGCCCGTCTTAAATTTTTATCATTCGAATTTGCAAGGGCATAAATTGCACCGCCGCCTTCATAATATGCAACGGCTGAATTTATCCAAACATCATTTTTTTCGAATGCGTTTATATAACTCCAAAACCTGCCGTAATAATTTGTTGAATCGCTTATCATTCTTTTATCAAACTCCATCTCCAAACCCATCTTATGCTCGGCTGCAAATTGACATGCTAAATCTATTCTTTCATCAGGTAATTCGGGATGGAAAAAGTGGTTCGGCTGCTGATATGCCGCATCAAAACCAAGCCGGTTCCAGGCGTCGTTCAGTGGTGCTTTCCAGTAGGGGATCCAGTAAAACTTTTTGCCGGCATCCTTAATTAATTTTGCTACTGCGGGAATCACTTCCGCAGCTTCCGAACCATACTCCGCAACCCAATAAAAGCCTGCAAGTTCCAGATTATGGGGATTGAATTCTTTCCACATATTTAATGCAGTTTCAATAAACCAACGGCATGCATTAATCCTTGCATCATTGTTATTAAAGAATAAAGTGTCGCCATCAACCGCTCCCCAATCTTCCTGATTTATTATTGGTTCGGGTAAAGTGAGTACGACTTTTCTTTTTGAAGGCGGAACGCCTATCTTATAAATGAATGATGAAATAGTTCTGTCGAGCGCATCAAGCCCTTTGTTTCTTTCAAAGTTTCTTTTAAGCAACCATAGCCAGTCAACTTTTCGTGCAGGTTTATTACCGTAACCGTGAGCAAATTCATGCCCCCGCCCGTCTTTAAACTCTATGAATAAAAAACCATCGAACAACCAATTACCTGTGCCTGTTAAAGAATCATAAACGGCTGTGTATGGACTAAATTCAGTCTCATTCCATTCCATTCTGTGAGCGCCGCCCTGATAAATTAAAACCAGGTCGTTTATAAATCCGGTTTGAGGACTATTAAGCGGAACATATTTGTTTTCACTTTGCGAAAATAAAGTGAAAGCAGAAAAAAGTATGAATAGTAATATCTTTTTCATCTACAATGGCATTTTTGTTTTTAATAATTGTTTCATTGAGAATAAGTGCATAGCAATAATGAAGGGGGAAGTAAATGCCGGCATCCAAACAAATGGGAAATATCCAAAAAGTGTGTTTGTCGGTCCGTCAAAAAATAAACGGGTGCTTCCCGGCATCGAATAAAATAATGTAGTAATAAAGGTTAAATGAAATAACAAGCCGAGCATGTTCCATATAATTGCATAATATTTTGTTAACTTTCGATTAAAGCAGTAATACGAAATTAATGGCGCAAGCAGTCCGATAAGTATATCATAGTTAGAACCAAGGAATGTCAATCTTTTTGAAATGATATTATTTAGAAAAAGCCCCCAAAATATTAATTCAATTATTACTCTTATCGATTGAACATTAACGAGCCAAGAAGGGGGAAGTTGCATAAGCAGCTTTTCAAATTTTCTATTAAAAAGCAGATAGATGATTAATGCAATCGGCGGCAAGTATAAAAAGACAACGAGAGGAGGCTGAACGCTGTAGTCTTTAAAGAATCCCGTAAATGCGAGCATCTCGCTTATGATTAGCCATGTAAATAGTGATAACGACAGACGGATTGTAATTTTTTGTCTTTTCACATCCAGTACGTCAAGCCGGAACAATCCGAAGTTTACACCGCGGACAATAAAAAAAAGAACGGCGAATACGAGAAGAATAAATATTATTGAATAATAAACAGGTATATCGGGATTCATTTAATTTTGTATTTTTTTACAATAAATATACAAATTATTGAAATGATGAAATTAGTGCATCGGAAGGTTGAGCTAAAATATCAGCTTAGATATCCTAAGAAAAAGGAATAAAAAAAGCGGTAAATTGATAAATTGAGTAGTAGTATTGGCAAAAAGCACCACCGAATTTCAGAAATATTAATCTTTAATTAATTGCTTAATTCTGAAACGGATGAAACCCTCTTGTAAACAATATCTTTGAATTCTAAAAAATGTTTTTTGCCACATTCAATTTTTAGTTTTTCACTTCCTCGCAATTCCTGACCGGCTGATTTGGTTTCTGCAACAAAGTAGATTTTCTTTTCACCTTTTTTTACAATAGCCCAATCAGGATTATATGTTCCGATAGGAGTATTTATCTTAAACCAATAAGGAAGTTTGAAATAGAATTCAATTTGTTCACTGCTCTCACAATCTTTGGCAAAGTCACTTTCTACTTTTGAATCAAGAGGAATATAATTTTCGTAAATCGTTTTATCTATTGCAAATTTCTTTTCTTCCTCTGTTCTTGCTTCTTTGCCAACAATATGCGTAAAGTCATCGAGATAAATTTCAAAATCGCTGTCGTCAAACAAAGTCATTTCATAAACTTTGTTACCGATTTTTTCATATTTAATTCCGTCAATCATTAACTGATGTAATTCGTCTTTGATTACCGCAACAGCATTATCCATAAACAACTGCGGATTAAGCAATAACTCTTTTAACCGTTCTGAATTTTTCAATATTTCTAAAATGGTGTTTCGAGTTAATTCTGTTTTACTTTGTATGTAAGCCAGCATATCGGGGATCTCAAATGGAATACCGTAATCATCATTTGCACTGTCGCTAATTAACTGACCACCCACCCCTTGATCAGTAATTAAAACTTTTTTCTTAATTGATCTGATCGTTGGTTTTTTTGTTTCGTCCATTTTACTCACCGCATTAGCAGCAAGCGTTATAAGTTTATCGGTATCGTAATGAACGCTGTATTTTGTATGAAACCGTATCTTTTCCCAAATCTGTAAAAACTTAGGGTCGGCTTCAAATCCTTTTCTATAGTTTACTTTCTTCTTGTCGTTTTTGTTTTTTGTTCTGCCCGAAAAGTCAACACCGCAATCTTCCTGAATTTCTTTCTGTAATGCTTTTGCAAAATCTTCATACCGTTCATTTGCAACAACCGTCAATTTATTTATGTTGGGGTCGAAAATTCTTTGCCCGTCCTGATTAACAGACAACCGCAGCCCTCTGCCAATTTCCTGACGTTTTTTTATTTCGGATTTTGTTTCGTTCAAGGTGCAGATCTGAAAGACATTGGGATTGTCCCAGCCTTCGCGCAAAGCCGAATGGCTGAATATAAAGCGAAGAGGGACATTAACATCGAGCAGTTTTTCTTTATCCTGCATTATCAATTTGTAAGTATCATCATCTAATTGTGTTTCGCCTCCTGTATCTTTTACTCTGCCTTTATTGTCTTGCGAAAAATAACCGTTATGAATATCGGCAACCGGATAAGGGGCTAGGTTTTTATAAAGAGGTTTAGAAATTTCTTTTTGATAAATTTCTTCAAACCAGAGGGCAAACTTTCCTTTAACCGGGTTTCCGGTGGAATCATATTCGCGATAGTTTTTAACTTTGTCAATAAAGAAAAGCGAAAGAACTTTTATTCCTTTTTCTAAATAATGCTTTTCTTTTTTGAGATGTTCTTCGACGGTTTTAACAATCATAAAACGCATAACTTCATCGTTCATTCCCCCTTGCGTCTCACCCTTTTTCAAAACGATACCATTGGTAAGTTCAATTTGCTCATTGCCAAAATCTATTTCATAAATTTTTAGTCCATCATATCTTTCATTACTATTTGAAAGTTTGAACAAATCAAGATTTTTTCCGCTTGCCGTAACGGATTTTCTTTTTATTCCATCTTTTGCGGTCACATCAATTTTTACTTTTGCTTTAATCGTATTTCCGGTACGGGTGATATTTTCTAATTGAAGAAAAGGAGAGTTAAAATCATTTTCACTTACAACAGAATCAACCTCTATCTGTTTCACTAAACCCAAATCATAGGCTTTAACCGGATTGAGCGAATACATCAGGTTGTAAAGGTTCGTGTGTGTTGCAGAATAGCGAAGCGTGCAAAGCGGACTTAAATTTTCAATTGCACGTTTGCGGATTTCCGTTTCCATATTCTGCGGTTCGTCCACAATTACAATAGGCTTGCAGCTTTGAATAAACTCAACAGGTTTTTTGCCGGTGAGTTTATCGTTCGGCTTGTTGATTATATTTTCATCTTTTGCGAAGGAATCAATATTAATTACCAATATCTGAATAGTATTCGCAGAGGAAAAACCTCTTAAATTGGAAACTTTTTTACTATCATAAACATTTGCGGTAACCGGAACTTTGTCGTAAAGATTTTGAAAATGTTCTTCTGTTATTTCAAGATTTTTCATTACGCCTTCACGAATGGCAACCGAAGGAACAACGATAACAAATTTCTTAAAACCGTAAAGTTTATTCAGTTTATAAATGGTGCGGAGATAGACATACGTTTTTCCTGTGCCTGTTTCCATTTCGATAGAAAAATTCCAGCCGTTGTTTATTATTTCATCTTTAGTTGAAATTTTCAAGCCGTTATTTTTCTGAACACGCTGAATATTTTCTGTCAATTGGTCAAGGTGGGAAAAGTCAATCTTGTTGCCGAAGCCGTTTTCTGTAAGTAACGCGCCGGGTTGTTCGATTGAAAATTCAAAGTCACCGCTGCTTAAAGATTGTCCTTCAAAAATATCAGTGATGGCTTTAACCGCTTCTAACTGAAATTGCTGTTTGCTATCGAAGTGGAGTTTCATCAGTGCTATGCTACTAATTTTTCTTTTAATTCATCACGCTTTGTCCACGAAAAATCATATATGCCGTATTCGGCGATTGCCTGAGTAACTTCAGGAGCAATTTCTTTTTCCAAATCATTCAATATCATTATTCCCTCGTTGTTACGTGCTTGCTTGGTATCTTCAAAAGCAAAAAGGTGAGCGATAATATTTTGCTTCTTGGGACTTGAAACTGCTTTGATAATTCGTTCGAGAGCTTTTTCAGAAGAAGGAATTAAAAAATCAAACTTATGCTGAAAAGAACTTTTACCTTGAAGAATAATATTTGGAGAAAATCGAATATTATTTTGTTGAAGAAAATTAGTTACATCTTCTAAAAAGAATGATTCTACTTTAGGTGAAGCAATAATATGCAGATCATCAACTGCCATTAACGCTTGCAAATAATTATGTTTTCGCATTGGAAATGTTGACGGTGTCGCCTTGATTGTCAACTCATTGCCATTTATAATCACGCCAAAACCATTAAGGATAGAATCTAATTCTCTTTTTCTTGCAGGGGTGGATATATCCACTCCAGCCATTTCAAGATTATTTAGAGTTTCTCCGTCATCTGTCATATAAATATAGTCTCTATCATCACGTTTCAGATAGAACTGAATATAATCATTGATATGATTTACAAACGGAGTAGTTACTTCATAATAGCCGTTTATTTCTTTATAGTTGATTTTTTGTTTCAACCAACTGATGTATGATTCAATTAGGTCTTTCATATCAATAATGTTTTTATAATCTTCGGTAGTTGTTTTACATTGCAATATCTGAAAAAATCCTCCATAATTTCATAAATATCTTTTCCGTCAAGCGGCAATAATAATTCCGCAGGAACTGCCCACCTTTCTCCAAAACCTTCAACATATAAATGTAAATGAGGAGAAGGAATTTCTTTTCCATTGTAGAGTTCAAGTATCGGTAATGGAACAGTTTCAACTTCGGGATTTGGATGTGGGGCGCCATCAAAATCCAATCTTCTCAGAATATACGCTTTTCTAACTCTATTTTGATAAACTACTTTTGTTATCTTAATGCTTCCGCGATAAAGGTCAAATAAAAATTTCTCACGCTTGTCGGCAGAAATAAAAGAAATGACCAACTTTTCACCTGAATGAGGGAATTGATATTCTTGGTCATACTCTGGAAATTTTTCCATCCCAAAGAAAAAATCTGCGTCTTGTTGTGTAATGAAATGTGCCATTGTTATATCGTTTTAAAATCAATTTCCGCATCACGCATTTGCAGAACTGTGTTTGTTTTCAACTGGTCGTTACCGGTAAAGATTTTATCAAGAGTAATAACCTTTTTAGGTTTAGCTGAAATTATTCTTTCAATTAAGGCTACATTCATTTCTTCAAGTGCAATAATTAGTTCACCATCGTTTACAGTATAATATTTTTCTTTCTCTTCTACTTTGTCGGTGAGCAAATATCCAGCTTTCAGCATAAGCTCGTAAAGCATGTTTTCTTTTTCGCTGCCTTCTCTTACCGGGTTTGTAAATGCGTCCAACTGAGTTTCTAAATTATCTTCCGTTATTTCACTGCCCCTCCATATTTTGAAATTAGAAGAGGAGAGTTTGAATACCTTAAAACCGACCTCACCCCGGCCCTCTCCAAATGGAGAGGGAGATTGAAATGGAGAGGGAGATTGAAATGGAGAGGGAGATTGAAATGGAGAGGGAGATTGAAATGGAGAGGGAGATTGAAATGGAGAGGGAGATTGAAATGGGGAGGGAGTTTGAAATGGAGAGGGAGTTTGAAATGGAGAGGGAGTTTTTAAATTATTTGTGCCGCTGTTGTTTTTAAGCGCGTTTGTAATTTTTTCTATTACAGATTTGATATTATTCAAAACCTCGTCATTGGTAAAACGCATGACTGATATGCCAAATTCATTTATAACCTGCGTCCTTGCCTCATCGTGTTCTTGTTGTTCCTTTTCATTATGGTAACCACCGTCAACTTCGATGACCAATTTATTTTCGTGACAATAAAAATCTGCGATAAATTTTCCCAACGGGTGCTGTCTTCTGAATTTACAATTTTCGACTTTTCTATTTCGCAATTGCTGCCAAAGTTTTTCTTCCGCTTCAGTTTTATCAGTCAATCGTAATTGATGAGCGTTTTCGAATATTGTTGGAGAAGCATCCATAAACAAATTATGAAAATATTTTCCGCTTTTATCTCCCCTCTCCATTTGGAGAGGGGTTGGGGGTGAGGTCAATTTTCTTATTACTCTTCTTATTCTTTCCTTTGAAATATCCGCAATAGTTTTGTACCCTGCTTTGTATGCTTCGCTTTCTTCATCGCATTTCTCAGGTAACTGCACAAGAATAAATTTTCTGTTGCCTCCGTCTTCTTTGTTGAGTTCTAAAACGGCTTGGGCGGTTGTGGCGGAGCCACCAAAGAAGTCAAGAACGATGTCATCATCTTGTATTGATAAATTTAATATTTGTTTTTCGAGAGCAACGGGTTTGGGAAAATCAAAAATATTTTCAAGTCCTAATTCTCTTAATTCAACTGTGCCTGTCTCAGTTAAGAAACTATTATCATTCCAAATTGATTTTGGTTTGTAAGTTGTCTTTCTATATTTTTCATAAATACCAAACGAACCATCACTTTTCTTTTTTGCTACTAAATTGCTTTGAAGAGTATTTGTATTAATGTTTGCAACACATTTCTTTTGTCCCCAACGCCAACAACTTTCTTTCTTTTCTGAATTAAGAGGCAAAATTTCAATATTATGTTTTTCATCTTTCACTAAACTAATTGGTGAAAACCCATCTTTGTCAGTTACTTTTGGATTAAGATAAATAGGATAAAAAAGATTCGGCCTGTTGTGTTTTCCAAATTTTGGATTTCTATTTCTTAACTCTCTTATATTGTAATTTCCAATATCATCTTGGAGATTCAGGTCATTATTGTTTTCATCCTTTTCTAATTCATTTAAATCTGTTTCAAAATTTTTAGTGTAAACGAGAATGTATTCGTGAGTTTTTGCAATTTGTTTATAGGTTTGCCCTCTGCTGTTTGACCTAACAATAACTTGAGCAAAGAAATTTTCTTCACCGAAAATCTCATTCATCAATAAACGAAGGTTGTGTACTTCGTTATCGTCAATATGAACGAAGATTACTCCATCATCGCGCAAAAGATTTTTTGCAAGAAAGAGGCGGGGATACATCATACTTAACCAGTTGCTGTGGTAGTGCCCGCTGTCTTTGCTGTTCTTTCGGAAGAATCCCTCTTTCAGCAAGTACCCTTCTTCGTCTTTTTCGCCAATGCGTTTAAGGTAATCTTCTTTCTTTTCGCTAAACTTATCGGGATAAATAAAACTGTCGCTGCCGGTGTTGTAAGGGGGATCAATGATGATACATTTTATTTTGCCGTAGTAGGACTTCTGCAAAACTTTCAGTACTTCCAGGTTTTCACCTTCAATAAAAACATTCTCGGACCTCACCCCCGACCCCTCTCCAAAAGGAGAGGGGAGAAAGCCATCGTTTATACCTTCACCTGGACAAGGTTTCAGTGTTGCGGTGGTGGATTGTTGTAAAACTCTAAAGGAGTCGGTCTTGCCAGCCCAATTCAAAACATAGCGTTCGTTTTGGAATTCGATGTTTTCTTTCCCCAACGACGCTTGAAGTTTTTCCCAATCAACTGTTCCCTCTGTTATGGCTTCGGGAAAAAGTTGTTTCAGTTTTTCCAAATGGTTGTGTTTAATGTCTAACGAGTTACCTGTCATTCTATTATCGCCGCTGTAAATCTTTTTTATTCAATACAATTCTGCACTGCATTTAATAAAAATGCAATAGGTTTTTTTACTCTCTGTTCTA
>Ga0210027_1000969_pt1 | contig 27917 bp, 19 predicted proteins | sample CryGeymeta201510_FD_183978 | JGI IMG/M metagenome (GOLD analysis project Ga0210027, IMG submission 183978) | Groundwater microbial communities from Crystal Geyser aquifers in Utah, USA - Crystal Geyser metaG 2015-10 (SPAdes) (version 2) | ecosystem: Environmental > Aquatic > Deep subsurface >...
CGGAGGATCCACCTGCTGCTACCCAAGTGGCACCGTTCCATCTTTCCTGCGCCGTCGAGTACCCTCCCCCGAAGTAACGAAAGGTGACCCGGTAGTCGATTCCGTCTAGTCCCGGAGCCACAAAGGCGTTTGTGCCGGGCGTCGGAATGGTGCCCCGATCAACGTAAACGCCCCACGTATCGCCACCGATAGGGGGGCCTCCACTGAAGTAGTTGTCCGCCAAGTCCATTCGGAGGTACGCCACGCCTCCTTCCTCCTGGTACCACTCCTTGACGATCTCAAATCGGTCTTGGCCCGCATAGTCGTCGGGATCAGCTATGGGAGACACCCACTGGGGGGATGGGTCATGCCAAGTAGTCAGGAAGGCTGCCTGCGCTGCGCTCTGGAGTAGGGAAAGACCTACTGATAGTGCACCCTATCGTCGGGACATCGCGATCCGCCTTCACTTTGGCGACTTACAGATCAACGTGGGTAGTGGACACCGCCGCCGGATCCGTGACAACCCCCGAGAGGACATTTTCTTGGGTGGGCCAGACCATTGCGGCATTGCGGGCGACGGTCGCTCAGCCCGGATCGGTCCGAACCGTCACCCATTGGGACCGTGGGACCCCTTGTCACTGCTGGGGCCGTCTATCGGGACGGCTGAAGTGTGCCGCTGCACCGCGGCTATCCGTCCCAGTCCGGCCACGACCGCAGTATGGCGGCCGAGCCCAAGTCCGCACCGGCCCGTGGCGACTGAGCGCGGCAACTGCTCGCGGCCGGAGGCAGGATTGCGTTTCCGGTCGGCGAAGCCAACGCAGTCTGCGTCGACTGGAAGGAACCCAGGAACATGAACATCGCCTACGGCACCTACGGCATGCCCAACCTGCCCCTGGAGGTCGCGCTCCCAGCCCTCGCGAAGATCGGCTATGACGGCGTCGAGCTTGCCCTCGGGCCGAAGTACCCTACTTGTCCGGACAAGCTGGACCACGCGGCGCGGGAGCGACTGGCGCACCTGTTGACGGAATGCGAACTGGCCGTGCCGGCGCTGATGCTGCTGGTCAATGTGTTGGCCGACGACCCGGCGGAGCACCATCGCAACCTTGACGAACTGCGGAGGGCGGCTGCTCTCGCGCTGGACCTCGACGCACGGACGCCACCTGTCATCACGTTCACGATGGGCGGGAGTAGGGACCGGTACAAGGAGCAGCGCGACGAACTGGTGCGGCGGCTGCGAGACTATGCGGCCATCGCCACTGGGGAAGGCGTCCTGCTGGCCGCTGAGCCGCACGTCGGCGGGACCCTCGACCGGCCGGACCGGGCGGTCTGGCTCATCGAGGCAGTTGGCTTGCCGGCGGTGAGGCTCAACTTCGACATTAGCCACTTCGACCTGCTGGGTCTCGGCATTGATGAGTGCGTCTCGCCACTTGTGCCGTTGTCCATCCACACCCACGTCAAGGATGGTCACCTGGTCGACGGCAAGGTGCAGTTCCTGCTGCCTGGCGCGGGCGGATTCGACTACGTTGCCTATCTCAGGGCGATGAAGGCAGCCGGCTGGGATGGCTGCCTCTGCGTCGAGGTCAGCGGACAGCTCTGGTCGAAGGAAGACTACGACCCGATTGCGGCGGCGGAGTTCTCCTATGGCACGTTGCGCAGGGCGTTCGACGAAGCGGGGGTGTGAGTTGGGACTTGCGGCCGCAGATCGCAGATTGACCACCGCACCCGCAGCATGCGCCGTGGTGGCGATGGCGTGGGTGTGCGCTGCGGGCGCGGCTGGGCCGGCCCGTCGGGCGTTGCCACAGAAGGTCTTCTTCACCTCGAAGATGATCCCGAAGGTTGGCGACCGCGTACGCCTCGGGGTGACGCTGACCAGCACGGCCGAGGCGCCGCTGCTGGTTCCGTGCACGGTTGAGCTGCGCGACTCGTCTCCCGACCAGCCGGATCGGCTCTTGGGCAGACAGACCGTCACGGAGCCGTTTTCCGTCGACGAGTCACGCGACGTGGCATTCGAGTGGCAACCGCAGACCTGTGACTGGCACCAACTGACCTTCACCGTCGCCTCGTCTCCAGGTCACCCGGTCCCCGCTGCCGCCCTCCGCGTCCGCGTCCCGGTGGTCACCCGCGACCTCTACTTCGCCTGGTTCGGCTCGCCGACAGCGTTCCGGTGGTGCAACGTGCCGACGACGGCAAAGGATGAAGCAGAGGAGCGGCTCTGGCTTCGCCGCGGCGCGTGGCCCTGCCACTGGAAAGGCGGCGTGTGCTACAAGGAGTGGCCCACGGAGCGGTTTGCGGACAGCTACTCTGAGCACGACTGCATCGCCATCGACGAAGTCGGTGGTCCCGGGGAGGTCACCGACAAGATCATCGCTGCCATCCGCGAGCACAAGAAGCGCCACCCCGAGGGATTCGTCGCCGTCTGGTATATGGGCGCCCACGACTACTGGCGCGATGTGGCAGACGTGGTGGACCTCTTCCTGCCGGAGATCTACCTGAACTACCGCGGCAACCATCTCGGCAGCTTCGAGTCGTACCTTCGCACAGCACGGGAAACGGGCACCGTCGCACAGTGCGTCCCCGGTCTGGGCATCAACATCGTGAAAGACGAGAAGACCGGCGAGATCCGCGCCACCCCGACAAAGGAAGACGTGCTGCGGCAGATCCAGCACCTGAAGCGGGTCGCCCCAGACTGGCCCGGTGTTGGCTTCTTCACCTCTGGCTCCGCGGCGCCCGGCGTTGCGGAGTACGCGGACCAGCTCTGCGAAGAGTACTACCTGAACCCCGTGTTGACGTTCGCCCAGTCCGGGCTGACGGTGGTCTCACTTGGCGCGACGTCAGGCGCGAAGGTCACCCTCCGCGCCGAGATCGCCAACGTCGGGGCCACGCCTGCCAGGAATGTCCGGTGGGAGGCCCGTTGGGCGCAGCCGGCCACGGAGGCCGTCTCCGACACAGGCAAGCCCGGAAGGGTCCCAGCGACCGGCGTGGTGGCTCGGGTCACGCCGGGCGAGCGCGTGCCCGTCGAGGTGCGGGTGCCAGCGCCTGCTGGTATCCGGGTACTGAAGGTGTCGTTGGCAGCACAACCTGGGGTGACGCTGCTCGACGCCGCCGTGACGCACGTACTCTCCGGACTGCCGGGACTCCGAGACCCCCAAGCGCAGCTCCTTGCACTGCCGCCAACGACGTTTGCTCGAACGGGTCTGCTCGTGAGCACACCGTTTCCCGCCGGCCAATGGCAAGTCAGCGAACTTGGCGAGAACGGGCGCGAGCTGGGCGACCTCCCCGCCGCGGTCCGTTCCTCGATTCCGGGAGGGGAGGAGACACGGCTGCAGTTTGCCGCGCCGGGGACCACGGCAGCCGGGAAGATCCGCTACTTCCTGGTCCAGGGCATGGGTGGCGCAGTCTCGCCGAAAGCCAATCCACGGTCGCCCGATGCCCGGCTGCAGCTCTCCGGGCGCGGCTACGCTGCGGAACTGGACTGCGACAGCGACGCGCTGATCTCCCTGCGCGCGAGCGCGGAGGGGGCGGAGTTGCTGAAGACGCCGTGGACGTTCAAGGCAGCCGGCTACGGTAACCCGGGACCTGCCACGGTCACAGCGACGCGGGTCGGCACACAGGTGGTCATTCCCTTCGAGTCGCCCACAGCAAAGGGGCTCACTCGGTACACCTTCTATGCCGACAGCCCGGCAATCGAGATCGCTCGGCGGCTGCAGCCGCTCGAACCGCTGGAGGTGGACGGCGCCGGCGAGGGTGCCGGCTTCGCACAGAAAGGCGGCGTCTTCGCCTGCCAGCCGGGCGTCGGTGGACCGGTCAACCGCGGGCAACTCAATAACTCGGACAAGTACCGCGACCTGCTCTTCGGTTACCTCGGCGAGGCACCTCGCCCGGACAACGCCGACAAAGCCGGCTGGCTCGATTTCTCGTGGGCAGCCGACCTCGATGCCGGGCTGGGCGTAGTCATTGCACAGCGGTGGCGCGACGCGGCAACGGCTTCCTATGATGTAACGCGGTACTACGACGCCGCCGACTGGATCCAACTCAACCATGTGTGGGGAACGAAGACCGTGATCGAGCGCGACCAGGAATCGCTGGTGTACCTCCTGCCACACGGGTACATTGACGTGTCCAGCCCGGATCTCGTCCCGCCAGCGCAGGCCCTGTGGGAGTCGATACATGCGGGCGTGGAGGTCGCCAATTGACCCCCTTCCGCTTCGTCCACTGCGCGGACCTCCACATCGACAGCCCCTTCCGCGGCGTAGAAACCGGCGATGCCGCGGTAGCTGAACGCCTTCGGCGGGCCAGCTTCGAGGCGTTTGATGCCGTCGTGAATCTGTGCCTGGAGGAGCGGGTCGATTGCCTGTTGATCGCAGGCGATGTGTTCGACAGTGCCGACCGTAGCCTGCGGGCCCAGTTCCGGTTTCTGGACCAGATGGCTCGTCTGTCGGCGGCCGGGATCGACTCGTTCGTGGTGCATGGGAACCATGACCCGCTGGATGGCTGGATCGCCGAGCTGTCGTACCCGGAGCGAGTGACGATCTTCGGCCCGGAGGTGCAGGCTGTCCCGCTGCAACGCCGGGGGGAGACGCTGGCCGTCGTCCATGGCGTCAGCTACCCCACCCGAAACGTCCAAGAGAACTTGGCTCTCCGGTATCGCGCGGACCCAGGCGCTTCGTTCAACATCGGACTGCTGCACTGTAACGCGGGGGCGGACACGGGGCATGAGAGCTACGCCCCCTGCACACTGCAGGACCTATCCGCCGCCGGGATGGACTACTGGGCGTTGGGGCACGTGCATCGCCCTCGAGTGCTGAAGGACACCTCCCCTACCGTCTGCTACCCCGGCACGGCGCAAGGGCGCAGTCCAGTCGAGACCGGCGAGCACGGGTGCTATCTCGCGGAGGTCGACGAGACCGGGCACGTCTCGCTTTGCCTCGTCCCTACCGATAGCGTGCGGTGGCAGAGCGGTGTCGTCGCCCTTGGGGAAGACGACACGCTGGGCGATGTGCGAACAGCCGTGGGACAGCACTGCGAGGCGCTCGCCCGCAAGGCGGCCGGGCGCGACCTCATCGTGCGGCTGACGCTGGAGGGACGCACGAATGTGAGCCGGGAGTTGCATCGACCGGGGGTCGTCACCGACCTGGTCGAGGCCCTGCGCGAGTCGCTGGGAACAGCGCGGCCCTTTGTGTGGCTCGACCGGTTGACGATTTCCACCCGCACTCCGGTAGACCGCGAATCACGGAGTGCCGGGCAGGACTTTGTCGGCGAGTTGCTGCGCCAGTCGCAGGCGCTCGCGCAATCGGCAGACGGGCTGGCGGCGCTCCGAGCGCTGTTGCAGCCCGTGTTCGAGCACTCGCGGGCGCCGCGGCACTTGCGGGAGTTCAGCGATCCGGAGTTGGCTGAGTGGCTCTCGCAGGCGGAGTCCCGCTGCCTCGACCTGCTGGTGAAGGAGGGCGAGGGATGATTCTGCGCGGGCTGCACCTCGACGGGTTCGGCGTCTTCCACGACTTCGCCCTCGACAACCTGTCGGCCGGCTTGCAGGCGTTCCTTGGCCCGAACGAGGCCGGCAAGACGACGCTGCTGGCATTTGTTCGGCGGCTCTTTTTCGGGTTCCCGACGAAGAAGGGCACCAACAACCAGTACGAGCCACAGGAGGGCGGGCAACACGGGGGTTGGGTCACCGTCGAGACACAGGAGGGGAGTACGTTCCGGGTGGAGCGCCGGCCGGGCCCGCATGGCGGACCGGTGACACTGGTGGGTCCTGGCGATTCGCAAGGCGACGCCGGCGACTGGCAGCGGCTGTTGGGGTCTGCGACCCAGGATCTGTTCGAGAGCGTGTACGCCTTCGGGCTGGGGGAACTGCAGGACTTCGGCACGCTGAGCCAGGAGGGAATCCGCAATCGCATCTACGGGGCCGGACTTGGCCTTGGCGGCGGGGCCTTGTCCGACGTGCAGCGGGAACTGGAGAAGGAAGCGGCGCACCTGTTTCGTCCCAGCGGGCAGAACCCCCGACTCAACCGGCTGTTCTCGGAGTTGACCCAGACGAACGGCCGGATCCGCGAGCTTCAGGAGCAGTTCCAGTCCTACGCGCCAAAACGTCAGGAGCTTGTCGCCAAGGGGGAGGAGCTTGAGCGGAAGCAGGACGAACGTGGGCAGCTCCGAACCGAATGCCGCCGGCTGGAGGCGCTGCTCCAAGCGCATGGACCCTACCTATCCCTCTGCGAGGCGGAGGACGCGCTGGCCACTCTCTCGGTCGTCGAGGTCTTCCCGGCCGACGGCACGGCGCGGCTGGAGCGCTTGCTGGCCTCCATTGGCGAGCTGCAGACAAGTCTCGACGCCCAAACACGCAAACGCGAGGACCTGGAGCGGGGGATTGAGGAGATGCCTGTGGACGAGGCAGTTCTCACGGTCGGCCCGCGCATTGAGTCCCTGACTCAGAGCTTGGGCAGCATTCGGGAACTGCGCACGGGCCTTCCCGCCCAACGCGCGGAGTTGGCACAAAGCGAAGCTGCGCTGCGGGATACGCTGAGAGGGCTGGGCCCCGAGTGGGACGAGTCGTCGGTGCTGAGCCTCGATCGCTCCCTCGCCGTGGAGGAGCAGATCACCGCCCTCGGGTCTCATTTGGAGGAGGCCCGTGAGACCGTCCGCAAAGCGGACGCTGCACTCACCCACGCACAGCAACAACTTGCGACCGCCGAACGAGACCTGGGAGAATCCCGCGAGACGCTTGCCGCACAGGCCGCTGCCGAAACAGTCGGCGCAGCGGAGTGGACCGCGCGCCGCCAAGCGCTGCGCCAGCTCCGGGTGCTGCTGCCCGAGCGCGCGGACGCTCGTCGTCGACTGGACGACTTGTCCGCCCGTCTCCAGGACCTGGAAGAGCGCCGGTTGCACTTGGAGTCAGATGCCCAGCCACAGGTGTTGCCGAGGTGGTCGGTGCTCGCCGTCGGCGCGGCGGCCGTGGCGGCATTCGCTTGGGCTCTGCTTACGGGCGGAAGCTCCCGCTTCGACCGGCTGCTCCTGGCGGCCGTGCTGCTGCTCGGCGCCGCGTACCAGTGGTGGCGGCACCGGGTGACCAAGCGTCGCGCCGGTGACTGGCATGCCCGACTGGACGCGCAGTTGATCGCTCTGATGAAGCGAATCGAGGGACACCACGATCAGCGAGGGCAACTGCGCCGGACCCTCGACCGCTTGGACGAGGAGATCGCCGGATTTGCAGACGCCGCGCATCTGCCACACAACGCTCGCCTGCCTGAGGTCGAGCTGAGCTACGCCGCAGTCGAGGGGGCGCTAGTGGCTCTCCAAGAGCGAGAGCGGCATGAAGCCGTCGCACGCAAGGCTGCGGAGGCAGTCGCCCGCGCGGAACGCGAGGTCGAGGAACGCGGCCGGCAAGCCTCCGATGCGGCGAGAGAGTTCGCCTCCCTGGAGACCGGTTGGCGGGCTTGGCTGACGGAACGGAACTTGAGCGACAGCCTCTCGCCTCAAGGGGCCCGGTCCTTCTTCGAGCGGGTCGAGACTGCGGTCACCCGCCTGACCCAGGTTCAGCGCGGCCGCGAATTGGTGCACCGGTCGGCGACCGACCTGGCGGCCTTCGAGCAGGAGGTCGCCGAGCTGCTGAGTGGCCTGCATAGAGACCTCCCCCAGCACTTGGAGGACGCACACGTACTAGCTCTGGCCAACGAACTGAAGCAGGCAGAACGAACGCGGGGAGAGTTGCACACAGCCCGAGCCGCACTCCAGGAGTTGGCCGCCGCCCTGACCAAGCAGCAGCAAGCCCTGACCCGCCGGCAGAACTCCCTATCCTCGCTACTGCGAGAAGGCGGTGCTGCCGAGCCGGAGGAATTCCGCCGACGAGCAGACCTCTACGCACAGCGACAGGAGCTGCAGAGACAGACGGCGGCACGCACCCAGGAAATCCGCAACATCGTCGGTGTCGAGGGCTTCGAGGCAACCTGCGATTCGCTCGCTTCTCTCGACCCGCAGACCACCCGATTGGCGCTGGAGCAGGCCTCCGAGCGACTGCATGCACTGGATGCGGAGATCACCGAGCGGGCGGGAGACGTCCGCAGCGTTGAGGACGAACTCAGCCGCTTGGCGAGCAGTGACGATCTCGCCGAACTGCTGAGCCGCCGCGAGCAGCTTACGGCAGATGCCGAATCCGCCGCTGCAGACTGGGCGGTTGCCGTCCTTGCCGGTCACCTGCTGGAACGGACGCGCGAGGTGTACGAGCGGACCCGTCAGCCGGGCGTCATCCAGCGCGCGTCGGAACGCTTCGCCCGCCTCACGGACGGCCGGTACTCGCGGATCATCTCCCCGGTCGGTGAGGCCGAGGTGCGCGTCGAGTCGCCCAGCGGCGAGCGCGTCCCGCTGCCCCACCTCAGCCGCGGCACCCAAGAGCAACTCTACCTGTCGCTCCGACTGGGGCTCATCGAGGAGTTCGACCAGCACGGCGAGTCGCTGCCGGTGATCATGGACGATATCCTGGTGAACTTCGACCCCCGGCGGGCACGCGCGGCCGCCGCGCAACTGCTGGAGTTTGCCCGCGACCGGCAGGTGCTGTTCTTCACCTGCCACCCGGCGACGATCGAGACGCTCCGGTCACTCGATCCCGCCCTGGCCGTGAACGAGCTCTGCCGGAAGTGAACCTCGGCTGGAGCGCACCGGATCTGGCTCGTGGACCTTGTGAGCGGCGACCGGGGGTGCTATACTTTACTGTTCGCCTGGCACTCCTGGCGCCGGGCTGGACTTGGCCTCTCGCGGCCGGTGCCTGTACGGCCTCGGCTTTCTGCTTGTCTTGGAGGAAATGAAATGGCACAACGGTGCTCCATTTGCGGAAAAGGTCCCCAGACGGGGATGTTGGTCAGTCACTCGCATCGGCGGACGAAGACCCGACGCATGCCCAACCTGCAGCGGACCAAGGTCCAGACGGACAAAGGTCCTCGGCGACTGCGTGTCTGCACCCGGTGCATCCGCTCCGGCAAGACCGTGTCCTCCTAACGACCGGCAACACCACAAACGCCCGCGCCCGCCGAAGCAGTTCGGCGGGCGCGGGCGTTTGCACGTTCAGTGCCAGCAGCCAAGTGGGTCGGCGGCTGGCGACGTCAGGCAGACTTGTCGCGACTAACGGCGAGCAACGCGGACACCTCGTCGCCCGTAAGCTCTCGATGTAGGCCCAGCCCGATTCCTGTTAGTGTGACCGGGCCGATTTCTGTTCGCTGCAAGAACACGACCGGATGCCCCACACAGGCGAACATGCGGCGGACGATCCGCTTTCGGCCTTCCACGATGGTGATCCGGACTCGCGAGGTCGTCTCTCCCAGCGACAAGGTCTCCACTGCGGCCGGGCTGGTGGGACCATCCCGCAGCACGACGCCTTCGGTCAGCCGCCGAGTTGCCTCCTCCCCAAGCTTCCCGCGCACAACAGCGATATACGTCTTTCGGACGCCGAAGCTCGGGTGAGTCAGCCGATGGGTGAGGGTGCCGTCGTTCGTCAGGAAGAGCAGCCCCGAGGTGTCCATGTCGAGCCTTCCAACCGGGTGAAGTTGCCGCAGGTCCTGGGGGAGCAGGTCCATCACGGTGGGGCGGGCAGACTCGTCCTGGCGGGTCGTCACGTAGCCGACCGGCTTGTTGAGGGCAACGTACTGCAGCGGAACCGACCTGAGAAGAGGCTCGCCGTCCACCTCAATCGAGTCGGTGTCGGGGTCCGCCTGCGTCCCGAGCTTCGTCACCACTTCCCCGTTGACCGTAACCCGGCCGGCGACGACGAGTTCTTCCGCTCCACGGCGGCTTGCGACTCCAGCGGAAGCGATCAGTTTCTGCAAACGTTCCATAGAGGAGTCGAACTCCCGCCAAGACAACCGTGAGGATGAGCAATCGTAGCAGATAGGGCCGCACGCGCCACCAGAACGCCAAGGGAACGTCCGCGCCGGCAACCAACGGCGCCTGGCCGACTACCTGTCTGCCGCAACGGAAGGTCAATGTGCCGGCCGCTTGCTCTGAGCGCACCGGCGCGTTCAATTCGCCGACGGTGCTACTGGAGCGGAGTTGCCGGCCCTTGGGGACGATACACGTGACGGCGCGCCCAATCTTCAATGGGCAGGGCGACCGGCCGTGCCTCACGGCAGCCTCGGTTCCGGGACGCTGCCCGCGCTCCACGGGCACAAGCCTCTCATACTTCGCAAAGCCGGCTTCGAGGAGCGTCCGCGCGTCGGTCCAGGTATCCTTGCTCTGCAATACAACGGCCAGGAGTTGCCACCCCTTGCAAGTGGCACTGGCAAGCAGGCAGTTCCCCGCTTGCTTCGTGTACCCGGTCTTCACCCCGTCGCACTGGTCCCACCGGCTCAACAGCCGGTTCTTGTTGTAGAGAACGTGGTTCCACTTCTTGCCGGGCCACGGGATGACGACTCGCTTGGTGCGAACGATCTGGGCGAAGGCGGGCTCGGCGAGGGCTTGACGAGCGATCAGGGATAGATCGGCCGCCGTTGCGTAGTGCCTATCGTTGTGCAGCCCGTGCGGGTTCGCGAAGTGGGTATGCGTGGCGCCGAGCGTTTCCGCGCGCTTGTTCATCAACTCCACAAAGCGCGGGACAGAACCTGCGGTGGCTTCGGCCAGGGCGACGGAGGCGTCGTTTGCGGAGTACACCAGGCACGCGTACAGCAGACTCCGGACGCTGAACCGGTTGCCGGCCTCGACCAAAATACCCGTCTCCCCGGTGTTCGCCGTCCGCTCACTGATCGTGACCGCCCGATCGATGTCGCCGTGCTCCAGCGTGAGCAGCGCGGTCATCACCTTGGTGAGACTGGCGGGGTACATTCGCTTGTCGGCTTGTCGCTCCCAGAGCACCGTGCCCGTTTCCACCTCGACCAGGATCCCCGCCGTCGCGCGGACCCCCGGTACTTGGGTCTCCCACCGAGGTGGGTTCGCGGAGAGCGGGTGGAGGAGCAGCAGACAAACGCCCCACGCAGAGGCAACCACTGTCCCGACGCCTCGCCCGCGCCGGGCACACCGGCAGGGGGCAAGGGCGTTCGGCCCCGGATTCCGGGCTGTCAACCTCTCTCCAGTCATCAGTCGAGGACGTTGTCGACGGGCGGCTGGTGCCCACCCGCGGGCTCGAGCTCGCCGTCTGCGGCTGGTTCGTCTGCCGGGGCGGCCTCGGCCACGGGGGAGGGAGCGGCGCCCGGCGAGTCCTCAGTCGGCGCGGGCGGCTCTTCGGGCTCGGCCGAGGGTTGCTCGCTGCTTCGGCCGGCCCCCGAGCGAGACTGCGCCAGTTGCCGTTCGATCTCCTCCTGCGAGACGTCGGCCAGCCCCCCGCCCTTGAAGAGCGCCTCCGTCAGTTCCGCAATCTCGGCTTCCGGCAGCTCCGGCAGTTCGCTCAGATCCGCCAGGCCGAACTGATCGAGGAACGCTTGCGTCGTCCTATACAGCCGCGGGCGACCAGGTGCTTCCTTCCGGCCAGCGACCTCAATGAGGCCGCGCTCCAGAAGGGTGTCCAGCACACCGGCGGAGCTGACTCCGCGAAGGTGCTCGATCTCAGGTCCGGTGATTGGCTGGCGGTAGCCGACGATGGCCAGTGTTTCCAGGGCGGCGCGGGTGACTCGAGCCACGCGAGGTTTCTTCAGGTTGCGGATGTAGGGTGCGTACTGAGGCTTGGTAATCAGCCGGTAGCCTTTGGCGATCTCGACAAGGTGTAGCCCGCCCTCTCCCTGCTCGTAGGCAAGCTTGAGGTCCTCCAGTTCCTCGCGAGTCGCTGCGGGCGCCGACTCAATCAACTCCGCCAACTCAGCTAGTGACAGCGGCGCCTCGGCAGCGAACAGCAACGCCTCGAGGATTCCGTGGGTCGACACCCTTGTCGCCCGTTGGTCGTCGGTCATGCCGCCTCACTCAGGGCTACAGCTTCCACCGGTGCCGGCTGGCTGTCTGGCCGCTTCAAGGCGGCAGGTCGCAGCCACAGCTCGGCCAGCATTCGGCTCTGCCGGACGCGGACCTCGCCTCCGCGAATTAGCTCCAGCAGCGCCAGGAACGTCGCCACCACGTCGCCCCGCGTTCGACAGGTCTCGCAGGCAGTGAAGAAGGTGAACGGCTCCGTCGCTCTGCGCAACCGAACCTTGAGTTCCCGGATCTTGTCGCCGACCGTGACCCGCTCCCGCTGGATTGTGGCCGGCTGGTCGGAGACGCGGTCCAGACAGGCACGGAAGGCGTCCAGCAGATCGAGGACGGATACCTGCTTGAGCAAAGCCAACTCCGTGCCCTCCGCCTCGCGGGCGTCGTAGCCGCCATCGGCCCAAGGGGGGCGGGTGAACATCTGGAGGCGCCGCTCGCGGAACCGCTGCAGCGACTCAGCCGCTTCCTTGTAGCGCTGGTACTCGATGAGCCGCTGGATGAGCTGCGCTCGCGGGTCCTCTTCCTCTTCTTCCTGCCCTTCCACCGTCTCGACGGGGAGCAGCAGGCGCGACTTAATCTCCATCAGCGTTGCAGCCATGACCATGAACTCGGCCGCAACCTCGATGTTGAGCGATTCCATCAGAGCCAAGTACCGGAGGTACTGATCGGTGATCTTGGCCAGCGGAATGTCGTAGATGTCCACCTGGTTCTCGCGAATCAGGTGGAGGAGCAGGTCCAGCGGACCCTCGTAGACCTCGACGCGAATGGGGTGACCCGAGAACCGGTCCGGCCGCTGCCAGTCGTCCAGCGGCTCCAGCACGGCAGTGATTTCCTCTGCGACCATTGCTTCGGCACCTTGGGTGTGATGATTGCAGTCGCGAGTGCTGCGAGGGGTGCAACAGAGAACGCTCGCCGGACAGACCAAGCTGTCGGCGTGCGTCTATGCGGCAGGGCTGCTGCGTTGTGCCGTTATCTGTCCGGTCCCCGCAAGAGGGACTAGACAGGCTGTTGCGCGACTGAGTGGAACGATGCCAGGGCCGTCCCGGGTCCGGGCTGGGCCCGGATTCGGGAACCAGTAGTATACACTCTCGGCGGAGCCTTCGCCACCCCTGTTTGCGCACACGTGAAGAACGAAGGTAGGGGCTAACAGCAAAGGACCAAGGACGCAGAGGACTTCAGGGACAGCGGGGACAACGGCGACCAGCGCGCAGCACAACCAGCGACGGGCTTCCCCCGTCCCTGTCGTCGCTGGTGTCCTTTTCGTCTTTCTCCCGCTCACCCCACCTGGAACGGCAGCAACAGAAGACGCAGCGCCACCATGAGCAGCGGGTGCGTCACAAACCCGAACAGGCCGAAGTAGAGAAACGCCAGGAGCAGCACGAAGCCAATGGGCTCAAGCCCGGCAATGAACGCCGCTTGGCGAGGCGGGAGCGTGCCCACCAGTATTCGCGAGCCATCCAGCGGCGGGATGGGCAGAAGATTGAACGCCATGAGGACCAGGTTCAGGATCAGCCCCTGAGCTGGCAGGTAGTAGAGCACGCCGACGGGCGACTGAGGCGTGCTGAGGAAGTCACCGGAGGGTCGCCCGAGGGCGAAACAGACCCCCCAGTACAGCGCGTACCACACTGTGGCCTGGCACAGGTTGGACAGCGGGCCGGCAGCCGAAACCCACACCATGTCCCGCAGGGGGTTGCGCAGATTGGCGAAGTTCACCGGAACGGGCTTCGCCCAGCCGAAGCCTATGCCGGACAGGCTCGAGATCACGAACATCAGTGCCCCGATGGGATCGAAGTGCGCCTTCGGGTCGAGGGTCAGCCGCCCCATCATCTTCGCCGTCATGTCGCCGCGGCGGTGCGCCGTCCAGGCGTGAGCGTATTCGTGCAGGACAATCGCCGGGATGAACACGGGCACGAGCAGGAGGAGGTGTAGGACTCGCTCGGCGAGGTCAGGCATTCTCTCGTTCCTTTGGCGACGCACTCTCGAGCACCGCTCTGGCCGCTTCGAACTGCTCGTCGCGGCTGGCTCCCTGGTCAAGTTTGGCGCGGAGCGCCGCCTCCAGGGCGAGCCGGAAGGACGGACCCGGCCGGTGCCCCAGCGATTTGAGGTCCTCGCCGGTGACGTCTGGCACCGCGCGCCTCAACTGCCGCTGAAAGTGCTCGACACGCGCGCGCCCTAACTCGGCATCTTCCAGGCTCAACGCCGCGAGCTGCACCTCCAGGGAGATACCGGCCAGGAGGTTGAGCAACGCGCTATCGGGCAGGTCCCGCTCTGAGGACAGCGTCTTGGCCAACGGCGGGCCGCTCTCCTGAGCCGTCATCAGCAAGCTGGTTGTCTGCCGGTCAAACCGCAGTTGTTGGCAGAGCGACCGAACCGTGATGACTGATAGCGGCTGGAGCAACGGCCAGAACATGAGCGGCCACTCCAGAATCGCCTCCTCGGGGAGGGTCTGCTTGGCCCAGGCCAGAACTCTTTGCACGCGACGGAGATGGGTCAGCATGCTGTCGTCCAGTTCCAGCGAGGAGTCGATCTCCCGAAGCAGGTCCAGGTGAGCCAGGCGGTGAATCGCCGGGACAGGATCGGCTTCCTTCAGCAGCAGCACCAGCTCGTTACGGAGCCGTTCAGGGCTGAGCGCCTCGAACGCTCCCGGTTCGCGAGCGGCGACAATCAGCGCTTCAGTCTGCGGATCCATGGCGAACCCGAACCGCTGCTCGAATCGCACAGCGCGGAACATCCGGGTTGGGTCCTCTACGAAGCTGAGGTTGTGCAGCACGCGCAGGACGCCATCGCGCAGGTCTCGCTCGCCGCCGAAATAGTCGATCAGCTCGCCAAAGGAGTCGGGCGACAGCTCTACAGCCATGGTGTTGAGGGTGAAGTCACGGCGATACAGATCCTCCCGAATCGACGAGAACTCGACCTCGGGCAGGGCGGCCGCGTGTTCGTAGAACTCCGTCCGAGCGGTGGCGAAGTCCAGCTTGCGGCCGTTCGGCAGGATCACCTGTGCCGTGCCGAACCGCCCATGGGCGCGACCGAGGCCACCCAGCGCTTCTGCGGCCGCCTCCGCCAAGGCGATGGCATTGTGCTCGACCAGAAGGTCGAGGTCCACATTGCGGGCACCCAAAAGCACGTCACGCACCGACCCGCCGACGAGGAAACAAGGGGTGGCGTTCTCGACGCCCAGGCGCCCGACTTGCCGCAAGAGGGCGACGACCTCCTCGCCCAGGTTGTCGGCCAGTTTGTCGGCGACGCGCACCGGTGCAGTCGGCGCCGCCCGGCGGAATGTCTGTCGGTGCCACGGGTTGACGCAGTTGTAGAGCGCCTTGAGGATATCCGTCCGCGTGACGATGCCGACCAGCCTGCCCTCGCCAACAATGGGGATCCGACCGACCGAGGAGGCGGCCATGCGCGACTCCAACTCCAGAATCGACGTATCGGGGGCGGCCGTCTCCACCGGCCGCGTCATGCAGTGTTTGACCGGCGCGTGCGCGAGCCCATGGTGTTGGGCGCCATCAACGTCTTTTCGGGTGACGATGCCCTCGATGGCGCCGGCAGCGTCCACCACCAGCAGGCCGCTGTGCCCGTAGCGGAGCATCACCCGGGCCGCATCGGCCACCGAGGTCTCCGGGAGGACCGTCCGGACGGGATGGGTCATGATCGTCGACGCGGTGGCGACCTCCACCATGTGTCGCTCCAACGCCGCCAACACCCGGGGGCGCGCGTCGGCCAACGTGGCCCCCTTAAGCACGGCGGACGCGGCCCGATGGTGCCCGCCCCCGCCCAGGGAGGCCATGACGGCGGCCAGATCAACCGCGTCCACCCGGCTCCGCCCCACCACGAGCACGGCGCCCTGCTGCTCGACCAGGACGATGGTGACGGCCACGTTCTGAATGTCCAACAGCTTCGCGGCAAGGACGGCGACCCCGGCCACGTACTGATCCACCTTGGCCGCGGCCACCGAGATGGGTACGCCGCGAATCTGGTGGTGCTCGCCACCCAGCACCAAGTCGTCCAACAGGGCTCGCTGCTCAGGCAGGAGCGAGCGGTTCACGTACGTGGACACCAAGTCGAGGTTCGCCCCTCGTCTGAGGAGCTCTGCGACCCACTCGACGTCCCGCACCGTGGTATTGGAGTGGAGGAGGCAGCCTGTCTCCTCATAGAGCGCCACCGCGCAGAGCGTTGCCTCGTTGCACTCGACGCTGTCTGCCGACGGCAGTCGGTCGAGGAGCATGGTGGCCGTGGCACCGACCGGCTCAAAGGCGTAGACCTCGGGAGACATCCCGCGGAGTTCCTCATCCACCTCGTCCGGGGCGTGATGGTCAAACACATGGACGCGCACCCGGCCCGACGCCGCCAACTCCTGGAAAGCCCCCAGCCGGCGGGCGTCGGCGCAATCTACGACAATTAGGGTGTCGACCTCGTCTCGGTCAATCTCCCGGCTGCGCGCCACGCTGAACGAGTCTGCGAACAGATTGCAGAACTCCTGAACGCGGCGATCCACGGAGCCCGAGAAGACCGCCGTCGTGTCCCGGTACAACTTGGTCACCAAGATCATCGACGCAAGCGCGTCAAAGTCGGTGCCGACGTGGCTGGTGACGATGTTCATGGGGGAGGCGAAGCGGCGGCGTGTCGAGTGTTGGACGAATGGCGTGCCGGGAGGGCGCCCCTCGCGGCCGACGCTACAACCAGACCGGTGTTGCGGAGAGCGCCAAGCTGGGCGACTGGAGACGCACAGAAGTTGAGCACGAAGTGTCCGGGCGACGGGCGACGGAAGGAGTCGAAGCCCCGTCGCGGCGCGCTACCGCAACCGAGCCGGGATCAGGTCACAGCGGAGCAGATCCTCGTAGGTCTCGCGACGGACGATGACCTCGGCACACCCTTCGTTCACCAGCACCATAGCCGGCCGCGGGAACCGGTTGTAGTTGCTGGCCATGGCATAGTTGTAGGCGCCGGTGGACTGGACTGCGAGAATGTCACCCGGCTGGAGCGGCGGCAGCAGCACGTTGCGGAAGAGCGTGTCTGTCTCGCAGTGCTTGCCAACGACGGTCACGACTTCCGTGGCCGGCTCGCCGGCTCGGTTGGCGCAGATCACCCCGTACTCTGCCTCGTAGAGCGCCGGTCGCGGGTTGTCTGACAGGCCGCCGTCCACCGACACGTAGGTCCGCACCTGAGGCACTTCTTTGATGACGCCGGCGGTGTAGAGCGTCGTGCCGGCTTCTCCCACAATGGACCGCCCGGGCTCCAAGACGAGCCGCGGGAGACCGAGACCAACCTTCGCGCACTCCTCTTTCAGGGCGTCAGTCACGACCTGGGCGAACTCCGCCACCAAGGGCGGCTCGTCGGCCTCCACATACTTGATGCCCAGCCCGCCCCCCAGATTCAGCTCCGCCAACTCCAGCCCGGTCTCGTCGCGCACTGCCTTCAGGAAGCTGACCATCATCTCAATGGCACGCGCGTACGAATCCAGCCCGAAAAGCTGGGAGCCGATGTGGCAGTGGACGCCCACCAGATTGAGGCTGGCGAGGGTCGAGGTGCGCTTGATCGCGGGCATCGCCTGCCCGGTCTCGATGCCCAGCCCGAACTTCGAGTCGACCTGGCCGGTCTGGATGTTCGTGTGCGTCTTGGGCTTGATCCCGGGGCTCACCCGAATGGCGATATCCGCCACTTTGCCCATTTCGGCTGCCAGCCGGTTGATCTGATCCAGCTCGGGGTCGCTGTCCACGATGATTCTGCTGACGCCGCTCGTGAGCGCGAGGCGAATTTCGTCGTCGGCCTTGTAGTTGCCGTGCAGGTGCGTCCGCGCCGGCGGGAAGCCGGCTTGGAGCGCCGTGTGCAGCTCTCCGCCCGAGGCCACATCCAGCCCCAGCCCCTCCTGCTCGACGAGCCGGCAAAGGGCCATGGTGAGAAGCGCCTTGCCGGCAAAGGCGACGTGGACGTCGGGGTAGCGCTGCTCAAATGACGAGCGGTACTCCCGGCAGCGCTTGCGCAGCTCGGCTTCATCTACTACATAGAGGGGCGTGCCGTGCGTCTGCGCCAACTCGACGCAGTCGCACCCGCCGATCTCGAGGTGGGCCTCTTCGTTGACTCGTTGTGTACCCAGCAGAAACATGCAGCCGGCTCCTTCAGTAGCTGTGTAGCCCTCAGATAAGAACAACGGGTGGACACGAGGTCCACCCGAACGAGTTGAGTGTAGCACAACGCGCAGCGCACATAAACCCCTCGCAGGGCGTCGCGCTGGAGCCGCGGTGCGCCGCTGCCGGGCGCGGCATTTGTAAACGGCCGCGAGATTGGGTCATAATACTAACCGGAAACGAACCACTGCCGAAGACCGGGAAGCACCCCGCGTGCGAGGGTCTCCGCCCCCCGGTTGTGGCCGATGCGCTCCGGCGAACCGCCGCACCGGCACGACGGACGAGGAGTTCAGTAGCAGGGATGTTTGTCAAGCTCCAACAGTTCTGGACCATCGCCCGCAACAGCGCCCTCGAGATCATCCGCGACCCGATCTACGTCATCTTGCTGACGGTGACCTTCGGGCTGATTGGATTCCTGCCGGTGGTCTCGGCCTACGCTCTCGGCGGGCAACAGAAGTTCGTGCACGACAGCTCGCTGGCGGCGCTTTGGGTTATCGGCCTCATGGCCGCGGCCTTCGGCGCATCCAACGCCGTGACCCGAGAGATTCAGGGCGGGACCGCCCTGGCCGTGCTCTCCAAGCCGGTGGACCGCTCGCTCTTTATCCTCGCCAAGTTCGTTGGCCTTTGTCTGGCGCTGGCAGTGCTTACTTTTTCCGGAACGGTGGCGGCGCTGGCCTCCAGCCGAATGGCCGCGAAAGACTTCCACATCGACCCGGTTGTCGCCTGGCCCTACTACCTCACCATTGTTGCCGGCTACCTGCTGGCGGCGTTCGGCAACTACTTCCTGAAACGACAATTCCAGCAAGATGCGGTTTGGCTGACGGTATTGCTTTTCGTAGTGGGCTTTGCGGTCGTCAATTTCTTCGACGCCGCCGGCAAGCCACACAAATACGGCGATCTGGTGAACTGGCAACTGGTGCCCGCTTGCGCACTCATTTTCCTGGCACTGATGATGACGGCCAGCCTCACCATCGCGCTCTCGACGCGCCTGGACGCGATCCCCACCTTGACGTTGGGAGTCGGCATCTTCCTCATCGGCTTGATGTCCGACTACCTGTTTGGGCGGCACGCCGACGAGAACCTGCTCTGGGCAACTGTGTACGGCATCATCCCCAATTGGCAGCACTTCTGGATGGCAGATGCTCTCTCGGCGAAGACCCCCATTCCGTGGGCATACGTCTTGGGCGCGGCGCGGTACGCATTCCTGTACCTGGCGGCGTTCCTCGCCTTCGGGCTGTTCCTATTCGAGGAGCGCGAACTGGGATAGGTGACCCAGCCGCCCCTCGACAACGTCGCCAATCAGCCCGCGCCGCGGTTCTGAGCGCGGCAATCAACCTGGCACGCACCGGTCAGGTACGCGCGAGCGGCGGCCGGCCTCGGCCGCGTATGCTAACGGACAGAGACCATGGCAGTTAAGGCAGAGAGACTCGGCCTACTCAGCACAATCGTCACCTTTCTCCTGGCCGGCGTGATGTACGGGTTCGCGCGCTGGTCGGGCGGGGTTGGGCCGTTGGTCTGCGCTGCGTTCCTTTCTTTGGCGGTCTTCCTGGCCGCTTTCGCCTACTTCCACCTGCGGCTCGTCCGGAGAAAGGTCGAGGAAGGGCTGGAGGACGCAGAGCTTCGCGAGAAGGAAGACTCCTCCCTGTTCGTGGCTCCCCCCGAGGAGAACTTGGAGGCATTCACCGCGGAGCACGCGCTCAGCCAGTTCGAGCGTTACCTCGTGCCCGGCTTCACGATTCTGTTCGCCGCGCTCCACCTCTTTCTCGGGTTCGTGCTGATGCCCGGGCTGAAGGATGCCTCCGGGATCTCCGGCGAGAAGAGCCCCGCGCTGCTGGCACTCCTGGCAAGTGTCGCGTTCGTGCTGTTCGTAAGCGGCAAGATCCAGGCTGCCATCGCCGGAGAGAGAGACTACCGGCTGCTGATCGCGCCTGCGGGATACCAACTCCTGTGCGCCGCCATTGCGCTGCTGAACGCCCTGGCGGCAATCGTCACCCACTTCAAGCACGACCGCACCGTCCAACTGGACACACTGGCCGCCTGGATCGGCATCGTGGTGCTACTGCTTCTGGGCGTGGAGTACCTGGTGACGGCGGTGCTCGAGATCTACCGCCCGCGGATCGGCGCCGAAGCGCGCGCCCTCTACGAGAGCCGCCTGTGCGAACTGCTGGCCCGCCCGCGCAGCCTGTTCCAGAGCATCGCTCAGGCTGTTGACTACCAGTTTGGGTTCCAGGTGTCGGAGACGTGGTTCTACCAGCTCGTCGAGCGAGCAGTACTGCCGTTGGTCGGGGCCCAGTTGCTCGGCCTGTATCTGCTTTCGTGCTTTGCGTTCGTTGGTCCAGATGAGGTTGGCATCCGCGAGCGCTTCGGCCGCCCCTCCCCGCAGACGCTGTCTTCGGGCGCTCACCTTAAGTTCCCCTGGCCCATCGACAAGGTTCGGAAGCTCCCTGGCAAGCAGGCGTTGCGGGTCGAGATCGGACATGGGGCCCACGAAGACACCGGCGAAGAAGAGCACTCCGCAGACGAACGGGTGCTGCTGTGGACGCAGAGCCACGGGCACGAAAACGACTTCTGGCTCATGGCGAGCCGGGAGACCACCGTTGAACCCGATGGGGAATCACCGGCGCAGCCGGGCACACCGACTACAGCCAAGCCGGTGCAAGCCGCTTCGTCGCCGCCAGCGCCCACCTCTTCTGCCGGTTCGGCGGCACCGGCGGCTGTGCCCGTCAACCTGGTCGCCATCCACGCCGTCGTCCAGTACCACATTACCGATGTGTACCGGTATGCCTACGGCTTTGCGGACGCACAGGAACTGCTCTCGAACCTCGCGCACCGCCTCACCCTGAAGCGGCTTGTCGCCACAGACCTCTTCGACTTGATGGGTGACAAACGCCTCACCATCGCCGACGACATCCGGGCGGCGTTGCAGAAATCTGCAGACGCCATCGACCGCGGCCGCGGCCTGGGCGTCGGCGTCGATTTCGTCGGGCTGGAGAATGTGCATCCGCCGATGCAGGTTGCCGCCTCGTTCCAGGACGTGATCGGCGCCCTGGAGCAAAAAGAGACCTCCCTGCAGACTGCCCGAGCCTACCAGAACGAATCGGTACCGAAGGCCGATTCCGAGCGCGCCAGGCGCATCGCCGACGCCAAAGGCTACCAGGCAGACAAGGAACTCGTCGCCCAGGGCGAGGCGCAGGCATTTGTCAATCAGCTTGCCGCCTACCACGCGGGTGGCAAGGTGTACCGCTACCGTGCGTACTTGGATCACCTGGAGCGTTCCCTGGAGTCGAACCGGAAGTACTTAGTCACGACCAAAGACTCCCGGCACGTCACCATTCTTAACCTGGAGGACAAACTGCGGCCGGATCTGCTCGACCTCAGCGCGGCGACGCCCGCCAAGGAGTAGCAGCCGTTCCGGAAGACCCTCCGCAGGCCCGTAGGGGTGGCCCGCGGAGTGTCCGTCTCCCGCAGAAGGAGTCAACACGATGACCAGCAATCGCGCAGCAATGATCGCCGGCGGCGTCCTGGCCGCGTTCTTCGTGCTGTCGCTCGTCACGTTCACCGTTCGGTCCACCGAAGTGGCCTGCGTGACGACCTTTGGCAGGCCCGGCCGGCCCATTAAGCAGGCGGGGCTGTACTTGAAGGCCCCCTGGCCCATCCAGCGAGTCTTCAAGTTCGACGCGCGTATCGAGAACTTCGAAGGGAAGTTCGAGGAGACGACCACCGAGGATGGGAAGAACGTCCTGGTCATGGTCTACAGCGGCTGGAGGATCGCCGAGCCCATCAAGTACCTCGAGGCGGTCGGCACGGTTGAAGGGGCTCGCCAGATGCTTGAGGGACTGGTCCGCACCTACAAGAACGGCGTACTGGGAAAGCACCCATTCTCGCACCTTGTGTCCCTGGACAAGTCGGAACTGCACTTCGAGCAGATCGAGGGCGAGATGCTGACCTCCATCCAGAAGGAAGCCCGGGACCGCTACGGCATCGCCGTAGAGTTCCTCGGGATCAAGATGTTGGGCTTGCCGGAGACGGTTACCCAGAAGGTCTTCGAGCGCATGATCAAAGAGCGCGAAGGCAAAGCCGTGGAACTTCGCGCAAAGGGCGAGGCGGAAGCCGCGCAAGTGAAGGCGGACGCCGACGTCAAGCGCGCCGAGATTCTCGCCGCCGCGCAAGCCGAGGCCAAGCGCATTCGGGGCGAGGCAGACGCGAAGGCGGCGAAGTACTACGCCGCCTTCCAGAAGGACCCCGAGTTCGCCATCTTCCTGCGCAAGCTGGAGGCACTTGAGAACACCACCAAAGACCGCACCACAATCGTGCTGGATCCGCGCACTCCGCCCTACGACCTGATGCAGAGCCCGGGCGGCGGATAGCGTCGAGCGCTGCTTACCCGAGGTACTGTCTGAGAAAGGAGAACCGATGGCCCAGGACCGAGATCACGAATTAGGCTCACAGGCACTCGCCGGCGCCCTGCAGTCGAGCTTTCGACTGCTGCAGTTGGCGATGGTTGCGATCCTGGTGTACATCGTCTTCACGGGCGTCTATGTGGTCAAGCAGCACGAAGTCGCCCTCGTCCTTCGCTTGGGGAAAGTGGTGGGCACCAAAGCTGACCGAGTGCGCCAGCCGGGACTGCACTTCGGCTTTCCGTACCCCCTCGATGAAGTCATCCGAGTGCCGGTCAAGAATTTCCAGACAGTCAAGTCCGAGACGCACTGGTACCAACTGAACGATGCCGAGAAGGAAGCGGTGGCGCGCAAGGAAGACCCCGGGCCGGGCCCGCCGACACTGCGCCCGTTGATGGACGGCTACACCGTCACCGGCGACACGAATATCCTCCACTCTCAGTGGCAGCTCACTTACCAGATCGTCGATCCGGTGCGCTACGCGCTGGACTTCGCGCAGAATGGGAAGCAGAAGGCCGTTGAGGAGTTGCTCCGGGCTGCCCTGGACAACGCCGTGGTGATCGTCTCCGCCCGGTACGCCGCCGACGCTGCGTACCGCACCGAGAGGAACCAGTTCACGGACGACGTCGTTGCCGAAGTCTCCCGGATCATCACCGCCCAGAACCTGGGGTGTTCCGTAGAGCGACTCGATCCGGTGATCGAGCCACCTCGACAGGTAAAGATGGCGTTTGAGATCGTGTTCGCCGCGGAGCAGGAGGGCGACCGCCTGCGCAAAGAGGCGGAAGGCTACGCCAAGCGCGTCGTTTTGGAGTCGCAGGGGAAGGCGTCCCAGATCAAGGGCGAAGCCCAGGGTCTCGCCGGCGGCACCGTGCAGCGCGCCCGGGCCGACGCCGAGGCGTTCCTGAAGCTGCTTCCCCAGTACAAGCAGAACTCCGCTGTCATTCGCAAGACCACCTGGCTCGGTACGCTCAACCGCGTCCTCGCCAACGCCGACGAGAAGATGTTGGTGCATGACGAGGAAGAGCTGCGGCTGCAGTTGAGCCGCGACCCCAAGGTGATCGCCGAGCAGAGCCGCAAAGCCGTCGAGGGCGAGGCGGAAGCCAAGCCTGAGGGCGCTCCGCAGCAGCAGCCTGCAGGGCCGCCCCCGGGAGCGGACGACGGCCACGGTCATTGAGAGAACTCATGCCTGAAGAAAGCGCACAATCGACCCGTCAGACTCAGGAGGAGACCCTTGGCGCCGCAGTCGCCGAGGCTGTCTCCGACCCCGAGACGGCGGCCGAAGTGGACGACCGCATCGGCAACGTCCAGCGCGAGTTGACGCGCACGCTCATCGGTGGCGTCTTCATCCTGAACTCCTACCTTGCCAACTGGGTGTATCGCGACAGCGACATGCCCGGCGAGGTCAGCGCTGCGGTGGGCGCGCTGCTCCTGGGCGTGCCGCTGATCATGCGCGGCTGGCGCGACCTGCGCTCAGGCGTCATGAGCATGAACGAGCTGGCCTCCCTGGCTGTGCTGGCCTCCTTCGCCATCCGCGACTACCGCGTCGCCGGAATCGTCTCGTTCTTCATGCTGTTGGGCAACATTGTCGAGAGCCGAACGGCATTGGGCGCCCGCGCCTCCATCGCCTCGCTGGTTCGGCTCACCCCCACTAGCGCGCGCCGGCTTCGCAAGGACGGCTCTGAGGAAGAGGTGACCGTCAGCGACCTGGCGCTGGGAGACCGCGTCCGGATTCGCCCCGGCGATAACATCCCGGCAGACGGCACCGTTCTCTCCGGCCAGGCGGCGGTCAACCAGGCGACCATCACCGGAGAGTCGCTGCCTGCCGACAAGCAACCGGGCGACGAGGTGTTTGCCGGCACACAGAGCCTGACGGGTGTGCTTGAGGTCGAGGTCACCCGGGTCGGCGGCGAGACAACCTTGGGGCGCGTGCGCGAGCTGATTCTCGCGGCGGAGCAGACCAAACTGCCCCTTATGCGCATGATCGACCGCTACGTGGGCTTCTACACGCCCACGATCCTCATGATTGCCGCCTTGGTGTGGTTTTTCAGTCAGGAAGTGCCCCGGGTAATCGCGATCTTCGTCGTCGCCTGCCCTGGCGCCCTGATTCTCGCGGCACCCACAGCGGTTGTGGCCGCACTCTCCGCTGGCGCCCGCTTGGGCATTCTGTTCAAGAACGTAGCGGACATCGAGGCTGCTGCCAGCCTCAATGCAGCCGTGTTCGATAAGACCGGCACGCTCACCACCGGGCAACTTGGCGTCAGTCGCCTGTCTCCCACCGCGGGCGTGGAGCCCGCGGAGCTGCTTCGGTTGGTAGCTTCCGCTGAGCAGTACAGCAACCATCCCGCGGCCAGGGCAATGGTGGCGCTCTCTCAGGAGGCTCGGGTCACGCTGGCCGAGCCGGCCGAGTTCAAGGAGACCGCCGGCCGCGGCGTCGGCGCCCGCGTAGATGGGCACCACGTGTTGGCTGGCAACCTCGAGTGGATGCACGACAACGAGGTCGACTTGGTCTCCGCCGGGGTGGACCTCACGGAGGCGGAGGGATTCAGCCTGATTTTCGTGGCGCGTGACCAACGCTGCCTCGGCTGGGTCGCGCTCCAGGACCAGGTGCGGGAGGACGCCCGCGAAGCCCTCCGCGACCTCAAACACGACGGCATGCTCCGCATCGCCATGGTTACCGGCGACCGGGAGTCAGTGGCCCGCCGCGTCTCCAAAGAGGTCGGCTGCGACGACGTGCGCGCCGACTGCCTGCCGCAGACGAAGGTTGAGTTCGTCGAGCAGTTCAAGCAAAAGGGCTACTCGGTGGCGGTTGTGGGCGACGGAGTGAACGACGCCCCGGCCCTTGCGGCGGGAGACATCGGGATCGCCATGGGCGCCGCCGGCAGCGACGTGGCGATCCACAGCGCCACCATTGCGCTGATGAACAACAACCTCAAACTCGTCCCGTTCCTGATCCGGCTGTCCCGGCGGACCCGCGCCATCATCAACCAGAATTTTGCCATCGGCATCCTGTTCATCGTCGGCGGACTCGTCCTCTCCAGCCTCGGCTGGCTCAGCCCGGTGGTAGCGGTTGTGCTGCACAACGTCGGTTCCCTCGCCGTGGCGTTCAACAGCGCCCGCCTGGTGCGCGAGGGCGAGGGAATGCAGCCGCACACTGCGCCGCTAACACTACCCCAGGCGCCCGCGATGACTGCGCAAGCGCAGTCCGCCCTCGGCGCGCGGTAGCCTGACGCCCGAGACACGCCACACTACAACTGAGCACAACCTCGAGGAGTCGCCTCCGGTAGCTTCTCCTCCAGCAGTGATCACCAGTCAGCGGCCACAGGCCGCTGCCCACGCGAGGCAATCTGTCATGAGCGACAACGGAGCCGTCATTTCCGCCAAAGGAGTCACCAAGGTCTTCAAAGACTTCTGGGGACGCCCGAAGGTGCGCGCCGTGGACGAGATGGATCTCGAAGTCCACCGCGGCGAGGTGTTCGGGCTCCTGGGCCCGAACGGATCGGGCAAGTCCACCACAGTGAAGATGCTGCTTGGTCTCCTCTACCCGACCCGGGGGCGGTTGAGCGTCTTCGGCGAGTCGCCTCGGGTGGTGAAGATCAAGGCGCGAATCGGCTACCTGCCCGAGGAGTCGTACCTGTACCGCTACCTGGACTCCAACGAAACGCTGGACTTCTTCGGCAGGCTCTTCGACCTCGAGGGCCCCACGCGGACGGAGCGCATCGAGCAGCTCCTCGACATGGTGGGACTGACCCAGGCGCGCAGGCGACGCGTCGGGGAGTTCTCCAAAGGCATGTCCCGGCGCATCGGGATCGCCCAAGCGCTGATCAACGACCCTGATCTCATCATCCTGGACGAGCCGACCTCCGGGCTCGACCCGTTGGGCTGTCGAGAGGTCAAGGAGCTTATCCAGAACCTCTCTCGGCGAGGCAAGACCGTGCTGCTGAGCAGCCACCTGTTGTCCGATGTCGAAGATGTCTGCGACCGGGTGGCAATCCTCTACAACGGGCACATCCAGGCGCAGGGGCCCATCAAGGAGTTGCTTGCCCGCCCTGACGTGTTCCGAGTGACGGCACCCGTCATGGAGCGCGACCGAATGGAACGGCTGCTCGAAGAGATGCGGCAGGAAGTCGGGCGAGACGCTGTGCGCGTCGATACGCCCACCCGGAGCCTGGAGAGCTTCTTCCTGGAGGTCGTCGAACGCGCCCGCGCCGCCCAGCCGGATTCCTCCGGCGCCGCCGCCGGTGGGCCGGTTGCCAACTACCTGGCCGCCTCAGGCGACGCACAGCCCGCCGAGAGCATCCTCGACCGCCTGGCGCAGGCTCCCGCGGCGGAGCCAACGGAACCGACGACCGAACCGGCGCCCGGCGAAGCCGCGGCACCGGTAGAGCCTCAGCTCGATAGCCAACGGCTGGCGGCATTGGTCACCAGCGCAGAGAAGCCCGGCGAGCCGGAGCAGCAACCCGCCGAATCCGCTGCGGAGTCCGCCACAAAGGCCGAGGAGCAGGCCGACACACAACTGCTCCAAGGTCTCCTCGCCGGCAAGAACGACGCCTCGGCGAAGGGACAGGACGAGGAGCGCTGACCATGCGTCGAACGCTTGCCATTGCCCGACTGACCATGAAAGGCGCCTTCCGCGTGAAGGCGTTCATCATGCTGTTGGGATTTCTGCTCGTGACTGTGGTTGTCCTCCCGCTCACCGTCAAGGGAGACGGCACCGTCCGCGGACACGTGCAGGTGCTGCTGTCCTACTCGCTGGGCATCAGTTGCGCGATTCTGTCGCTGGCCACAATGTGGCTCTCTTGCGATACGCTCTGCCGTGATGTCGACGACTACCACATTCAGCTTGTCGCCACCAAGCCGATTCCACGGTGGCAGATCTGGCTGGGGAAGTGGCTGGGGATCATGGCCCTCAATGCCCTGCTGTTGGGTATAGTCGGGCTGGTTGTGTACGGACTGCTCCTGTGGACCACCCGCCCAGGCCAGCTCACCAAACTGGAGCGACAGGAACTCGTCAACGAGGTGCTTGTCGCGAGGACCCAGGTCACGCCGAATATGCCGGACGTCTCGGCCGAGGTGGAGAAGCAGTACCAGGAGCGGAAGAGCAAGGGAGACGTCCCTGCGGACGTCTCCGCCGCCGAGTTCCGCGAGCGGCTGCGGCACGACCTGCTCACCAAGCGCTACGCCGCCCCGAACATGGGCACGGTGCGCTGGGTGTTCAAGGGCATCACGCTCGACCGGAAGAGCAGCGCGCCGCTCTACCTTCGGTTCAAGCACTTCACCTCGGTTCGGCCGCCCAAGGAGCAGGTCTGGGGGCAATGGCGAATCGGCGAACCAGGGTCGCCCAACCTTCACGTCGAGCAGGTTGCCTTCCGCCCGGACAGTTTCCACGAGATCTCCGCCCCCGCGTCGGCCCTGTCGGCCGATGGCACGCTCACGGTGGAATACAGCAACATCGACCAGTTCCTCACCACCGTCGTCTTCCCCCTGGAGGACGGCATGGAGGTGCTCTACCGCGTGGGCAGCTTCGGCGGGAACTACCTCCGTTCATTGC
>Ga0210027_1000989_pt1 | contig 27663 bp, 22 predicted proteins | sample CryGeymeta201510_FD_183978 | JGI IMG/M metagenome (GOLD analysis project Ga0210027, IMG submission 183978) | Groundwater microbial communities from Crystal Geyser aquifers in Utah, USA - Crystal Geyser metaG 2015-10 (SPAdes) (version 2) | ecosystem: Environmental > Aquatic > Deep subsurface >...
TGTCCAAGCAGGGGCAGGAAGTCGTGATCAAGGACGGCTTTGTGCCTGTGCCGGCGGCAATGGCCACGCGTTTCCTCAGCGTGCTGAACTGATAACTGCTTTGCCTGGCCGCTGGCACGCGCCGGTGACCAGTGCACCCAACCCCGACAACACAGGAGAAACCTCATGACATTCACACTGCGCCTGGCTTTGCCTGCCGCCGCCCTGTCCTTGCTGGCCGCCTGCGCCACGCAGGCTCCCCCGGCTGCTTCGCCAGCACCTACTGCTACCAAGGCAACCGTTGCACCCACCACGGCAGCAGCCGGTGCTGGGGAGTTCTTTGTGGTAATGCCTGAAAGTGGCCGCATTTACGTCTTCGGCGACACCAAGAACTACAAGGACTTTTTGGCTCATGGCGAAGTTACACTCACGCGCACCCAGATTGGTGCCGGTCCCGGCGGCCGCACGCTGGTTTATGGCATCACCAAGCCTGACGTCAAGGCCAATGTGCCCAGCATAGGCGAACAAATCATGACAGGTAATTTGGCGCCGAGTGCCAACTTCTATGGCGAGGTGATGAAAAACGGCCGCTTTTACCTCTTTGGCGATCTGAAAGAAATGAAAGACTTTGTCGCCCACGGCGAGGTAGCCTACGGCTACACCGATATCGGTGTCGGCCCCAAAGGAGAGTCGCTGGTCTATGTGATGAACAAGGCCAGTTACAAAAAGGGCAAACCCATGGATCGGTTTGAGCGCTTCAAATCTCTTCATATGGCTGCAGTGTAAAAATACGGCTACCCAAGGCGATGGAGGGTGGTAACCGTCAGGTGCCACCCTCAACTCCTGTCTGAACAGGTCCCCATTCCAATGAACACATCATCCCAGACCCACATTCCAACCGACGTTGACGCGGCCATGGGGCGACGCATGCTGACCGACTCGCTGTTCAAGTACCTGATGACGGTCGGTGGACTCAGTGTGATCATCTCGGTATCGGCCATCTTCTTTTACCTGGCCAGCGTCGTGGTCCCGTTGTTCACGCCGCCGTCGGTGGACAACCGCCAAGAATACAGCGTGCCCGGACCTGCCAGCCAGAGCACGCTGGCGTACAGCGGTGAAGAGCAGCGCGAAATTGGCGCCCGTATCGGATCGCAGGGGGCCATCACCTTCTTCGACTTCGCCACCGGTGCCGTGCTGTCCGAGGCGGCTGTGCCAGTGCCTGCTGGCGTGCAAATTACCAGCGCAGCCATCGGCGAGCGCCGCAGCTTCAGCCAGGGATATGGTCTTTCTGACGGCACGGTCATTCTTGCCAAGCAGGGTTTCACGGTCACCTTTCCCGATAACAAACGTTTGATCACACCCTCGCTGGACTACCCGCTGGGCGACAAGCCGCTGGCCGTGGACCCGAACGGCCAGGCCATTCGTCTGCTCGGCGTGCAAGAGACCGATGAGGGCTCCACCATCGCTGCCTTAACGGATGACAAGCGCTTGCTGGTGTCTGCTGTGAATATCAGCACCAATGCCATGACGGGTGAATCCACGAGCGAGATTCAGCAGTCCGAAATCTCGCCTGCTCCGGCGGATATTCGTCAATTGGTGATTGAGTCCAAACAGCGCGAGTTGTATGTGTTGCACGGCGCGCGCAGCCTGGCGCGCTACAACATCACCGACAAGACCAATCCCGCTTTGCTGGAAACGGTGGAACTGGCACCTGCGGGCCAACGCGTCACGGCATTGATCATGCTAAGCGGCGGCTTCTCAATCATCGTGGGTACCGACAAAGGCGAACTATCACAATGGTTCCTGGTGCGCACTGAAGGCGCCAACTTCGAACTCAAGCGCATCCGCGGCTTCAAGGCCATGCCGGCTGCCGTGACCGCGCTGACTCCCGAATTCTTTCGCAAGGGTTTTATCGTGGGCGACGCTCAGGGTCACCTGGGCAGCTACTTCGCCACTTCGGAACGCCAGCTCTTCATCGACAAGCTGAGCGACAAAGCGCTCACCGTGCTGGGCATCCCGCCGCGGGGCAATGGCTACCTGGCGCAGGACGCCGACGGTCGAGTCTTCTCGGCTGCGGTAGAAAACCATTACCCCGAAGTATCTTGGTCCAGCCTGTGGGGGAAAGTCTGGTACGAAAGCTACGAGGAACCTGACTACGTTTGGCAGTCATCGGCTGCCAACGCTGACTTCGAACCCAAGTTCAGCCTGGCACCCCTGACCTACGGCACGATCAAGGCTGCCACCTACGCGATGCTGATCTCTGTGCCATTGGCCATCCTGGGAGCCATCTTCACGGCCTACTTTATGACCCAGCGCATGCGCACCATTGTCAAGCCGACGATCGAGGTGATGGAAGCGCTGCCCACTGTGGTGCTGGGCTTCTTGGCCGGACTCTGGTTGGCGCCGCTGGTCGACAACAACCTGGCTGGGGTGCTGCTGTGCATTTTGCTGCTGCCGGCGTCAATGGTGTTGGCGTCTTATGTCTGGCATGTGCTGCCAGAGTCTGTGACCAGCCGCGTTGCACCCGGTTGGGAGGCGGCCTTGCTGATGCCGGTGCTCATCGCCACCATCTGGCTGGTATTCCAGATTGGTCACCCGATCGAGGCCTACTTCTTTGGCGGAGACATGCCCAACTGGCTCAGCAATGAGCTGGGTATCAGCTATGAGCAGCGCAACTCGCTGGTGGTTGGCATTGCAATGGGATTTGCTGTCACGCCGAACATTTTTTCAATCGCCGAGGATGCGATTTTCAGTGTACCCAAGTCACTGACCTCTGGTTCGCTGGCGCTGGGTGCCACGCCATGGCAAACGCTGATCGGTGTGGTGCTGCTGACCGCCAGCCCAGGCATTTTTTCGGCCATCATGATTGGTCTCGGGCGTGCTGTCGGTGAGACCATGATTGTGCTGATGGCCACCGGCAACACCGCGGTCATGGACTTCAGCCTGTTTACGGGGTTTCGTACGCTGGCGGCCAATATTGGTGTCGAAATGCCTGAGGCCGGTGTGGGCGAGACGCACTACAGACTACTCTTCCTGTCGGCGTTGGTGCTGTTTGCCTTCACTTTCTTTTTCAACACGATCGCCGAGCTGGTGCGTCAGCGCCTGCGCGAAAAGTACCAAACCATCTGAGATCCAAGGGAGAAACACATGCGTGATTGGTTCAAATCAGGATCCCCCTGGATCTGGCTGACGGCCGGCGCCGTGGCCGCGGCAGTGCTGGCGGTGGCCGGCGTGCTGTCACTCACAGCCCTGCGTGGTCTGGGTCACTTTTGGCCCAAGCCAGTGGTCGAGACCACTTTCCAGGAACGCGACGGCAGCAAGATCGGCTTGATCGGCGAAATTCGCGAACGTGAAGAAGTGGCTGTGCGCCGCCTGCGCGAAGCGGGCTTCGTGATATCCGGCAACGCCGCCTTTGCCGAGCGGGTGCTGATGAAAATGGGCAACAAGGATGTCACGGGCATCGATTTCCGCTGGTTCCCGGTGCCCCTGCTGGGTGAGGTGAATTACCCTAAAGATTTGATCACGGTGGAACGCCGTGAATGGGGTAACTTCTACGGTCATCTCGTGTCGGTCAAGGAGGACGGCAAAGTGGTGGCCATCGGTGAAGATGCTTGGCCTGAAGTCAAGGCCAGGGTGGCCCGTGCCAGTGCGCTGTTCAAGCAGGCCTTGTCGTTGGAAAAGCACGACATCGGCAAGGTCAATTACGAAATCGAAAAGTTGCGCCTGCAGGCGCGTGGACTCGAACTCCAGGGCAAGCTTACCGAGCAGCGCAAGGCAGAGTTCGATACACAACGCGATGGTCTGAATGCCCAGTTTGCGGTGCTTCAGGATCGTATTGCAATTCTGCGCAAGGAGATCGCACGCGACACGCTGGTGGGCCGCGTCATGGACGGCAAAGAGGTCGAGATCAAGCTCGCGCTAGTAGCCGACATTTACCGCGCCAATGACATGGGTTTGTTCGAGAAAATGGGCCATTACGTGGGCAAACTAGCTGAATTTGTCTCGGAGGAACCGCGCGAGGCCAACACCGAAGGCGGCATCTTCCCGGCCATCTTTGGTACCGTGATGATGGTATTGCTGATGGCCGCGCTGGTCACACCGTTGGGTGTCATGGCGGCGATTTACATGCGCGAGTACGCCAAACAAGGCCCGCTGATCCGCGTCATCCGCATCTCGGTGAATAACCTGGCCGGCGTGCCGTCGATTGTCTATGGCGTGTTCGGCCTGGGCTTCTTCGTCTATTTCCTTGGCGGCAATATTGACCAGCTGTTCTTTCCGGAAGCCCTGCCCGCCCCTACCTTTGGCAGTCCGGGCATTTTGTGGGCGTCCTTGACATTGGCGTTGCTGACGCTGCCAGTCGTCATTGTTTCTACAGAAGAGGGACTTGCCCGGGTGCCACGCTCGGTGCGCGAAGGCAGTCTGGCCTTGGGTGCAACCAAGGCAGAGACCTTGTGGCGCACTGTGCTGCCCATGACAGGCCCGGCCATGATGACCGGCCTGATTTTGGCGATTGCCCGCGCCGCGGGTGAGGTCGCACCGCTGATGCTCGTTGGCGTGGTCAAGCTCGCACCTACCTTGCCGCTGGATGGGTTCTTTCCCTTCCTGCATCTGGAACGAAAATTCATGCACCTTGGCTTTCATATCTACGACGTCGGCTTCCAAAGTCCTAATGTGGAAGCGGCGCGTCCTCTGGTCTACGCGACAGCCCTGCTGCTGGTGATTGTCATCGTCGTGCTCAACCTCACCGCTATCCGGCTGCGCAACAGCATGCGGGAAAAATATCGCGGACTGGAGACCGTCTGATGTCCAGCATCGCTTCAACACTTCAATTCACCCAAGAGGACCACCTCATGTCCAACACACCCGAAAGCCTCTCAAGCGGAATCCGAATAGCGACTAAATTCGAAGAATCACAAGAGCCCACCAAGCGGGTTGAAGATTTGGAAGTCACCTTGGCGGTGAAGAACCTGAACCTTTTTTACGGTCAAAGCCAGGCTTTGCACGGTGTAAACATCAATATTCCCAAAGGCCATGTTGTGGCTTTTATTGGACCCAGTGGCTGTGGAAAATCCACGCTTTTGCGGTGTTTCAACCGCATGAATGATCTTGTCGACAGTTGTCACATTGACGGCCAAATCCTGATTGACGGGCGCGATATTTACGACCGCAAGGTGAACGTCGCGCAATTGCGCCGCCGTGTCGGAATGGTGTTTCAGAAACCCAATCCTTTCCCCAAGTCGATTTATGAAAATGTCGCGTACGGCTTGCGATTGCACGGTATCAACGGCCGCAATCAGCTCGATGAAACCGTGGAGCGCGCCTTGCGTGGTGCGGCACTGTGGGATGAGGTCAAGGACCGTCTTGACACGAGTGGTTTGAGCCTTTCAGGCGGTCAGCAGCAACGTCTGGTCATTGCGCGCGCCATTGCACTTGAGCCGGAAGTGCTGCTGCTCGATGAGCCCTGCTCCGCGCTGGACCCCATTGCCACGGCCAAGGTGGAAGAACTGCTGATCGAACTCAAGTCGCGCTTCACGATCGTGATCGTGACGCACAACATGCAGCAAGCGGCTCGGGTGTCAGATTTCACCGCCTACATGTACTTGGGCAAGCTCATTGAGTACGGCGACACCAAAGATATTTTCATGCGCCCAGCCCGCCAGGAGACCGAGGACTACATCACCGGCCGTTTCGGCTAAGGCGTAAGAATCGTGCCAGAAAAACATTTGTCTTCGCAGTTCGACGCCGATCTCACGTCCGTTTCAGCACTTGTCATGAAAATGGGGGGACTGGTGGAGTCACAGATCTGTCAGGCCGTAGACAGCCTGTCGCAGTTCAGTGCAGAAGTTGTCCAAAAAGTGATAGCGACCGAGACAACGGTCAATGCGATGGAGATGGAAATTGACCTTGAGATATTCAGCGTCATCGCCTTGCGCCAGCCAGCAGCGCGTGACTTGCGTCTTTTGATAGCCCTCTCGAAAACCACCGCTAACCTGGAGCGCGTGGGTGATGAAGCTGAAAAAATCGCACGTATGGTGCAATCCATTATCACTAGCGGTGCGCCGCGGGCCCTACCGGCTAAGGCGATAAGCGTTGCCGCTGACTTGGCCTCTGGTCTGCTGCGCAAGGCGTTGGATGCGTTTGCCAGGCTCGACACGACTGCGGCGCTGGCCATCCTCAAAGAGGACGACGAGATTGATCGGGAGTTCGATGGCTTTTTGCGCAAACTCATCACTTACATGATGGAAGACCCGAGGATGATTTCACCCAGTCTGGATTTGCTGTTTGTCGCAAAGGCGATTGAACGCATTGGCGACCATGCAAAGAATATTGCTGAGTTTGTAATTTATGTCGCCAAAGGTGAAGACATCCGCCACGCCGGCCGGAAAAACAGCGAATCTGACAGCAACTGATATAAATTTCAGTCGCGCAAGGGTGCGTGTGGCACTTTTTTGTGATGCCCAAGCCTTTCATGTCTCCAGCTGAGGGCTCGTAAAGTAATAAGCCGTGCATTTTGACACCCAGATTTGAGATGCAGCGCCAAGCGCAAAAAGCAAAAAGCAAAAAGCAAAAAGCACATCGAGTGAACACCACGCCCGGACGGGTTCCCGTCCGGGCGTGTTAATTTCTCGAGCGCTGAAGTGGTCTACTTGCGTGCTGGCGGCACATCCGTACAACTGCCGTGCGCAATCTCCGCAGCCATGCCGATGCTCTCGCCCAGCGTCGGATGAGGATGAATGGTCTTGCCGATGTCAATGGCGTCTGCACCCATCTCAATCGCCAAGGCCACCTCGCCAATCATGTCACCGGCATGGGTGCCGACCATGCCGCCGCCCAAAATCTTGCCGTGGCCGTGCGCCTCGGGGCTGTCGTCAAACAGCAGCTTGGTGACACCTTCGTCGCGGCCGTTGGCAATGGCGCGGCCTGACGCGTTCCACGGGAACAAGCCTTTTTTGACCTTGATGCCTTGCGCTTTGGCCTGGTCTTCGGTCAGGCCCACCCAGGCCACTTCGGGGTCGGTGTAGGCCACGCTGGGGATGACACGGGCATTGAACGCGGCAGCGGCCAACTCTTTGTTGCCTTGCAGTTCACCGGCAATCACTTCGGCCGCCACATGTGCCTCGTGTACCGCCTTGTGCGCCAGCATCGGCTGGCCGACGATGTCGCCGATGGCGAAGATGTGCGGCACATTGGTGCGCATCTGGATGTCGACGTTGATGAAACCACGGTCTGTCACAGCCACGCCAGCCTTGTCGGCAGCGATTTTTTTGCCGTTGGGCGAGCGGCCAACGGCTTGCAGCACCAGGTCATAGGTTTGTGGCTCAGGGCACGTTCCGCCCTCCTCTGCTGGCGCAAACGTGACCTTAATGCCCTCTGGCGTTGCCTCAGCTGCGACTGTTTTTGTCTTCAGCATGATGTTGTCAAAGCGTGGCGCGTTCATCTTTTGCCAGATTTTGACCAGGTCACGGTCGGCGCCTTGCATCAGGCCGTCGAGCATTTCCACCACGTCCAGGCGTGCGCCGAGCGTGCTGTAAACCGTGCCCATTTCCAGGCCGATGATGCCGCCGCCCAGAATCAGCATGCGTTTGGGCACTTGCTTCAGGGCCAGCGCGCCGGTGGAGTCGACCACGCGCGGGTCGTTGGGCATGAACGGCAAGCGCACGGCTTGACTGCCCGCAGCGATGATGCATTTTTTGAACGCCACGACCTTTTTGCTGCCGGTCTTGTCTTGGCCAGTGCCGCTGGTTTCTTCCACTTCCACATGGTTGGCCCCCACAAACGCGCCGTAACCGCGCACGATGGTGACTTTGCGCATTTTGGCCATGGCACCCAGGCCGCCGGTGAGTTTGCTGATGACTTTTTCTTTGTGGCCGCGCAGCGTGTCGATGTTGACCTTGGGAGCGCCAAAGTCCACGCCGAGTGCGGCCATGTGGCTCACTTCGTCGATGACGCTGGCCACGTGCAGCAAAGCTTTGCTGGGGATGCAGCCCACGTTCAGGCAGACACCGCCAAGCGTGGTGTAGCGCTCGACGATGACCACCTTGAGGCCCAAATCTGCTGCGCGGAAAGCCGCTGAGTAGCCGCCGGGGCCGCCGCCCAAAACCAGCAGGTCGCAGTCCAGATCAGCTGTGCCGCCAAAGCTGGCAGCGGTTGGAGCCACAGCAGCGACCACGGGCGCTACTGTTTGGGTAGCTGCTTGCGCTTGCTGTGCCTGGGCTAGAGGCTGATTTTGTTCTACAACTGGAGCTGATGCTGCCGAAGCCGCACCGGCAGCTTCCAGCACCAAGAGCAGCGAGCCCTCGGAGACCTTGTCGCCCAGTTTGATCTTGAGTTCTTTGACCACGCCGGCGTGGCTCGACGGAATTTCCATCGAGGCTTTGTCGCTCTCGACGGTGATCAGGCTTTGGTCTGCTGCAATGGTGTCGCCAGGTTTGACCAGCAGTTCGATCACTGCCACGTCTTTGAAGTCGCCAATGTCGGGGACTTTGATGTCGATAAGTGCCATGTTTGTCTTTCTTAAACTTGAAATTTCTGTGCGTGAAAGGTGCGATGGTCGTTTGAACCCGCTGGGTGCGCCGGGTATCCAACTACGCGGATGTCCCCCGGTTTGGGCTGAGCCCAAACCTCCTCCTTGATTCCGCTACGTTGGACACCCAGCGCACCCAGCTAAACGTTAAGGCTAGTTCATCAATGAGATAAAAGATCACACCTAGCTGTTAAAGCAACACCCGGCGAAAATCACCAAGAATTTGGCCGAGGTACACATTGAAGCGCGCCGCCGCTGCGCCGTCAATCACGCGGTGATCCCAGGTCAGGCTCAAGGGCAGCATCAGACGCGGCTGGAACGCTTTGCCGTCCCAGATCGGCTCCATGGTGGAGCGGCAGACACCCAAGATGGCCACTTCAGGCGCGTTGATGATGGGGGTGAAGTAGCGCCCGCCAATGCCGCCCAGGCTGCTGATGGTGAAGCTGGCACCGGTCATCTCGGCGGGGCCAAGTTTGCCGTCACGGGCTTTTTTGGCCAGCTCGCCCATCTCGGTGCTGATCTGGAAGATGCCTTTTTTGTCGGCATCCTTGATCACTGGCACCATCAGGCCGTTGGGCGTGTCCGCCGCAAAACCGATGTGGTAATACTGCTTGTAGATCAGCGCATCGCCATCCAGACTGCTGTTGAACTCGGGATATTTCTTGAGCGCGGCCACACAAGCTTTGATCAGGAAGGCCAGCATCGTGACCTTGACACCGCTCTTTTCGTTCTCTTTGTTGGTCGAAACGCGGAAAGCTTCCAGGTCGGTGATGTCGCAGTCGTCATGGTTGGTGACGGCCGGAATCATGATGGCATTGCGCAGCAGGTTGGCACCGCTGATCTTCTTGATGCGGCTGAGTTCCTTGCGTTCCACCGGGCCAAACTTGGCGAAATCGACCTTCGGCCAGGGGATCAGGCCAAGCGCCGCGCCGTCACCGCCCGCTGCTGCGGCAGGTTTGGCCGCTTGCTGGGCTGCGATGGCGGCGGTTTGCACCGCACCGCACATGACCGAGCGGGTGAACGACTGCACGTCGTGGTCGGTGATTCGGCCTTTGAGCCCGGTACCTTTGACCTCATTGAGCGGTACACCCAGCTCACGCGCAAACTTGCGTACCGACGGGCTGGCGTGCGGCAGGCCAATCGGCGGCGTGGTCGGGTTGTGCGCCGGAATGACGGCGGTTTGCGCTACCGAAAGCGTAGCTGCTTGCGCTTGCTGTACCTGGGCTTCAGGCACATTTTGTGCTGAAGTTGCAGCTGCAGCAGGAGCGACGACGGCGCCAGCGGCGGTGGGTACTGCACCTTCCAGAATCGCCAGCAAATCGCCCATGTTGACCTTGTCACCGAGCTTGACCTTGAGCTCTTTGATGACCCCAGCCGCGCTGGATGGGATTTCCATAGACGCTTTGTCAGACTCGACGGTGATCAGGCTTTGCTCGGCCTTGACGGTGTCGCCGACCTTGACCATGACCTCAATGACGGCCACGTCCTTGAAGTCGCCAATGTCAGGCACACGCACTTCCAGCGGGCCTGTCGCTACAGACGTAATAGCTGCTTGCGCAGGTTCTACGGGGGCTGGCGCCTGATTTTCTGTTACAACGGGTCCGGCGACAGCGACGGCGGGTGCTGCCGCGACAGTCGCTTCGCCTGCGACGTCAAGCAACAGTACCAGGCTGCCCTCGCTGACCTTGTCGCCGAGTCCGACCTTCAGTTCCTTGACGATGCCGGAATGGCTGGAGGGGATTTCCATCGACGCCTTGTCAGATTCCACTGTCAGCAAGCTTTGCTCGGCTTTGACGCTGTCACCGGGTTTGACCAGCAGCTCGATCACTGCCACGTCGGAAAAATCGCCAATGTCGGGGACTTTGATTTCAATGATTGCCATGATGTGTCTCTTTCTAATTCAGTTCGAAGTTTGATCAGTTGGGGTCAGCGCACGCTGGCTGCGCGACGTGGTCTGACCCGCAACGTTTCAGATCAGGCGTTCAAGGGGTTTACTTTGTCAGTCTTGATGCCATATTTGGCAATCGCCTCGGCTACTTTGCTTGCGGGCAGTTTGCCGTCTTCACTCAAGGCTTTCAAAGCCGCAATCACGATGAAGTGGCGGTTGATCTCAAAGTGCTCACGCAGCTTGCTCCGGAAATCACTACGGCCAAAGCCGTCAGTGCCCAAGACCTTGTAGGTGCGGCCTTTCGGGACGAACGAGCGAATTTGCTCGGCATAGGCCTTGATGTAGTCGGTGGACGCCACCACCGGGCCTGCGTGGTCTTGCAGTTGCTGTGTCACAAATGACAATTTGGTCGGGGCAGTGGGGTTGAGCAAATTCTCGCGTTCGCAAGCCTGGCCGTCGCGCGCCAGTTCGTTGAAGCTGGGGCAACTCCACACATCAGCCGTGACACCCCAGTCCACCGCCAGCAGTTTCTGCGCCACAAAGCTCTCACGCAGGATGGTGCCGGAGCCGAGCAACTGCACGCGCGGACCGGCCGCACCTTGTGCGCCGGGTTTGCACAAATACATGCCTTTGATGATCTGCTCTTCAGTGCCAGGCGTCAGGCCGGGCATGGCGTAGTTTTCGTTCAGCAAGGTCAGGTAATAGAACACGTTGTCTTGCTTCTCGACCATGCGTTTGAGGCCGTGGTGCAGGATCACGCCCACTTCATGCGCAAAGGTCGGGTCATAACTGACGCAGTTGGGAATGGTGCCCGCCAAAATGTGGCTGTGGCCGTCTTCATGCTGCAAGCCTTCACCGTTGAGCGTGGTGCGGCCACTGGTGCCGCCCAGCAAGAAGCCGCGCGCCTGCATATCACCCGCTGCCCACGCCAAGTCGCCAATGCGCTGAAAGCCGAACATCGAGTAGTACACGTAAAACGGCACCATGATGCGGTTGCTGGTGCTGTAACTAGTGGCAGCCGCAATCCAGCTCGCCATGCCACCGGCTTCGTTGATGCCCTCTTGAAGGATCTGGCCTTTTTTATCTTCCTTGTAGTACATCACCTGGTCTTTGTCGACCGGGGTGTAGTTTTGACCAGCGGGGTTGTAAATGCCGATCTGGCGGAACAAGCCTTCCATGCCGAAGGTGCGGGCTTCGTCCACCAGAATCGGTACCACGCGCTGGCCCAGCGCTTGGTCACGCAGCAGTTGGGTGATGAAGCGCACATAGGCTTGGGTGGTGGAAATTTCACGCCCCTCAGGGGTGGGTTCCAGCACGGCTTTGAAGGTTTCGATCGACGGCACGGTGAAGTGTTCGTCGGCCTTGGTGCGGCGGTGTGGCAGGTAGCCGCCGAGCGCCTTGCGGCGTTCGTGCAGGTAGCGCATTTCGGGCGTGTCGTCCGCGGGTTTGTAGAACGGAATGTCCTTGATTTGACTGTCCGGAATCGGTATATTGAAGCGGTCGCGAAACGTCTTGATGTCGTCGTCGGTGAGCTTTTTGGTCTGGTGCACGTTGTTTTTGCCCTCGCCGCTCTTGCCCATGCCAAAACCCTTGACGGTTTTAATCAGCAGCACGCTGGGTTGGCCTTTGTGGTTCACAGCGGCGTGGTAAGCGGCGTAGACCTTTTGCGGATCGTGACCACCGCGGCGCAGCTGCCAGATATCGTCGTCACTCATCTTGGCGACCATTTCCAGCGTTTTCGGGTCGCGACCAAAGAAGTTTTTACGCACAAACGCGCCATCGTTGGCCTTAAAGGCCTGGTAGTCACCGTCCAGCGTGTCCATCATGACTTTTTTGAGCGCGCCGTCTTTGTCGCGTGCCAGCAGCGGGTCCCAGTTGCTGCCCCACAGCAGTTTGATGACGTTCCAGCCGGCACCGCGGAAGGTGCCTTCGAGCTCTTGAATGATCTTGCCATTGCCGCGCACCGGGCCGTCCAGACGCTGCAGGTTGCAGTTGATGACAAACACCAGGTTGTCCAGGCCTTCACGCGCGGCCAGACCAATGGCGCCCAAAGATTCCACCTCATCCATTTCACCGTCGCCGCAGAACACCCAGACCTTGCGGTTGGCGGTGTCAGCAATGCCACGGGCGTGCAGGTATTTCAAAAAGCGGGCCTGGTAAATGGCCATCAGCGGGCCGAGACCCATCGACACCGTGGGAAACTGCCAGAACTCGGGCATCAGCTTGGGGTGCGGGTAGCTGGACAAACCCTTGCCGCCGGTTTCCTGGCGGAAATGCAGCAATTGCTCTTCGGTCAAGCGGCCTTCCAGGTAGGCGCGGGCATAGACACCGGGTGCCACGTGACCCTGGATGTAGATGCAGTCGCCGCCATGGTCGGCGCTCTCGGCGTGCCAGAAATGGTTGAAACCGGCGCCAAACATGTGTGCCAGACTGGCAAACGAGCCGATGTGGCCACCCAGATCGCCGCCGTCTTCAGGGTGATGGCGGTTGGCTTTGACCACCATGGCCATGGCGTTCCAGCGCATGTAGGCACGCAGGCGTTCTTCAATTTCGATGTTGCCGGGGCAACGCTCTTCTTGATCGGGTTCGATGGTGTTGACGTAGCCGGTGTTGGCTGAGAACGGCATGTCCAGGCTGTTTTGGCGCGCATGTTCGAGCAGTTGCTCTAACAGGAAGTGGGCGCGCTCGGGGCCTTCACTTTGAATGACGGCGCTTAAAGCGTCCATCCATTCACGGGTTTCCTGGGTATCGGCATCCATAGCTTGGGCGCCGGAACTGAATTCGGGAATTGCTGACATGTTGTCTCCTGTTTGTTGGCCGGTGAATGTTAGTGGAAACGGCCGGTGTTGTCGCAGATCAAATTCTAATCACTTATTTCAATAATTTCAAATTATGTATATTAGTTTTGTATTATGAAATAATGTAGCCAAGCAATTGCGGTAAACCCTCATACACTCCGACCATGCCAACACCTCTCACCTATGGCAAGGTCAGTACAAAAAGGCTGCCGCTCTTTCCCAGCCTAAAAAGGTGGTGGAAGGCGCAGTCGCCGCAAATGCAAGACCGCTATGCGATGCTGGCTCCGCTGGCGGCGGTCTTGCTTTTCTTTGCTGCCATTCTTGCCGCTTTCTCGTATCTGCGCTTTGAAGAGATCGCGCGCGAGCGCGAGGCCATTCACCGCGATGTAGAGTACACACAGCAGCGTTTGCGTCTGCGTTTGCTGGAGCAGCAAGAGCAGTTCATGCGCTTTGCGCGGGAGGTCGCAAGTCGGGAAATTCCGTTGAATGATTTCATGGCCCGCGCAGAAGCATTTGCCAACCAATTTCGAGAAGTTCGCAGTGTGGGCTGGATCGACGAAAGGATGCGTCTGCGCTTGCACTACGACCCGCGCGATGAATTCACCCCCAAATCGCCGCAGGCCATGGTGATGGCCCCAGAGGAAGTCACGCAAAACTTCCAGCTGACCCGGGATTTGTTGACGCCGGTCTATTCCACCCCGGTCAAAAAAACAAACCTGCCAACGCAAGTGCAGTTGTTCATTCCCCTGATTGACAAAGGCAATTTCAAAGGCGTACTGCGCGTCGACTACTCGATCGACGCCATGTTTCGTTACGGCATACCCAACGAAATCAGCGCCAAATACGCCATCTCGTTTCACGACAGCAGCGGCAAGGTACTGGCTGGCAGCACATTGACCGAGAAAAGTCTCACCCGCAACGTCTTGCCGTGGGCCAACCCGGTCAATGGTTACGAGTTGCCGGTGTCGCCCGTGGGCAACGGTCTGACAATCCGTGGCCAAGCTTACCGCACCTCGGCCGGGGTGATCGGTAGCGCCCTGTTCTGGTTGGTGATGGTGCTCAGCGCCGTTACCGCCTGGTTGTTGCTGGCCAATTGGCGTCACACGCGCAGGCGCATTCAGGCGCAAGACGCGTTGGTGCGTGAAACAGCTTTTCGCCGCGCCATGGAAAACTCGATGCTTACCGGCATGCGGGCGCTGGACATGCAAGGCAAGATCACCTATGTCAATGCCGCTTTTTGCAGCATGACAGGTTGGAGCGAAAATGAACTGATCGGCAAAACGGCACCGTTCCCTTATTGGCCCGAAGAAGATCACGAGGTGCTGAGAGGACGTCTGGCCGAGGAGCTGGCCGGTCGAATCGACCCCAGCGGTATACAGTTCCGGGTCAGACGCAAAGACGGCGGGCTGATCGACGCGCGGCTGTACGTCTCGCCGCTGATTGATGCGTTTGGGGAACAGACAGGCTGGATGACGTCTATGACAGACATCACCGAACCGAACCGGGTGCGCGAGCAACTCGCTGCATCACATGAGCGTTTTACCGCCGTTCTGGAAGCGTTGGACGCTTCTATTTCAGTAGCACCTTTGGGCAACAATGAGCTTCTTTTTGCCAATAAGCTCTATCGGCAGTGGTTTGGAGCCGAGGTTCAGGGGCATTTGCAACTGATTGCCGAGGCCGGTGTGCCTGAGCCCGTCTCGTCAGATGAATCGCTCGATACAGTGGATGTTTTTGCTGGTCTGCCCACTGACCAGTTGTCGGAAAAAGAAACTGAAAGCGCAGAAATTTACCTTGGCAGTCTCGGCCGCTGGCTGGAGGTACGAACACGTTACCTGAGCTGGGTGGATGGTCGCCTGGCGCAGATGGTGATCGCCACCGACATCACTGCGCGCCGCGAAGCCGAAGAACAAGCCAAGATTCAGGCCGAGCGGGCGCAGACGTCCAGCCGCCTGATCACCATGGGCGAGATGGCGTCGAGCGTCGCGCATGAGCTGAACCAACCGCTGACGGCCATCAACAACTATTGCAATGGCATGGTCTCGCGCATCAAGGCAGCGCAGATATCCCAAGAGGAGTTACTCGGCGCCTTGGACAAAACGGCGCGCCAAGCCAACCGGGCCGGTCAGATCATTCAGCGTATCCGCTCTTTCGTCAAACGCAGCGAACCCAACCGAACCCTGTCCAATATCTCGACGATTGTCAACGAGGCCGTTGAATTGGCAGAAATCGAAATGCGCCGTCGCAACGTGAAGCTGATGCTCTATGTTGCGCCAAGCTTGCCCAACGTTATGGTCGACCCGATCCTGATCGAGCAAGTTGTCCTGAATCTGCTCAAAAATGCGGCTGAGTCGATAGATAACGCGCAGCGGCCAACGGCCCAGCGCCTGGTCAAACTGCGCGTGGCCCCTGCTGTTGTTGACGCAAAACCGGTGATCGAATTCATGGTCCTGGACAACGGCGCCGGGATCGCCCCCGAGGTCATGACGCGACTGTACGAGGCGTTCTATTCCACCAAGCCAGACGGCATGGGTATCGGGCTGAGTTTGTGCCGCTCGATCGTCGAGTCGCACATGGGCCGGATGAAAGCCGAGAACATCTACAATGCCGACGCAGTTACAGGTTGCTGTTTCACCTTCTGGATACCCGGGCCAAACACCTTGACTGGTTCGCCCAGAATGCGCTCTGAACAAAAAGGACTTCAGTTTTCACCATGAGTTTGATTCCCAAAAAAGGCACGGTTTACGTTGTCGACGATGACGAAGCGGTGCGCGATTCTCTGCAATGGATGCTAGAGGGCAAAGATTACCGGGTCCGCTGTTTTGAATCTGCGGAATCGTTCCTGAGCCGCTACGATGCGCGCGAAGTGGCTTGCCTGATCGTTGACATCCGCATGGCCGGCATGACCGGCCTGGAACTGCAAGACCGCTTGACGGAAAACCACTCACCACTGCCGTTGGCGTTCATTACAGGCCACGGTGACGTTCCCATGGCGGTGGAGACCATGAAAAAAGGCGCCATGGACTTCATCCAGAAGCCGTTCAACGAAGAAAAGCTGTTGCCACTGGTGGAGCGCATGCTCGAACAAGCCAGCGACGCGTTTGCCGAGTACCAGAATGCGCTCAATCGCGAAGCCCTGATGGCGCGGCTGACGCTGCGAGAGTCGCAGGTGCTCGAGCGCATCGTCGCCGGTCGTCTCAACAAGCAAATCGCCGACGACCTGGGCATCAGCATCAAGACGGTTGAAGCGCACCGCGCCAACATCATGGAAAAGCTCAGTGCCAACACCGTCGCTGACCTGCTCAAGATTGCCCTCGGGCCCAATGCCGCGAAGGCATGACCGCATGGCCGACTGCACTGTTGTTCCCTTTTATCATGCCCGCCTGGAGACTTCCCGCGGGCTTTTTTCTGAGTAAACACCATGACTACTACACAACACACGGCACACATCATTGACGGCGTCGCCCTGTCCAAACAATTGCGTGCCGACGTTACCGCCCGTGCCCAAGCCCTGAAAGCCCGTGGCATCACGCCCGGCCTGGCGGTGATTCTGGTGGGGGAGAATCCGGCATCCCAGGTCTATGTGCGCAACAAGGTCAAGGGCTGCGAAGACTGCGGTTTCCATTCGGTGCTGGAAAAATATGACGCTGACCTGACCGAAGCTGCGTTGCTGGCACGCATCGACACCCTCAACAAAGACCCGGCCATTCACGGCATTCTGGTGCAACTGCCGGTGCCCAAGCACATTGATGCCAACAAAGTCATCGAAGCGATCTCACCGCTGAAAGACGTTGACGGCTTTCACGTCGCCAGCGCCGGCGCGCTGATGACCGGCACGCCGGGTTTTTGGCCGTGCACGCCTTACGGCTGCATGAAAATGCTTGAATCCATTGGCTTTGACTCGCGTGGCAAACACGCGGTCGTTATTGGCCGCAGCAACATTGTTGGCAAGCCGATGGCGCTGATGCTGCTGCAAAAAGACGCCACCGTGACCATCTGCCACTCACGCACGACCGACCTCAAGGCGCTGACCCTGCAGGCCGATTTGATCGTTGCTGCCGTGGGCAAGCGCAATGTGCTGACCCGTGATATGGTCAAGCCGGGCGCGGTGGTGCTGGACGTGGGTATGAACCGCAACGACGAAGGCAAGTTGTGCGGCGACGTCGACTTTGAAGGCGTGCGCCAGGTCGCCAGCTACATCACGCCGGTGCCGGGTGGCGTTGGCCCCATGACCATCACCATGCTGCTGGTCAACACCCTTGAAGCGGCAGAACGCGCCGCCAACTGACGGCTTTAAGCGACCGACCATGACCAATCCCCTTCTCTCTTTTGACGACCTCCCCCTGTTTGACCAGGTTCAGCCCGGCCATATTGAACCTGCTATCAACGCCTTGCTGGCACAGGCCGACACCGCTTTGGCGACGGTCACCCAAGCGGAATTTGAGGTCAGCTGGAACGCCATTGCGCGCGTTCTGGACGTGGCCACCGAACGCCTGTCGCGCGCCTGGGGCACCGTCAGCCACCTCAACAGTGTGGCCGACACGCCCGAGCTGCGCGCTGCTTACAACGCGGCGCTGCCCAAGATCACCGAGTTCTACACCCGGCTGGGCGCCGACGAGCGACTCTTTGCCAAGTACAAGGCAATCGATGCGACCACATTGACGCCCGAGCAACGCCAGGCGCATCGAAACGCCCTGCGCAACTTTGTACTTGGTGGTGCTGAGTTGCAGGGCACTGACCGCACGCGCTTTGCCGAAATCCAGGAGCGTCAAGCTGCCGTGAGCCAGAAATTCAGCGAAAACGCGCTCGATGCCACCGACGCTTTCGTGTATTACGCGCAGCGCGATGAACTCGACGGGGCGCCAGCTGACATCATTGCTGCAGCGGCGGCAGCGGCACAGCTCGACGGCAAGGATGGCTACAAACTCACACTCAAATTGCCTTGCTATTTGCCGGTCATGCAGTTTGCCAGCAGCAGCGCGCTGCGCCAGACGCTTTACCGCGCCTACGTCACCCGCGCCTCCGATCAAGCAGACCCGGCGCAGCAACAGTTTGATAACTCAGCGCTGATCAATGAATTGCTCGCCTTGCGCCTGGAAGAGGCCCAGCTGCTGGGACACACCAATTTTGGTGCGCTGTCGGTCGTGCCCAAGATGGCTGAATCGCCCGAGCAGATCATCAGTTTTTTGCGTGATCTGGCCCAGCGTGCACGCCCGTTTGCCGAAAAAGACCTGGCTGATCTGCGTGCCTTTGCCGCTGAGCAATTGAACCTGCCCGATCCCCAACCGTGGGACTGGCCCTATGTCAGCGAGAAGCTCAAAGAAGCGCGCTATGCGTTCAACGAACAAGAGGTCAAACAATACTTTCCGCTGCCCAAGGTGCTCGATGGCCTGTTTGGCATCGTCGAATCCTTGTTTGAAGTGCAGATTCGCCCTGACCACGCGCCAGTGTGGCACGAGGATGTGCGCTTTTTCCGCATTGAATGCGCGCAACCGCAAGGCGAACCCGTCCTGGTGGGCCAGTTCTACCTGGACCCGACTGCGCGCAACGGCAAGCGCGGCGGCGCCTGGATGGACGACGTGCGCGCCCGCTGGCTGCGCCCTGATACGCACACGCTGCAAACGCCGGTAGCGCACCTGGTTTGCAATTTTGCCGCTGGCGTTGGCGGCAAACCGGCGCTGCTCACGCACGACGACGTCACCACCTTGTTCCACGAATTTGGTCATGGTCTGCACCATCTGCTCACGCAGGTCAACGAGCGCGACGTCTCTGGCATCAGCGGCGTCGAGTGGGACGCGGTCGAACTGCCCAGCCAGTTCATGGAAAACTTTTGCTGGGAATGGGATGTACTGCAAGGTATGACCGCGCATGTCGACACCGACGCATCGCTGCCACGCGCGCTGTTTGACAAGATGCTGGCAGCCAAGAACTTTCAAAGCGGTATGCAGACACTACGGCAAATCGAGTTTTCGCTGTTTGACATGCTGCTGCACACCGCACACGATCCAGCTGCCGCCATCATGCCCTTGCTGCAGCAGGTGCGTGACGAGGTTGCCGTGTTGCAACCGCCGCAGTGGTCGCGCACCGCACACACGTTCAGCCATATATTTGCCGGTGGTTACGCCGCGGGCTATTACAGTTACAAGTGGGCCGAGGTACTAAGTTCAGACGCTTACGCGGCATTCGAAGAAGCCGCCAGCAGCGCAGAAGGCGCCCGCGAGACAGGGCGACGCTACCGAAAAGAAATTCTTGAAGCCGGAGGCAGCCGGCCCGCGATTGAGTCGTTCAAGGCGTTTCGTGGCCGCGAGCCCAATCTGGATGCGTTACTGCGACATCAAGGCATGGTACAACTCGCTTAAGGAGAGAGTCATGATTTCCACCTTTCACGCAACGGCGCCTGGGTTTTCAATGGCACCCGAATACCCGCGCCCAAAGTTGTTTTTGGCTGCGGTGCTGACGTGTGCTGGCCTGGCCGCGACCTGCGTCTCGGCACAAACCGTGTACCGCAGTGTCGACGCCAATGGCCGGGTCACCTTTTCAGACCTGCCTCCCAGCAATGCCAAGCAGGTGACGCCAGTAGGCGCTGACCGTGACGGCGCCAGCCCCAACGTCGGCCTGCCGTTTGAATTGCGCTCGGTGGTCGGCAAATACCCGGTCACGCTCTACACGTCGGCCGATTGCGCGCCCTGTGATGACGGGCGCGCGCTGCTGCGCACGCGTGGCGTGCCGTTCGTCGAAAAAACCGTCAGCAAACCCGAAGATGTGGACTCACTCAAGCGCCTGAGCAACGCCACCTCGCTGCCGCTGTTGACCGTTGGCTCGCATCAGCTCAAAGGTTTTTCCGGTAGTGAATGGGCACAGTACCTGGGTTTGGCCGGTTACCCCGAAACCAGCGAATTACCTGCGGCTTACCGCAACCCGCCGCCCACGCCGCTGGTGGCAGTACAAACCCCGGTCAATCCGACGGCTTCTGCCAGCGCACCGACGGCCGCTACGCCTGTGGCGCCGGTGCCACCAGCACCGCCCAACCCCGCTGGCATCCGGTTCTGACCCACACGAAAAAGCCCCTGAACAGGGGCTTTTTTTCAGCTGCTCACCCTGCCTGCGTGGCCGGCTCTGGGGGCACCGCGACCTGGTGGTCAACGCTGTAAAGATAGTCGTTAAAGATATGCTCGGCGCTGAGCAGCTGGTAGCTGCCATCGGCGTTTTTGCGGGTGGTGTCTTTTAACCGGTAGGTGTAATGGCCGCAAGTCCACAACTTGAAGTTGCGCATCTGCGTGCAAAGACAGGTTTTGTCCTGCACCGAGATGTTTTTGCCATCCGGGTGCAGCGCCAATTCACGGTTGTAGGCGGTGATGTAGGCGCAGTTGCCGTTGCCGTCGAGCAAATAGCCGTACGACTCGCAGTTGGGGCGGATGCCATCACCAATGGCCGGTGAAGTTTTGAGCATGCGCATTGGGTAACCGGTGGGTGAGATGGTGTTGACGATGATGTCGTCTTCGTTGGCGCGGTAGTAGTCTTGCTTGACATCGGCGGGCAGACCGCATTCGTGAGATACGGTAAAACGCGTGGCGACTTGCACCGCTGCAGAACCAGCCTCCAGAAACGACACCGCGTCGCTGCCAGTAAAGATACCGCCTGCAGCAATGACCGGAATGTCGAGCTTCTCGTCTTTCACATACTTGACGACTTCGGCAACGATGGTGGCCAGGTCGTACTCGGCCCAGTCCATGCCAAAGCCCAGGTGACCACCGGCCAACGGACCCTCGACGATGACGTAATCTGGCTTGCGATCAAGGCGTGCGTTTTTGCGCAGGAACAATTGCAATGCGCGCACACTGCTGACGATGATGCCCAGCTTGACGTCGCGAAACCGCGGGTGCTCGGCAATCAGCGCGAACGAACCCAAATGCAGGCCAGCGCTCAGGGTAATGCCGTCAATACCCGCGTCCATGGCGCTGGCCATACGCACCTGCAAGGTCTCACGCGGGCCGTTCATGGTCAGCTTTTCCATGCAGTTGACAAAAATCAGGCCATCGCCTTTTTTGGCTGCCATGGTGGCGCCGACATGGTTGCGGGTGGCTTCGGCCAGGATGTCCAGGTCAAACTTGACAGTGGACTTGTCTGCGTTGAGGATGTTGTGCTTGTATTGCCGGGTCTTGTCTTTGACAAAGCTGGTGTCAAAACGGCGGTCTGATACGTCGTTGACCATGGCATCCGAGATGTGACCGATACCACCAAGCCGGGCTGTTTCCAGCGCCAATTCAGCCGTTGAGATGTCTACCCCCATGCCACCCACGATGATCGGCACAATCTCTTTTTTGCCGAACTTCAGGCGAAAGTCGTCCACACGTTTCATGAAAATCCTTGAGACACAGAAGCGCTTTGTCGCAGCAAAGAACCCTGAAAAAAAGAGCAGGATGGGATGATCCTGCAACACTTTGATTCTACCCGTGGCCTTTTGCCGACCATCGCTCCCCATCAATACCCATGACAGGGCTGTATGCTTGCGCCACACACAGACTTTGTAGCTTGGCAACATGACAAATGCACGACAACCCCACCGCTGCGCGCAAGCCCTGGACGGCACCCGCATTCTGAGTCTGAGCCTGAACCTGCCTGGACCCGCCGCACTGTTGCGCTGTCAGCGCATGGGCGCGACCTGCGTCAAACTGGAGCCGCCAGCGCCCGACGAGGGTCAGGCTGCGGGAATCACCGGGGACCCCATGAGCGAATACAGCCGCAAAGCATACGACGCACTGAATGACGGCATTGCGGTGCTCAGCGTCAACCTGAAAACCGACGCAGGGCAACAGGTGCTGCACCAGCAGTTGGCGCAAACCGACGTGCTGCTCACCTCGTTTCGCCCCAGCGCACTGGCCAAGCTGGGCCTGGACTGGCGCACGCTGCAAGCGCGTTACCCGGCGCTATCGCTGATAACCATCGTGGGTGCGCCCGGTGCGCGCGCCGAAGAGCCTGGCCACGACCTCACCTATCTGGCCGAAAACGACCTGGTCACCGGCCTGGCGCTGCCCGCCACGCTGTACGCCGACATGGGCGGCGCGTTGATGGCCTCGGAGGCAGTGTTGCAAGCGGTGTTGCTGCAGCGCCAGGCGGGACAAGGGCAAAGGTTTGAAGTTGCGCTGTCGGCTGCAGCGGCGCACCTGGCGCAGCCGCGCGCCTGGGGCCTGACGCTGCCGGGCACCGCCATTGGCGGCGGTCACGCCGGCTACCGTGTCTACCCCTGTCAGGACGGCCGGGTGGCGCTGGCGGCGCTGGAGCCGCACTTTGCCAAATCGCTGTGCGCCGCTGCGGGGCTGGAATGGCGTGGAGTGGGGATGATGATGGAGGCGCAAACGCACCAGGCCATTGCCGAGTTTGTTGCATCGCAGACACGCGATGCCTTGAACCGCATGGCGAAGCAACACGACATACCCCTACAAACGCTGTTATAAATATAGCTGCTTGCGCTTATCCGATAAGGGCTAGAGGCCAATTTCTTATAAATTCATGCAAAGCGTCAATCAGGCTGTTTTGAACAACAAAACAATCGCGCGGGCCTCCATAGCCTGGCCCAGCCCGACCGGGCCCATTTTTTCAGCGGTCTTGGCTTTGACATTGACCTGATCCACCGCCAAGTCCAGCGTCAGCGCGATGCGCGCACGCATGGCGGCAATGTGCGGCATCAACTTGGGCGCTTGGGCGACGACGGTACTGTCAACGTTGCCGATCTCAAACCCCTGGGCGCGCACCTGGCGGGCCGCTTCTGCCAATAACACGCTGGAATCCGCGCCCGAAAACCGCGCATCGGTGTCGGGGAAAAGCGTGCCAATGTCGCCCAGCGCTGCCGCGCCCAGCAGCGCGTCGGTAATGGCGTGCAGCAGCGCGTCGGCATCGGAGTGGCCCTGCAGGCCCAGATGAAACGGCACCACCACGCCGCCGAGCACCAGTTTGCGCCCGGGCACCAGCGCGTGAATATCCCAGCCTTCGCCGATTCTGAATTTCATGCGTGAATCCTCAAAAAAACTGCATCAGTAGGTCTTAAACGATCAACGCCATTGCCATTGGCTTGCCATATCCGTCCACCACGTCGTACTCGACCTGGTCGGATGTGATCTTGACGAAAAATTTCCGGGCGCCTTCAATCTTACTTTCCTCAATTTTTCGCAGGTCCATGCTCGACATGGAGCCCTTGGTTTCGGCAACGAAGTAAACATGTATGACCTTGCCAGCTTGAAACGCAATGGCCCAGTTGGGGTTGTCGTTGCCTAGACGGATGGGTATAAAAAAACCGCGTTCGTTTTTGGAGTCGGTGAACACATAGTCGTAAATGTGATGGTTCGCTTTGACCGCCTTGCTGAAATCTTCCTTTGGCTTGTCCTGGGTGAAGATGTCCTTGGTGTGCGTGTCTCCAGGGGGGCATAGGCAATGTGCTCCACGATCACTGTGGCTTTCTGTTCATTCATCAGTGCTTGATGTCATCACCTTAAACCATGCGCCTTGATTCACGTCATCGTAAGTGGCGTGTTCGATCTGCTCACCGGCCACCACGGTGTATTTGGCGTGCGCGTAAATTTTGGCTGTGGCCACGGGCCGGGCCACGACGGCCTTCGAGTGCCCGGCGAACAGCGCGTGTGACGCGAGAGTTACCAAACCTCCAACCTCAAGCGTTGATTCACGCCAGTTGGCACCTGCGCAAACGCCTTGTCGCGGCTGACCAGAGTGGCATCCAGCGCTACGGCGTGGGCGGCAATCATCATGTCAAAGTCGCTGAGGTTGATGCCTTGGGCTTCCAGAGAGGCGCAAAACTCGCCATAACAAGTAGCTACATCCTCATCCCAAGGCAATACGTCCATACGGAGCAGCACTTGGGTCAGGGCATTTCGCAAGCGCACGGGTTGCCCTTTGCGGTGCAAGCCGTATTCCAGCTCTGCAAGGGTCACGCTGGACATGACAGCCTGGCCCACGGGTATCTTCGTTAGGTGCGCCAACAAGGCGGCATCGCGCCCCTGCATGATGTGGCTGACCACGTTGGTGTCGAGCATGTAGCGCTGGTTCATTCTTGCAAGCCCTCAAAAGGGTCGCGTCGTGTGCGGGTTTGGTGGCGTTCAATCACCAAGTCTTCGTCCTTGTTGAGTGCCACCACGTCTAGCAGGCCTTGCCAGTCCGTCGGTTTACGTGACAGCACCACATCGCCCGTGATGGGGTCACGGCGGATGAAGACTTCTGCCACGTCAAAGCGGAATTCCAGCGGCAAGCGAACCGCCTGGCTGCGGCCAGTGGCAAATATTTTGGCGGTTTGGTGCATTTTGCAAGCCTTTTCGTTGAGCGGTATGTCTCATGGTATGCATCCATGGCTTGGCTGTCAACCCACGTTTTCTACACGGACTGAATCACCAAAAAGCTGACCAGTTCGAAGTCTTCCATGCCGGTCAGGTTCTGAGTCAACGCACTGGTTTTTCCGGGCAAAAACAGGCTGTCCACCTCTTGCTCTTGCTGGCGCTCAATCATCGAGTGAATGGCCTGATCCAGCAAGGTGGAGTACACCTTCATGTTGCGGCCATTGTCGGTGGCTTTGTTAACCTGGTCCTGTTGTTAGACACAGCCTGTGCGCGGTGGAAAATCTGGTTGATATCCTTCTCGGTGCGCAGCTTGTCGCCCAGCAAGTCATTAAAGGTGTCATTGCGTTTCATGCTTATTCGATCGGGCCAGCAACACCGCCTGCGCCAGTTCAAAGTCTTCCGGGTAAGTCACCTTGAAATTTTGCGCACTCCCTGGCACCAGCTTCGGGGTCAGCCCCATGGCCTCAATCGCGCTGGACTCGTCGGTCACGGCATCACCGGCCAACTCCAGGGCTTCAATCAAGCTGCCAATGCGAAACATCTGCGGCGTTTGCGCCAGCCATTTGTCGATGCGTGGCAAGGTGGCACTGACCCGACCGCCCTGCTCCTGCTTCAAGGTGTCTGGCAGCGGCAAGGCCAGCAGGCCGCCCACTTCGTCATCCAGACAGGCATCAAGCAGCTGGTTGATTTGCGTGGGTGTGATCAGGCAGCGTGCCGCGTCATGCACCAGCACCCAGTCGTGCGCCGCTGCGCCTTCGTCCCTCAGTGCATTTAGACCATTAAAAACGCTTGCAGCCCTTGTAGAACCTCCGCAAGTAGCTATTAAAAACGATGCATTCATGGCCTGTGGTGTCTGAAAAAATGAATCTTCGGGTGACACCACCACCAGCGTTTGGTCGATGCGCGCCACCTCTTCAAAGGCTTGCAAGGTGTGCATCACCATCGGTTTTCCCGCAATCATCTGGTATTGCTTGGGGCCAGCCGCACCAGCACGTGAGCCCGTGCCGGCGCAGGGAATAAGCGCCCAGCAGCGCGGCGTGGCGCTGGGCTTGAGGGTTATGTCGGTGAGTTCGGTCATGGTGTGGGCTGCATTCTAGAATCCAGCTCAACACACCCTGCCAGGCTTTGCGCAGGGTTTTGGCGTTTTTGCCGTGACCTACTGTTCCGATCGCCCTCCCATGGACTTACCCAAACTGACCCAAGGCAAGCGCTACACCCTGCCCCGCCCGGTTGGCTCAGCCGACGCGCTCTTGCTGGCGCAACTGGCGCTGCGCGACAAGGCCGCGGGCAAGGTCACGGCCATCGTCACCGCCGATGCGCCCGATGCCCAGCGCCTGATCGACGAAATGGCGTTTTTTGCGCCCGAGCTGCGCTGCGTGCTGTTCCCCGACTGGGAAACGCTGCCGTTTGACACCTTCTCGCCGCACCAGGACTTGATCAGCGAGCGCCTGGCCACGCTGTGGCGCATCAGCCAGCACGACCATGACACCGGGGCGGACGTGGTGTTGGTCCCCGCCACCACAGCCTTGTACCGTCTTGCACCACCCAGTTTTCTGGCGGGCTACACCTTCCATTTCAAGGTCAAACAAAAGCTCAACGAGGCCAAGCTTAAAAGCCAGTTGACGCTGGCGGGCTACAGCCATGTCACCCAAGTGGTCAGCCCCGGTGAATACGCGGTGCGCGGCGGCTTGATCGACCTGTTTCCCATGGGCTCACCCGTGCCGTACCGGGTCGATTTGTTTGACGACGAGATCGACAGCATCCGCACCTTCGACCCCGACAGCCAGCGCAGCCTGTACCCAGTGCCCGAGGTGCGCCTGCTGCCCGGGCGCGAGTTTCCAATGGACGACGACGCGCGCGCGCGCTTTCGCAACCGCTGGCGTGAGCTGCTGGAAGGCGACCCCACCCGCAGCCGCATTTACAAGGACATCGGTAACGGCGTGGCCACAGCGGGCATCGAGTACTACCTGCCGCTGTTTTTTGAAGACACGGCCACCGTGTTTGACTACCTGGGCGATGCCGCCACGGTGGTGCTACATGGCGATCTGGAACCCGCTTTTGCCCACTTCTGGCAAGACACGCGTGACCGCTATCGGCTGGTACAGGGCGACCCGGAACACCCGGTGCTGCCACCTGAGGCGCTGTTTTTAAGCGCTGAGCAGTTTTATGCCCGCGTCAACCAACACGCGCAACTGGCGCTGCGCCCGGTAAGCCGTCATCGCGAGGAGCATCGGGGCACGGCGACCCAAGCACCCGCAGACGATGTATTGCCGCGATCTGCTCACAATGACGGGCCGTCGGATTTTGTTGAATTCGAGGCCCTGCCCCCCCTCACCGCGGTGCGTGGTGCCGACGACCCGCTGGCCAGTCTGAAGCGCCATATCCGCAACACCCAGCAGCGGGTGCTGGTGCTGGCTGAGAGCGATGGCCGACGCGCCAGCTTGCTGGACTTTTTGCACAGCAGCGCGTTCGACCCACCCGCCTTCGACTCATTGCAAGAGTTTCTGGCCAGCAACGAAAAAATTGGCATCGCCACCAGCAGCCTCGCCACAGGTTTTAGTTGGCTGGAATCGGGCGTGGACTTTGTCACCGAAACTGAGCTGTTTGCCGCCAGCCCAACCACGCGTCGGCGCAAAAAGCAGGAGCAGGTCAGCGATGTCGAGGCGCTGATCCGCGATCTGAGCGAACTCAAGGTGGGCGACCCGGTGGTCCACAGCGCCCACGGCATTGGCCGCTACCGGGGCCTGATCAACCTCGACCTTGGTAATAAATTACCCAATGGTGACAATGAGATACAAGAGTTTCTTCATCTGGAATATGCGGATCAAGCCACGCTTTATGTGCCCGTCAGCCAGCTGCAACTCATCAGCCGCTACACCGGGGTCAGTCCGGACGAAGCCCCGCTGCACAAATTAGGCAGCGGCCAGTGGGAGAAAGCCAAACGCAAAGCCGCCGAGCAGGTGCGCGACAGCGCCGCCGAGCTGCTCAACATTTACGCCCGCCGCGCTGCGCGCGAAGGCCACGCGTTCAGATATTCGCCTGGCGACTACGAAACCTTCGCCAACGACTTCGGCTTTGAAGAAACCGCCGACCAAAAAGCCGCCATCCATGCTGTGATTCAGGACATGATCAGCC
>Ga0210027_1000993_pt1 | contig 27604 bp, 28 predicted proteins | sample CryGeymeta201510_FD_183978 | JGI IMG/M metagenome (GOLD analysis project Ga0210027, IMG submission 183978) | Groundwater microbial communities from Crystal Geyser aquifers in Utah, USA - Crystal Geyser metaG 2015-10 (SPAdes) (version 2) | ecosystem: Environmental > Aquatic > Deep subsurface >...
TCGGCTTAGGCACATCGTTGTTATGCATTTAATAAATAATTATCATATGAGGTTGATCGTTATGAAGAAAATATTTTTTTCTCTCATCTTCTTTCTCATATTGTTTTTTTCTTTTCCATCAAAACAATTTGCTCAATTAGCTAGTTTGTCAAGAGGTGACCGAATAAGAATAACATCTCAAGAATATTTTTATCAACCTTTAGTATGTAAATTCGATCAAATAAATTTAGATACAATGGCTATAAATATTAGTAGTAAAATAATTTTTATACCATTGGGACAAATACAAAGAATTGAGTTTTCAGAAAGCTTAAAACACAATACAGTTAATGGAGCTATTTTGGGTTCTATATTTGGTGGAATAAGTTTAGGAATAACAATGTATTTAATTAATGAAAACAGTGGGGGATGGTCAAAGGTTGGGCAACCAGGATTTTGGGGCGGACTAATTTCTGGAGTTTTAATAGGAGGTGGAATAGGAGCAATAATTGGATATAATTATTTGACTGATGACTGGCAAGAAATTAGAATAATAAAAAGAATCGAGTTATAGTTAAAGTATTACAAAAGTTGGGATATAATTTATTTTAATAAAATGCATAACCAGCAATTGCTAATAAACCACTATCGCTAATGCCGGAATGTTAAAGTGTGGTTGCAGAATAAGAGGCGTTTTAATAAGAAAAGACATTAATAGGATTTTATTTTTTAATATAAACAGAAAAATGAACATATCTATTTGGCGACCATTGAAGGCTCAAGCGGACGCCGTCCGTTAGCCAACGAACTATCGGGATAACACGCCGTTATGCCTTCTATATAATGGATTGAATGTATTAAGGGTAAGGTTTATATTTAGGCAAAAATAATTTAGAATTATTGAGAAAGACATGGTAACAAAAGAAAGAATTAAACGCGAAATAGATCGTATGCCAAACGATTTATTGGAAAAGGTTTACAAATATATTGATGGACTGAAATCTCCCAAAACAATTAAAAAGAAATTCCACACATATAAATTAAAGGGACAATTTGACAATATAAATGTTCGAGAAAGAGCCTATGAATAATGTATTATTTGATACAAATTTATTACTATATTCTATTGATGAAGACTCGAAATATTTTAATTCAGTTCAAGAACTACTAAGTGACGAATCATTAAAACTGTTTGCTACTTCAAAGAATATTTCTGAATTTCTATCCGTAATTACTCGTATTCCAAACTCTACTATTTCAGTAAAAGAGGCTCTTAATATAACCGAAGAATTCAGAAGTACATTTACAATTCTATATCCCACCCAAAAGTCATACTTAATATTTGTGGAATTACTTAAAAAATATTCTCCACGCGGTCTCAAGATTCATGATTACGAAATAATAAGTATTGCACTATCAAATAAGATAAAAAGCATCGCCACTATTAACCAAAAAGACTTTTCTGGAATAGAGGAAATTGAATTATTTTCAATGCAATAAATTAATCTAAAGGCATAACCCGCCGCTCAACACGGACAGCCCCGCATTTGGCGGGGTAAACTAATTTTAATGCGGCATTCTTGTAATTATAAAGTTACGTTGAAAAATTGGTTGCTCTTTGATGTAGTTTGTTCTAAAATACATTTTTATCCCGCAAAGAACGCGGAACAAGTAAATAAAAGTTGCAGCAACTATTCGGCATTTCTGTTTTGGGCGGCGGGTTATTTGCCACGCCGTTATATTGCAATAAATTTTCACTCATTCGAAAAAGGAGTTTAATGAAAAATTCAGATGAGATACTGAAGGTAGATTCAATACGAAAACAATTTGGAAAAATTACCGCAGTAAATAATCTTTCCTTCAGTATAAATAGAGGAGAAATTTTTGCTTTGCTTGGTCCAAATGGTGCCGGAAAAACAACTATAGTGCGCATGTTGATGGACATAATTAAACCCGATGAAGGAATAATTGAATTTTACTTAAACGAAAATAAAAATTCCCGGATTCCTCTTGCTTCTGAACTTGGTTATTTACCCGAAGAGCGTGGATTATATCAAGAAATTCCAATAATAAAGACTTTAACTTTTATGGGTGTCATCAGAGGTATGATCAAAAAGCAAGCTGAGAAGTCTGCCGAAGAATGGCTTGAAAAACTTGAATTATACGAGAGAAAAAACGAAAAACTAAGCACGCTTTCAAAAGGAAATCAACAAAAAGTTCAGTTCATTTCTTCTGTTCTTCACAATCCATCATTTGCGGTACTTGACGAACCTTTTGCTGGTTTCGATCCTATCAATCAAGAAGCATTTTTAATGATAATCAAAGAGCTTCGCGACAAAGGAACCACAATACTATTAAGTGCACATCAAATGCACTTAGTTGAACGTATTGCCGACCGTGTTTTACTCTTAAACAATGGGAAAAAAATCGCGTATGGAACCGTTGATGAAATAAAGAAAGACTTTTCCAGCGGAGAAAAAATAATAATAAATGTAGAGAGCATACCTGATTTATCATTGCTCCAAAATGATGATGCGGTGGAAAAAGTTGAATCTATAAATGATACTGAAGTAAAAATATTCTTAAAGCAAAACAAATCATTATCGGGATTGCTTAACAAAGCCGCTTCAAATTATACAATAACTTCCGTAGAGACTGAACATATATCTTTACACGACATATTTATCGAGAGAATTAGTAAGGACAAAGGTGAGAGTAATGCATAATGGGAGAAACTCACAGATCAAATTGACTCTTGAAGTTGTTAAATGGGAATTCAACAGATGGTTCAAATTAAAGGATCAAATTATCACTCTGTTGATTAGTGCATTGATTAGTCTCTTAATTTTTGGCGGAAAAGCTCTCATAGAAAAATTCAGTGATGATAAAGTTGAATTAGTCATTATCAACAGCGGCGTTCTTCCTATCAAATTAAGTAATGAAAGTAAAATCGAACTAATAAAAAAAGAATTTGCCGAGACAGATGAGCAGAAAAAGTTATTGGCTAAAAAAGAAATAGGTGGAATACTAATATTAAACGATATTGATAATATTGAGCTAACCGTAAATAAAGAACCCGCCTGGTTAGGAGAATTGCAGAAAGCGCTTACTTCGGCACGGCAGCAAATCAAACTTAAGCAATCAAATATTTCCCAAGAACAGCTAAAAAACATTTTTCAGCAAGCTCAAATAAAAATGAACTACACCGAAACAAAAAGAGAAGAAAGTAGTACCGGCGAAAAGGTTTCAGCCGGAATATTTATTGGATTAATGCTGCTTGGAGTATTCTTTGGATTGTCTTATCAATTTGTAGCCATAACCGGGGAGAAACAACTTAGAATAACTGAAGTAATAGCATCTGCTATTAGTCCAAAAACTTGGATAAACGGGAAGATTTTAGGTATATCATTGTTATCGATTGTTTTGCTTGTAACAAGTGTTTTAAGCACAGTTGTATTTATTATAGTTTCTTCGATTTTCCGCAGCGGTTGGTCTATACCACTTTCAATAACCAATCCATTATTAATAGTTGCATTATTTATTCTATCCATTAGCGGTTTTCTGTTATGGAACACTTTTTTTTCGGCAATAGCTGCCACAATTAACGACCCGAATACTTCAGCGAGAAGTTCTTTAATGATGGTGCCAGTTATACCGGTTGCAATTGCATTTTACGCTCTCGGGGATCCGGATTCGTTAGTGATGAAAATATTATCTTTTTTTCCGCTTACTTCTTCGCCGGTTCTATCAGCAAGGCTGGTTTTAACAGATGTGTCATTTATAGAGATATTACTTTCTTTGATCCTACTAATCGTAACCATCTGGTATTTACGGAAAGCAGCCGGAATAATTTTCTCACTTTCAATTTTAATGTATGGCAAAGAGCCATCCTGGAAGGAAATATCCAAATGGATTAGAGAATCAAGGAAATAAAAAGATAAATTTTCGAGATATGCTACAACGAAATGTAACTCGCGCCTCAAGCCGAAAGCGTTTTCGCATTTGGCTTTTGTGGTGTTTATAAGTTTGTTCTACCGTTTCGGTTTATTTGTTGGGCTTAGTTTGTAAATGAAAGTTTATTTTAATGAAAATATTATTTAGCATCGCTGTTCTGGGCGGACGGGTGAAAAGCCACGCCGCCACGCCGTTATGGCTAAAATTAATTTGATATAAATGATGCGATAGACTATATTTGGTCTAAAAAAAGGCTGCGATATGAAATTAAGTGAATCAGTAAAATCAATCAGCTATCTGAAAGCCAATGCTGCTAATTTGATTGAGAAAATCAATAAAGAGCAAAAAACTTTTGTTATTACTCAGAATGGTGAGGCAAAGGTAATTGTTCAAGACATAAGAGTTTATGAAAAAACTCAAGAAACTATGGCTATGCTTAAATTAGTTGCAATGACTCGTGATAAGAATAAAAAAGCGAGAGGAATTCAAGAAACATTTGCCGATCTTCGCAATGAATTGAAATCTATTCAATGACTATGAATTATGAAGTTATAATTGATCCTCAAGCCAAGTTAGATCTTAAAGAAATATTTATTTATGCTGCAATGAATGATAGTATTCAATCAGAAAATAGACTTTTAGATGCTTTAGAAGAAACTTGCTATAAGCTTGAGAAATTTCCAGAGCGAGGACACATTCCACCTGAATTGAGACCAACCGGAATTAAAAGTTATTTAGAGATTCTTTATAAACCTTACCGTATTATATACGAAATTGAAGACAACTTAATTTATATACATTCAGTAATTGATGGCAGAAGAAATATTCAAGAAATCTTGAGCAATAGATTTTTAAGATAGAGACGCCAGATAACGTTTAAGCCATTCATGCCAAATCCCGCACTTGAAAAATATTATAAGAATGCTGGAATGAGCATTATCCATTGTTCCCGTGCATCCGCTATTCCATTAGTTAACGGGCGGGGTGATCTTTGGATGCGCTAAGACGCAAAATGGATTTACAAGGGAACATCTATTTTATCTGTCAAAAAGCCGGGCAGGTCAATAAATCATCCTCCCAGATTTTAACGTATATCATTTTTTTTGCTCATTAATAGAGAGCATTGCTGCCAAAAAGATGAGAGTTTTACATCATTTATTTTATTGAATTTTATTATAAATGTAATTACATTGTGCCCACTAATTTTGGAAAGATGGATATGAAAACAAAAGTAATAAAGATTGGAAATTCAAGAGGTATAAGAATTCCTCGCCATATGCTTGAAGAAAGCGGATTGAAAAATGAGGTTGAAATAGAAGTTGAAAACTATAGGATAATTTTAACCTCAGCCTCAAAGGTTAGAGAAAATTGGGACTTAGCATACCAAAAAATGTCTGAGAATAAAGATGATGTTCTTTTAGACGAAGTCTTCTTAGAAAATACAAATTCTTGGGATAATGAAGAATGGGAATGGTAAATGGAATTCCAGAGATTTGAAATCTATTTAATAAATTTAGACCCAACAGTTGGTAGTGAAATAAAAAAGACACGCCCGTGTGTAATCATTTCGCCAAACGAAATGAACAATAATATTTCGACAGTTATAATAGCACCACTAACATCAAAACTACGCAATTATCCTACAAGAGTCCCTTGCAAAGTAGGAGGTAAGCAAGGACAGATTGTCTTAGATCAAATTAGAACTGTCGATAAATCTAGGTTGATTAAAAAGATTGCTGCACTTTCCAAACTAATTCAAGGCAAGCTAATATCTAAACTCCTAGAAATGTTCTCGTCATAAATAAGACACCAAAACATTTAAAGATTCATGCCAAATCCCGCACTTGAAAAATATTATAAGAATGCTGGACTGAAGCACAATCCCCTGTTCCCGCTAATTCGTTTGCTAACGGGCGGGCGCAAAGCGGATTTACCCGAACAATTTATTCAAGCCGTCCGCTATAAATGTTGCAGCTTTTGTGTAATTATAAATTTGTGTGTGAAGTTTTTAATTTTTGAAATGCCAATAAAAATAATATAAATGATTTTCGACATTACTTTTCCAATTAATTTAGGCAGAGCTAAAACCAAACAATGTTTGGTTCTTACTTTCGTGTTCATAATAATTGAATGTTGTGAAAAAAATTAAAGGACTTTTTAGATTATTGCGATTTGAACTCCCCTTCTCTGCCGGAGTGTGCGTTGTAATGGGTCAATTATTAGCCCTCGGAGAATTTGCTCCGTTACTTGTTACAATCTTTGGTTTCATGTCGGTGTTTTCAATCTCAGCATCAATTTTAGTATTAAATGATTTTTTCGATATTGAGACTGATAAGATCAATGCACCGCACCGACCGATTCCCGCTAAACTTGTTTCACCTTCGGAAGCATTCTGGCTTTCAATATTTCTATTATTCGTTGGACTTGTCTTAAGCTATTTAATCAGTATTATCGTTCTACTATTCTCAATAACCTTAGCAGTAATTGGATTTCTTTATAACGGTAAATTAAAGAAGAGTGGTTTAATCGGGAATATTTTAGTTAGCATCTCGGTTGGAATGACATTTATTTATGGGGGCGCAACCGTTGGCTTACCCTTAAATAAAATGGTATTGTTGTTCAGCCTAATTGCCGTATTGATAGATTTGGGAGAAGAAATTGCCTCCGATGCAATGGACATTAAAGGCGACCTTATTATTAATTCAAATTCGTTAGCAATTAAATATGGAATGCCAGCCGCTCTTAAAATAAGCGGCTTCATTTTTCTTTTTGTTGTTTTACTTACTTTCGTCCCATTTATAATGAATTGGCTCCCGCTAATCTATCTAATACCTATTTTAATAATGGATTTTTTTTTTATTTATCCAACCGTCCGATTATTAAGATCTCGAAATGATGAAGGGCGCAAATATATCCGATGGATATATTTGGGCGCAACTGTTGGATTATTGATTTTTCTTGCCATCAGATTAATTAGTACTCAGTAATGAAGTTAAAAGCTAATCCGCAAAATCCGCCCTGTCAAATTAATCTTTCCTACTTGAGCAGAATTATTTTCCGTACCTGGACAAACGAACCGGTCTGCAATTGGTAAAAGTATACACCACTTGGAAGATTAGCTGCACTCCATGTCAATTCATAAGTGCCAATTGATTTTTCTTCGTTAACAAGAGTTTCAATTTCTTCACCGAGTGGATTAAATATTTTTATTCTAACACGTGATAACTCCGGGATTGAATATTTTATAACTGAAGAACCGTTAAAAGGATTAGGGTAGTTTTGGAATAGTTTGAACTCTTCAGGTAAAACAGATTCATCCTTAAGCCCGGTGATGATAAAATGTGCGCGAAAATCTTCGAGAGATATTGCGCCGTCATCTTTTTTTGTGTCATTCGTTTCAGCAAGATAAGTGCGCGTCCACTTAATCGGGAAATTTAGTATCGCACTCGGATTTGCCCAACTGGGCACAGCATCACTCAGATCCACTTCAATATATTTCCAAATATTTATCCAATCAATTCCAGGATCAGCGGTTGTAAAATTGATCAGGAATATTTCGTTATCAACATCTTTAAATTCACCCCTGAGCCAATGCTTTTTTCCATCGCCGAAAATCTGAATGCTTAGTTTTTCCGGAGTGCCGGATATTTGAATTTCTTTATTCAAATATAAAGCGCTGGTTCCGCCTGTGGTTAAACTGTAATAAAGCTTTCCGGAAGTTGGAGCTGAAATAAAATTTGTACTATCGTACACAAAACTGCACTGCGCCAGATTTACTCTTGTTCCGGTTAATGTGTATCCGGAAAGATCAGAAAAATCATCAAGAATTATTGTAGCTGATGTACCAACCGTAAGAGGAACGGACCCACTGATGGAATCAATCTCCGCAATTATCTCTCCATTGCCTGTATTTATTGCAGTAAAATAACCACCCGGAGTTATACTCCCCAAACCACCTGTTACTGACCACTGAAAATCGGTCTGCTGGAGCAAAATTATATTGTTGTAATTATCATATGCAGTGGCTGACATTTGTTGTGACTGTCCCGGTTGAAGAATAACCGGATTTGGGACTAACTGAATCTGTGAAAGCTTTGTCAGATGCACTACTGATGAATCTTTAATATCACCAACAGCAGCATAAATATATCCGGAGACAGTATCGAATGCAGCTGTAAATACTCCTTGCTGGGATACACTGCCGATTGCCGGATCACAACTCCAAACAATACTGCCGGAAGGAATGCTTACGGGATTATAATGTTGATCAAATCCGGAAGCAGTAAGGTTTACACCGGAGCCTCCGATTGCGAATATTTCTTTTGGTTTAATTCTTATGTGTGCTAATGGTCCCGTCGGCGCAGTACTAATTAACAAAAGACTATTTGCAACCGACCTTTCACCGCCAATATCGGATGGGCTATTAACGATTGCGCCTCTCACTACCATTGTAGATGATCCGCCGCCGTCAAGATTTAATCCCTGATATACTCCCCAGGTTTTCATATAATCACCAAGTTCTTTGTACGACATACCAACGCTCAAACCGGGTTGTCTTCCGTCAACAACAAAAAGAAAAAATTTTGAAGAATCCTCGTTGAATCCAATGGCTGTGCGTGGATGACGATCACCATTATCCTGATTAACAATTCCATTTTGTACGAGCCACGTATTTCCGCCTATAAGTTGTTCAAGTTTTGTAAATGCTGGAATTAACTTTAAAACAATTTTTATTGTATCGTCTTTAAACAAATTGTTTACTAAAAACGCACCTGATAAACCATTCCCGGAGAGTACTGCTTTATTTTTTCCGATAGACATATTCCCAACGCCGGCAATTATCGTATCGACAATACATCTTATAGTATCATTAACGAGCCAGTTATCAAGGGGAATAATCCTAACTTCAGTTCCAAATTGATTGGTTGAAGTAGACCCCCCTATAAAGGAATTATAAATTATCAACTCATCTGTACTGCGAATTTTATTTACTCCCGAGATACTTTTTGTACTGTCCCCTCTTATTATAGAACCTGAAAAATTTTGCAATCCGATCATTGGATTTTTATTAATATCGAAAGCTGCGTTTAACCAATCACTTGTTACTTTCAGCAGTTCGCCGTTTGCTACTTGAGTACCAACCTGTTCACCCGTACTTGTGTTATAAAAATCGCCGTTGATAGCTGCTACAACTCTATGCTCCTCAAAATTGTTGCGGGCTGCCATTGAAGATGTCTTTTCAAAAGCCATAAGTTTATCACCGGCTTTAACCGATCGAAATTTTAACCATGGGTTTTGAATATCAATCTTTATTACATTTATATTCCATAGACCTGAATCAATTACGTGATGATATTGAATTACGCCCGGTCCAATTATGATGCTATCAGGTGAACCTGCAAAAATAGAGGATGCAAAAAGAAAAATTGAGAAAAGGAGAATCCTGATTTTCATATTAGCTCCATAAAATTCCATAATTAAAAAAATACCGAAGAACGTTAATGTAAAAATAACAAATTGATTTGTCTTATTTATACCTTCGAAAATAAATTCGTTTGTTATTGTAATTAGTCTATAAAGGTTTATTTGAGGAATGCAATTTTTCGTCATTTATTGAAGTTGCGCAAAAATCCCCAAAGGGCGCGCCTATGGAGCTTGAACACCCGTTGCGTTGTGTAATTACAAACATGACGCACTTACAGAGCTAAACAGATTGTCATATTTTTTAGATTTCGCTCCGTCAGGTGCAAAATGTTTGTAGAAAATAATAAATCCGATTCTCGAAAAAGCTTTGTAGGAGCGACCTATCCAAAAGGTATAGAGTTTAGAGGATATTTCCCTTTCTTGCGTAACATCTATCATTTAAAAGAATTGTCTATTCCCTATCTAACTAGGAAGATTTCGCAAATTCTTGATTGATTCTTGCACCTCTAATTGCGACGAAAAACGGAGTGTAGTAACCAATTTATGTGAATGATGTTAAAAATATATTTATTATCTTTCAATGTTCGAATTGAACAAATTTTTTAACATACAAAATAATGGCGCAGCAGAAATTTTGGTTGATGATAATAGTTTTTGCATACGAGAAAATGATCTTAAAAAGTTTTTCAAGTTAAAAGAAAAAATAAGTTACAAAAGCATAGCTGGAAAATTAATTAGTGAGTCATCTCAACGAATGCATCAGATTGCCTCACTCGAAGACTCATTCGCAATGACCAAATGACTGTCATTGCGATCCCGCATTGCGGGAGAAGCAATCTCAAAATTCGACTCAGGGATTGCTTCACTTCCCGCATGCGGGATTCGCAATGACTTTTTCAACTTTTGGGTCCGCACACAAAATTTGAATATCATATTACGTAAGGTGTGTTACGAAGTCACCTTACGCAAAATAAGAGATGTCATAGCTAAATAACTAAAAATTGATATGAAACCAAATAGCAAAAACGAAAAAATAGTAGCGGTTAAAAATTATTTTACCGGCACAGCCGCCTTGGATCCAAAAAGGAAATGGCTCACTGCAATTGTGTTTGGATTTTTAGGGCTTCTCTTTTCACCTTATAGTTTTTCCATCACTATTGGTGAAGTTTTAATAAGCATGCCCTGGTCAATTACATTTCCAATATTAATTGCGATGGCTTATGGAGCAAAATTTGGTTTTATAGCCGGAGTTTCGGGCAGCGCATTTTATCCTTTTTTACTTTGGACAAATAATGGTTATCCAAATGTAATGAATTTTGTAATTCTTTTGGGACTATTTACTTCCATTGGTATTATAAGTTATTCTAAAACGGATGATAAGTATTCGGAAATCTTACCAAAGCTTTTTCTGATACTTGCGGTAAATATCGTTTCCATGTGGATCTTATATCATTTTTTATTTATACCATTACTCTCTCTTAATCCCCCATTTTGGGAAGCAAATTCTATCCGCTCTATTAACTATCATCTCCTTACAACCTTTGCCATAAAGGACAGCGTTAATTTTGTTTTGATCGCTCTGTTAGCCGAAACGTTACTTCGCCTTCCGCTTGTCCGTCAATTTTTAGGGCTGCCAAGTTCCGCTAAAATGAAATTAAACCACTCAATTTTTATTTTTTCTTTATCGGTAACAGTTCTCATCGGGCTAATTCTGATAGTGTTAGATTTCGCATTGTTAAAAACGAATGATCATGATTATTACGAATTTTTATTGTTCGTATTTATGGTTATTAGCTGGGGCGGAATTATTGTTGCCCGTATAATTATTGTTTTATCGGAAAAGAGATTTGAAAACGAAAACGAACTTCAGAGAGCATGCAATCAGATAAAAGAGAACCAGGAAAATCTTAATGCGCTTTTAAATGCATTGCCCGATTTAATTTTTGTCTTCGACAGTAACTACATATTTTTAGACATATATTCTAACGATAAGGATAGCCTTTACGTTCATCCAGAAGAATTTATAGGCAAAAAAGTTGCGGAAGTACTTCCGCCGGAAGTTGCTAATCAGTCTATTCAATGTATTGATAAAACTTTTGCCACAGGTGAGCTGCAAAATCAAAATTATTCACTTCCGATAAATGGAGAAATAAAATATTTTGAAGCGCGGTTCGTACTAAAAGGGGAAAAAACATGTCTATCTATCGTTAGTGAAGTTACTGAGCAGAAACGGACGGAGTTAGAACGCCGGGTATTATACGAAATTAATCACGGCGTTACGACTACTAAGAATTTGAATGAATTACTGAAGCTGATCCATCAATCACTCGGTAAAGTGCTTTATGCTGAAAATTGTTTTATTGCACTGTATGATAAAAAAACAGAGCTGTTTGGTTTTCCATATTTCGTAGACAAATTCGATCCTACACCTGAGCCGCATTCGATGTATAAAAGTTGTACCGCGTATATTTTTAAAACCGGGAAACCATTACTGCTAACGCAAGAATTATTTGATAACCTCGTTCAGCAAAATGAAGTTGAGTTAGTCGGCACAAATTCTCCATCCTGGATAGGTGTTCCTTTAATAACTCCCGAAAAAACAATTGGCGTTTTAGTATTGCAGCATTACGAAGAAGAAAATATTTATTCTGAACGGGATGTTCAATTTCTCGATTCAGTCGGAAGCCAAATTGCTATGGTTATTGAGCGAAAACGCGCGGAAGATGAGCTGCACGAAAGCGAAGAAATGTTTCGCAGATTGTTTGATGAATCAGCCGATCCAACTTTGCTTCTTGATGAGACTGGTTTTACAAATTGCAATCAGGCAACAGTTATTCTTCTCGGATATTCTTCTAAAGAAGAATTCCTTTATAAAAAACCGTGGGAACTTTCACCGAAAAGACAGCCTGACGGACTCCTCTCTTCCGAAAAAGCTAAAATGATGATAGACAAAGCTATAGCAGAGGGTTACAATCGATTTGAATGGATACACTCAAAATTAGACGGAAGCGACGTTCCGGTTGATGTAATGTTAACGCCAATTCAATTAAAAGGTAAACAAATTCTTTACACCGTCTGGCGTGATATTTCGGTGCGAAAAAGGGCTGAAGAAGAAATTAAAAAAAGAAATAATGAACTATTAATGACTAATGCAGAAAAGGATAAATTCTTTTCAATTATCGCGCATGATCTTAGGAGTCCGTTCCAGGGCTTCCTTGGTATGACGGAAGTGATGTCTGAAAATGTAGGCGAATTTTCAATCGAAGAATTAGTAAAATTAATTGGTGATTTAAATAAATCAGCGCAAAATCTTTATAAACTCCTTCAAAATTTATTGGAATGGGCACAGTTGAAAAAAGGTTCAACAAATTTTACGCCCGAAGAACTTCCGCTGTCAATCACTATTTCCGGATGTGTTGAGCAAATAAATAAAAGAGCGATTCAAAAAGGAATAACCATCACAAATGAAGTTCCCGGAGAGCAAAAAGTATTTGCTGACGAAAGAATGTTAAATAGTATTACGAGCAATCTTCTATCAAATGCGGTAAAGTTCACAAGAAAAGAAGGGAAAGTCTCTATAACGGCACATGCTATTAATGGCGGTATGGTTGAAGTTGCAGTGCATGATACAGGAGTTGGAATTTCCGAAGGTGTGGTTAATAAACTATTTAAAATAGATGAAAAAATTGGATCAGAAGGAACAGACGGAGAATTGAGCACTGGATTAGGGTTATTACTCTGTAAAGAATTTGTTGAAAAACATGGCGGGAAAATTTGGGTGGAGAGCGCCGAGAACATTGGAAGTACATTTTATTTTACCATGCCGGTGCGTAAGTGATGCGGATGTAAAAAAAAGAAAATTAGTTAGATTAGTCGCTTCCTTAATTACATGAGAGCAGCCACTAACGTTTGATGACTTAAATTTTTGGGAGATTAATATGAGAACAATGCTAATCGTTGATGATGATTCTCTTACTCAAGATGTAATGAGGAAAATATTTAAAAGTCAATATGAAATAGATAACTGTGAATCAGTGGCGGAGTATTATGAAAAATATTTCAGGAAAAACTATGACATAATAATAATGGACATTGCCTTAAAAGGGGGAAAAAATGGTTTTGAGTTAATAAAGGAGATTAAAGAAGATGATTCATATACCGGCACTCCTATAATTTGTTTAACAGCAAATGCACAAAATAAAGCGCGGCTTACTGCTCTCGAAGTTGGAGCAGATCTGTTTCTTACAAAGCCGGTTGCCCTTTCGGCGCTTAGGGATGCAGTTAAATCTCTTATCAAAACAGAAAAATTAAATCTGTAATTTTTAAGCTGATATGACAGCCGTATTGGACAGGACACTTTATACTTTCAACTTTTTATCCGTTAGCCAACGGACTTGCCGCGCTATAGTATTGCCATGTATCCCGCATGCGGGATTGTTTTTTGTGTCAAAATATTTATGTGTTTACAATTTTTAATTTTACATTGTACATTTTTAATTGCGGCTTACCGCGCTGTGAGATCGATTATGATGAAAAATATTTGTTTGAATGGGTTGAATGAACAGACCGCTCCTACGGAGCTATAATATTTTCTTTGTTATTTTTTCTACAAACAGTAATCTCCTACGGAGCTAATAAAATATGAGAATATGCCGTTGTACAAAACATTATTCATTTTCTAAAGAATGAAATGTTTGTAGAAAAAATGGAAATTAATAAAGCCAAGCCCCATCGGGGCGAACTGTTTGTAGAAATGAAACAGCCAATGAAATTGAGCTCCGTAGGAGCGACCTGTAGTATTGCCATGCATCCCGCATGCGGGATTGTTTTTTATGTCAAAATATTTATGTGTTTACAATTTTACATTTTACATTCTGCATTGTACATTTTTAATTGCGGCTTGCCGCGTTAGGTTTTACATTGAGTTTATAACTTTTAACACATATTTTAAACATCAATAAGTAATAAGTTTTATTTAATAAGCTTATATAATGATGTTAATGTAGTTTAGTTCTTTGGATTAACCAAAGCACTATAAAGGGAAATAACTTTTAAATTGAACTCAATAAAAAATAAAAATTTAGCTATTTTTTCACCGGACGTGATTTTAAATAGCAGCAAAGGTTTATATGACACATTTCCAATGGAATGACGCTTACAGTGATGGCTTCAAATTAATTGATGAACCGCATAAAATTCTAATATCTCTTATTAATGATCTTTATGAGGCTCAAAGCCGCGGGATGCTCCAATCCACTATTGCCGACACTTTAGATAAGCTAGCTGATTATACCGTGTATCACTTTTCTTCAGAGAAGGGTTTATTCGCTGAATATGAATATCCAAATGCTGCCGAACATCTTTTAGAACACGATTATTTTGTCGATAAAGTAAAAGCCCTTCAGCTTGAATTGAGTAAGGGAAGCATAGTGCTATCACTTAAAACGATGGATTTTTTAAAAGACTGGACTATAACGCATATTCTTGGTTCAGATCAGGAATTTGGTGAATTTGTAAGACAGCGGGAATTGGGAACATAATGTTGGTCGCCTAAAAACCTAATGGAATATCTAATTAGAAGATTTGAATCATCACAATCAAATAAATCGGAGAAATATTATGGAAGTTAAAATAGAAGACGGCAAGCTAATAATCGTTATTGAATTGCAGAAACCAACGCCAAGTGCATCCGGCAAAACATTAGTAGTTGCAACAACACATGGCAATACTCCTACGGAGTGCATGATTGATGGGAAAAATGTAACTGTTGGTTTGAACGCTTACATTAAAAAATAATTAAACTGCATGATTGCATGAAAATGGATGAGTGAACGTTTCTAAATTACTCAATCACGTTACGCATTAAATTCTAACGCTTGCTCGTGATCGTGATCGTGCTCGGTTTTAAATCCGATTAAGAGCACGATTACGGTCAAGATCAAGACACTTAGCGTAAGATGAGTTACTCAGTCACGTTACGCAAAACCGTCGTCATTCTGAATCCGTTGGCTAATCCGTTAGCTAACGGAAAGCAGTCTCACTTTTAGAACTGAGATTGCTTCACTCGAAAACTCGTTCGCAATGACGGTGAAGTTATTCTTTTGATAAATAAAGGCAATGCCTTTTTTGGTAACTCGCAATCCGTAAGCCAACGGACTTAGGTTTACAGTACAATTTCAGACTTTTGCATTAAGTGAGTTAAAGATGGTTTAAAAATGGTAGCGCGTACGGGATTTGAACCCGTGATCTCCGCCTTGAGAGGGCGGCGTCCTAAGCCACTAGACGAACGCGCCTATATAAAACAAATGTACAATGAAATTTCCTTCATTATACATTTTGCATTGTACACTGTACATTTTTCCGAAATTTCCTTCATTATACATTTTGCATTGTACACTGTACATTTTTCCGAAATTTCCTTCATTATACATTTTGCATTGTACACTGTACATTTTTCCGTTGCCTCACCAGGGTTCGAACCTGGACTCTTCTGATCCAGAGTCAGACGTGTTGCCAATTACACCATGAGGCAGTGGCGCAAAAATAAACATAGTACTTGTAAATAACAAAAAGTTTGGTTTAATTTTGTCGTGAAGTTCAAGTTTTTAGAAAATTATTTTGTTCGAAATGAAAATATTTAGCATTGGCATTTTACTCTATCTTTTACTGACAAATGTATCTGCTCAATCGTTTGTTTATCAATATGATTTCGGCGAGTTTGCAAACGCCTCGTCATTTCATATTAATCCGGCGGGATATTTATTTGTTACCGATACCGGCACAGACGAAATTTATAAACTCGATACTCTCGGCATTTTATTAAAGGATGCCGGTGGTTACGGCTGGAGTGAAGGCGCATTTGATGACCCGACTGGTATTTATGCAACAACGCTTAATGTTTATGTGTGCGATAAAAATAATCACCGCTTGCAAAGTTTTGATAAAGATTTAAATTTTGTTTCGACACTTTATACCAGGGAGAGCAGTAATGAAGATGAACGTTTCGGTTATCCGGTTAGCTGCGCCGTATCACGACAGGGAGATTTGTTTTTGCTCGACTCGGAAAACAACCGCGTAATTGGTTTCGATTTGTTCGGAAATTTTTTACGCAACTTTGGGGGGTACGATGCCGGCAGCTTTCAATTATCCAAGCCACTTGTCCTCAGAACTTCGGGGTATAGCAATATATTTGTTCTCGATAAAAACGATATCATAATTTACGACAGTTACGGTAACGGAATTTCTTCTTTTCCGCACAAAGGATTAATTAATGATCTAAATATTATATTCAATAATTTTAGTGCAAGCTGCGATTCAATGGTTTTTATAAATAATGCATCATCAAATGACGAACTAAAACTTGTGCAGGTAAACCTGACCGGCTTTCCTCCGATGAAAGATATTGTTAGCTCATTAATTTTTAATAATAAACTTTACGTTTTACGAAGAAACTGTATAGTTGTTTTTGAAAAATAATAAAAGCCGTTATGAGCATCTCGAAATATTTTATACTCCGCGGAGTTTTATCAGCCGCTTTATTGATATGGATTGCGGGGTTTTCAATTCTGTTTATCAATATTAAAGGAACTGCTTTTCTTTATTTTCCGGCTGACTTACTTTGTTCTACAGTTTGTCATCAAAATCCGACAAAGACTTTTACGCATAATTCTCATCATCTACTAGTTTGTACAAGGTGTGCCGGTATTTATTTAGGAGCTTTTGGCGCATCGGTTGGCGTTCTTTTCTTCTCTCGAAAAAAAATCTCGCTAAATTTAAACCTACTTTATCTTTTTTCTCTTCCAATGCTGCTCGATGTTATACTTTTAATTTTTAATGTTTATACTTATTCATTTTTTATAGCTTTTCTCAGCGGATTGCTTTTCGGTTCTTCTGTATTTATTTATATTTTGGCTGCAATTGAAAACAGTTTATTAAACAGGTCTAAATGAACATAAAAAATATAATGCCTGCACTCGTCAGTGGTTTTGGCGCAGCAGTTATTACTACAATTCCGGGGATGAATTCTTTGGGCTGTTGTCTCCTTGCTCCTATAGCGGGCGGTACCGCAGTTTTTCTTCATCATAAATTAAATAATATTCATCCACCCATTAGCGGTAAGACAGGCTCTTTGATGGGTTTGTCAACCGGGGTTTTTATAGCTCTCTTTGCGGTTCTTTTTGAAACAATGATTACTCTGATTTTTAAGTCTAATGATTTTGTGGAGGCGCTGCCGCAAATGGAAATCACTATCAAGGAATTGGGGGATATTCCAATATTTGATTCTGCAATAGACCTTTACAAACAGATGGCAAAGGAAATTAGAACAACCGGGTTTTCTGCAACTTACACTTTCTCGATGCTTTTTTCATATATAATTATGTACGGCGTTTTTGGTTTAATCGGCGGACTGCTCGGGATGATTTTTGTGAACAAGCGCGCTTAAAATTTATGATAACTGCTTTTATTTTTTTTGCTCATCTTATTTTTGGTTTGGTAATCTTTACAAAAAAATGGCAGGAGGATAACATCGCTTCTGCTTTTTTAAATGTGGGATTAATTGCAATTTTATTTTCAGTTGGCTGGACGATAACCGGAATAGTTTCAAAATTATTGATGGAACCTCCTGGTTTCGGAATACAATTCGACAGAGATACGTTTTCGCTTGCTCTTTTATCTATTGCAGAATATTTTTTTTATAGGATGTATTATGGTGAAGACCTTACTGAAGACGGTAAGGAAAAACAATAACCGCCGCCTGCTCAATCTGTTTTTGATTTGATGATAACGGCTCGAACCTCCACTGCTTGAGAGCATTAATCGCAGTATTCTCTAATCGGGTGTCTGCTTTTGTTAAAATCATTACTGTGCCGACAGTTCCATCCGGCAGTATTGTAAACCTTAAACGAATATCTGCTTCCTTCGAAACTCCCGCAGGGTAAGTTGGGATATGAAAGTTATAAATTTTCCTAGTACCTTTTCCGCCCCAATCAATTTCATAACCAAAACTTCCTTCACCTTCAGCTTTATTACCTCTTCCCTGCTGGGTAATTTGTGAAGATTTATCCTGCTCATTTTTCAATTTTGCAGCGTCCGAAATTGTTTTATCTTTTTCGGCAGGTACAATAACATTTTCTTTTGAAATATTCTGAGCAAGCGGCAGCTCAACTTCTTTTACTTCAGCACTTTTATTTTGCTCTGTGACGGTCTCTTCAATTTTTTCCGAAACTTCCTCAACCTGATCAATCTGTGTGCCGATTGCCCCTGACGAACCGGTTTCTCCCGATACACCGAAAGATAATTCCACATAATCTATTTCTTGATAATCGAAAGAAATAAAAACGAAATACATTATAATTAGGCATAGGAAATGTATTCCGAATGAAAGTGAGTATGATGTATTTCTTATTGAATGATAAGTCATAAAACTTTAAAGTTTTTGTTTTTCTGTTTCAATAGTAAATTTTTCAATCCCGGATGCACGCGCTGCATCAATAACTTTAATAACTAAGTCAACTGCAACTGTTTTGTCTGCACGAATGATCAGGTTCTCTTCTAACAAAGTTCCTTTTAGTACATTAATTTTGGCCGGAAGTTCCTCAATTGCAACTTCTTCATTGCCGAGATATACGACGCCGCCCGCTGTTAATGTAACAATCAATTTTGTCGGCGTAGATTGCTCATTTGTTTTGCTTCCGGGCAACTGCACTTTAACGCCTGTTTGAATTACAAACTGCGATGTTAAAAGAAAAAATATAAGAAGCAGCATTACTATATCCGTCAAAGACGAATAACTGAACATGCTCAATGGTTCTTTCGATGTGTTAAATTTCATCCCGATTCCTAAATATCAATTTCAATTTCTTCTTCAGATTCAGCCACGCTTGTTGTATCCTGAATTATATCCACAACATCATTTGCTACAGCTTCCATATCACCGACTAATTTTTTTACAGCCGATAAAAAATAATTATAAAATGCAAGCGCCGGAATGCCAACAATCAACCCGAATGCAGTTGTAACTAAAGCTTCCCAAATACCTCCTGCAAGATCACTCGGATTTGCAGCACCTTGTAAATCTTCAATCGTCATAAACGCTTGAATCATACCGGTTACAGTCCCGAGGAATCCAAGCAGCGGCGCAATACCTGCAACGGATGCAAGTATCGATAATCCTTTTTCTAATTTACTTATCTCCTGCCGCCCGGCATTTTCAATTGCTTCTTTAACTCTTTCGTGTCCGAGTTTGTATTTCCTCAAACCCTTGCGTATGATATTTGCAACGGGCGATTTTTCCTCCATACAATAACTAACTGCACCGGAGATGTCTCTTTTTTTAATTAGACCTCTGATGCGGACCATAAAAGCCGGCACATTAATTTTCGCATTTCTTAATACGATGTATCTGTCGATAACAACACCAAGTCCAATAATTGAGCTAAATAATATAGCCCACATCAAGAATCCGCCTTTAAGAAATATTTCTATCAAATACATATTTTACCTTTGTCTCATTTTATTTTTGTTTGATTTTAAATTCTTCCGCTTCTTTTAGCGTATTAAATTTTCCCGCTAAAACTCTATACCATGTTCCCCTTCCGGAAATTTGTGCCTTTTCTACAATGCCGGTTCTTCCCGCTCTTTGATACCTTGCTGCTTCCTGTTCGGCTGCAGTTCTTGAAGGCCATGAAGACATTTGAACAAAGTAAACATTGTCATACTTGTAAATAAATTCTTTGACTTTTTCGGGTGGATTTTTAGTCTGTTCTGTGGAAGTATTTATAACCTGCTGTTCTGTCTTTTTAATTTCCACTTTTTTTTCAGCTTGCAATAATTCTTCTTTGATTGCTTGCGTCGTATCGGAAGATGTAATTACAATCGGCTGATTGCGGGATTTTAAAGTATCGCCCCCCTTCGGATATGGATAAGTAACCGGAATCTCATAAGTTCTATTTACTATTGAATTCGTTATTTTATTTTTTGATGCCTTAATCCCCGTTGGTTTTTTATTTAAAATATTATCCAGATTTAGATAAATAAAATATCCTGCTGCAACTACAAGCAAAAATCCAGCGATAACAAAAACGAATAACCAGTTTTTCTTTTTGGGTATGGCTGCTTCCTCCGGGAAGCCAAAACTTTTTATATCAGAATTTTCTGAATCGTAGTTGTCTAATTTATTCTCAACTTCCGGAAGTTCTTTCCGGACCGGATGTTCTTCTTCAATAGAATCAAGATCGTCAATTTCCTCAAGTCTAAATTCTTCGTCACTTTCCGGAACTAAATTCAACTCGTCCGGCATATTAAACTGCTGAGTTGCAGTTTTAAATTTTATCCGGGAAAAACCTTCCGCATTTTTTTCTTCTTCAACTTCCGGGAACTGTGGTTCAGATTCAGTTTTATTTTCAAAATTCCACGAAAGCTTTTCGTTTTGCTCCTCAATATTTATTGAAGGCAGAATCACATCTTTGGTCGTTGACTTCACTTCCTGAAAATCATCCTCAACTATTTCAGGAGTTGTTTTTAATTTCCCTTTTTCTTCCTGCTCGTTGGTTATCGCATTTTGTTCCTCGGAGGTATCCTTAAATGCAGCTCTGTCGCCGCCGGTTAAATCTAAAATAGATTCTTCCTCAATTTGTTTCGAAAGATTTTCGCCGAAATTCCATGGAATATTTTCAAACTCTTTGTTTGATGAAATATTGCTCTCTTCTCTTTCTTTCTCGGAAGCATCGGCAGCGCTTTGCGAAATACTTCCGCCCCAGCTTAGTTCAAACTGATTTGAATCATACTTTGCCGCATCTATTAAAAGAACTTCTTGACCATTAGAATAGTCTTCAATTACCTCAATTTCATTCAAGAGTTTATCCACTTTTGAATCTATCAGTCTTCGTAGTTCAAGTCCTCCTGGAGGCATTAAATAATCACCGCTGCTAACATTCTTTAAAGGAATAACAGGCTTGCCAATGCTTAAACTGAAAAAAGAATCAAGCGGATGACTTTCCTGCGGAAGATTAAGTGGAATATTAAAAAATAGTCCGCTATCATCCTTAACTTCATCGTTAGTAAATACCATCAAATCTGTATAAACAGGCTCGCTCTCACCTTCGGAAAAACCGGGAACATTTTTAATCTTCCCTCTCTTCATTTGAAAATAGCCGTATTGTTTTATAAAAACCGCAGAACCCGGCTTTAACATTTCAGCAGCCCGCTTCAAGAATATTTCAAAAAATAATTTTGCTTCCTCTACGGGCACGCCTGAACGTCTCGCTAATTTTCTAACAAGTTCGGCTTTAGTAATCATTATAAATATTTTATTGTTTCAATATTAAAATAAATAAAAATACGATGCTCAGTCAATTACCATTGATATTTAAATCCTGCAACTACATCTAAAGGCTGCTCTTTGTAACCGTCCCACAAATAATTGCTTCGATTGATCAAATTGTTCACTTCAAATGTCCACATAAATTTTGTATTTACTTGATAACCGAGGTTCAAACCTAAGTCAAACAAACCTTCTGCTTTTTTTGTATTCGTCAGATCGGTAAAGCTTCCGGACCTAAAATCAACGCTAAAACCGGCATTAAACTTAGCATTGATATTGTATGAGTAATGCAAATCTGCAACAATAGCAGAATTGTATGGAACGATACTATTGGAAGTATCCCGCGTATCTCTGAAGCTAAAGCTTCCATACAGAATACCGTAAGGACCGGTATGGAAAATCAAGTTAAGAAATCCTTCAAAACGTTTTGCAGCCACCGATGCAATAATAAACTCGCCTTTCGTTAATGCAGGCGCAAAATAAGGATAATTTTGGGAAGATATATATTCGAAGCCGCCGTCTACTTCAAAATATTTTCCATATTCGTATTTAACAACAGCGCGAATATTGCTGCCAAGATTATAAAACACACCGGTTACGCTGTCTGCTTTTAAATATTGATTTCTTTTTAAAAATGTGCCGGCGCTTATAAATTCAGTCCGTGGCGCAAACTCGGCAAACATAGAGATGTTTTTGTCTAATTTTAAACCGAGTGATACATAAGGATTAAAACTTGTTTTTCCATCGTAAAAAGCAAAGTCCATACCAATAGTTGCCTTCAAACCATCCGAGATAATTAACCCAAGAAATGGGCGAAGGTCAGTATAACCAAATGACGCAGCGCTAAATAAAGAATTTTCTAAAGAGGCGGATACAAATTTTGCATTTACGCCAATTGCAAAATTAGATAGCTGCAATCTGCTCATTCCAGAAATTTTAAAAACATTTTCAGAAAAAGTGACGTCGTTTAATGATGCAAATTCATCTTCTAATTTTACCGCCGCAACAATAACTTTGTTAGTAAGATAGTTAAATTGAAGCGCTGCATTTCCCAAACCGAAAGAACGCCTGATATTAGGGAAGTTTGAGGCAAAGAGTTTGTAAGAATTAATTCCATACGAGCCGTCAATTTTTATTTCCGAACCGGGTAAAAATTTTGAATCGTCCCCGACAAAATATTTTAACGCGGCTGTGCCCGTCAGTCCGTAACGGTCGCTGTTATCAACGTATGCCCGACGGTTGAAGCCAATCAGGCCAACGTTAAATAAACCGCTTTTAAACGGCTCGCTAAATGTAACTTGCGCTTCGGGAAGAGTATATAAACCGGCGCCAACTTTTAATCTACCTTTATAAAAGTTTAAAGAATCAAAAAGATTTAGATCTTCTTTTACCGGGTTACCAATATCTTTCGTTTCTAATTGCTCGGGCGAAAATACCGGTTTAATAAATTCTTCCGAAATAATCGGGACAAAATCAGGTTTAATTTTATTCGAACTTTGAATCGAAATATTTTCTTTCCCGGTAATTACAAAATCGGGTAGCTCTACACCAGGATTTTTTTGTTTATCATCCTGTGCAAAAGCGGTTGAGATTAAAAACATTCCGCATAATATTAATATTTTTTTCATCTTAGCGCCCTCAACTTATTTTGTGCTTCTCTGCCATAAACATCACTCCGATGACTTGCAAGAACGGCTCTGTACATCTCTTCGGCTTTTCTATTATCTTTAAGTGCAAAATAACTATCCCCCATTTTTAAGTACGATTTTGTAAGCCATTCATCGTATGCAGAAAAGGTTGTGCGAACGCGAACGAAGGCTGTAATTGCTTCGGTGAAACGTTTCTGTTCAAACTTAGATACACCGAAAAAGTATTGAGCTTTAGCGCCAATATCATCGGTGCGTGTTTCCGCAAGTTTTTGAAAATAAAATTCGGCGTTGGAATAACGTTTGGCTGCCATTTCAATTAATCCAAGTTCAAACTTTGCTTTGTCTGCAAAGATTGTGTTTGGGTGATATAAAATTATCTCCTCAAATACTCCGTATGATTTGTCGAGCGATCCTTGATCGATGAGCGCTGTTGCTTTGCTAAATAATATCTCCGCATAGCTATCAGAGCGGGGCAAAGAACCAAGCGCTCTATCGTATAAATCTACTGCTTCTTTATATCTCTCTTCTGAAATAAAAATCTTTCCGGATTCAATAACCGCTGCAATGCCGGTTTCACTTTTTATATCCGACTTATAAACTTTTGCGAAGTTAAATAACGCCTGTTCGTTTTCACCCAAATTTTGAGAAGACTTCCCAATCCAAAAATATGCATTCGGAACTAACTCACTTTGTGGATAATTCGATATAAATGTCTGGTAACTTTTTTTCGCGAATTCATATTCACGGAGAGAATAGTAAATCTCTCCTTTCTTAAAATAAACCTGGTCGGAAAAATTTAAATTTGGATTCTTAGACACAAATTCATCAATCAGCGCAATTGCTCTATCCGGCTGCCCTTTAGCAACATAACTGTACTGAATACCGTTGATAGCATCAAACACATAATTTGAATTCGGATAAAGCAAAATTACTTTTTGATAATTAACAATAGCCGAATCATATTTTCCTGTGTTAAAATAGGCATCGCCGATGGAATAATTTACTACCGGATTTAGCGATGAGTTAGGATATGTATTCATTAAATTACGGTACTCTGCTATTGCTTGATTATAATTTCCACGCTGAAAATTTATCCATCCAATTATGAACAGCGCACGATCACCGTACTCGGAGTTTGGATGTTTTTGCCGGAGATTTCTAAACTCTTCAATGGCTTCGGAAGTTTTTCCGGCTTTATATAATGCCTGTGCATATTGAAAATACACATAAGGACTATTAAGCGCAGCTTGACTCGAATTTACGATATCTTTATAAACATCACCGGCAGCTACATAATTTTTACTTCCGAAATAAGCATCGGCAAGGCGTAATTTTGCATCAACTATTCTTTTGTCACCGGGAAATTTTAGAGTGAATTCCCTGAATTGCACACTTGCATTTTCATAGTCTTTTAGGCTAAAGTAGCAGTAGGCTCTTCCGTAAAGCGCAGCAGCGCCAAGTTCATCATTACCTAAATCAACAATGGTGTAGCGGCGGAGTGCATCACGGTAGTTTCCAAGTGAATAATTATTTTCTGCAAGGTAAAAATTTACTTTATCTTTTTCAAAGTTAGCATCTCTTATATCGATATCTGACAGAGACTCAATCGCTTCTTCATACCTGCCAAGAAAATATAAAGCGGCGCCCAAACCAAGCATAGATCGGTTTTGAAGCTCATCCGACAATGTTTTCACGTCAAGCGCAGCTTCAAAATATTTACGCGCAGCATCATAGGATTTTTTAGTTAATTCAATTTCGCCGAGCAAAGTGAAAGCGCGCGCCCGAATATTGCGATCCGGCGAAGACACTGATGCGATAAGATATCTTTCTGCAAGCTCAAATTTTTTCTGATTGTAATTTAATAATCCAAGCTGATACTGCACCCCTCTTGCTAATTCATGGTTTGGATAATTTTCAAGAAATTGTTTAAATATTTCAAAAGCTTCATTTTCCTGCCCGGCGTATCGTTTTGCTTCGGCTTTCCAGTAAAACGATTTTACAGCAAGAGTATCGTCTCCCTGCGAGATTCCGTTAAAAATCTTGTACGCATCGTTGTATTTTTTTTGCTGAAAATAAGACCAGGCTAAACCGTATTTGACTTCGCCGATGACATCCGCTGAAGGGAAATTTTGAATTATTTCGAGATAAGTTTTTTCGGCATTCGTGTATTCCTGCACTCTGTAATAACTATTTGCCAGCATATACAAGCTCTGCGCGTACATATCCGGCGGCAGGTTTGTTAGCGATGGATTATTTAGTTCAAGTATTGATGACTGGTAATCCTTCAATTTGAAATAACAAATACCAATACGGATTTGAGCAGAAATGGCTAAAGGGCTGTCACGATGAAATGACAACAACCTATCGTAATATTCTACCGCACTTTCGTAATCACCAGTCTTTTCAAAAATATTTGCGAGAGAAAAAAGAGCGTAATCGACAAATTTGTTATTCTTTCTATTATTAATAGCGTCAAGCAGAAACTGAATTGCCTCTTCTAATCTATTCTCTTCGGAAAAAGATTCTCCGATCCAGTAAAGAGATGAACCCACCCACTCACTCTCCGGATATTCATCTAATAGTTGTTTTAATCTGTCACGGCTAACGGAGAATTTTTTATTTTCATAATAAATTAACCCTAACCGATAAAGAGCTTTTTCTCTGAAAGCCGACCAGCTAAAACTATTGACTAAAAACTCAAATGAAGATGCAGCAGCTTCTGGTTTGCCAAGATTAAGCATTGACTCCCCAGCATAAAATTGGGAAGTAGCAAAAAGTTCATCCTGAATTCCGTAGGATTGAACAAATTCCGAAAATAGATCGTACGCCCTTCCGAAATCTCTACCATTGTAAGCGTCCATAGCTTTATAATATTTGTCTGCAACATTCTGCCCGAAAACCAGCGCAGCAGAAACCAATGTGATAATGATAAAAAGTTTTTGTTTCATATAAATATTAGTTCAGTTATTAGAATACTAAAAATACCCCCGAAAGATGCGGCTGCAAAATTTACGGCATCGTTGTTCAGCCAGTTTATTCCGGAAAATATTTGTGTTGATGTTTGGCAATGAACAGATTTTTCGGTAACAGATCTGCATTTTAAACAAATATTTTTTCTTTGAAATGCTGCCCCAATTATGCTGTCGATTACACTGCCTATAATACCTGTTGCTGCAACCACCAATGTAAATAAAAAATGATTTTTGTTAATCCAATATAAAGATGAAATTGCGACTGTAAAAGCGCCCGCTAATCCGCCCATTGTACCTGCAGCGGAAATTCCGCCTGAAATTCCGGGTTGTACTAAATTGAACCTTAAAATATCAAATGTATTTCCCTTAATTAATGTACCAATTTCAGTTTCCCATGTATCAGCGCATACTACAGCTATCGATGAGACGTAGGCTAAGTACAAAAGTTCCGAAGTGATAAAAAAATTGGCAATCAGTAAAAGCGTAGCAAATCCCCCGTTTGCTAAAACCTGCGTAGTATCTCTTCTTTCACTTTTCTCCGACAAATCATCACCGGGAATTATCAATTTTTTATACTTTGAAATAAGATTAGACAATATGAAAAATGTTACCATCGGCAGTGTCCACTTCCATCCACCGAGCGAAAAAATTATAAACGCCATAACAAAAACGGTGAGCATACCCGAAAATTTTAGAAAATTGAACTTATACGATACGAGTGAGATCAATATTGCGAGAACAAAAGCCAAAACTATTTGCTGAATGGGAATAGGAGAGGGTTGAATGCCGAAAATATTTTGTGTTATAAAGAGATAATAAAGCAACTAAAGTTCCTTAATTTTTCGGCGAAAGATAAATGTTAAGCGGTCTTAAAATCAAGGTAAATAATTACATGGGGCACTTACTTAAAGAGATCTCTCAATTCACGGAAAATTTACTAAAAGCATTTGCTATTCTTACTTTTTTATACTTATTTTCAACATCATTAAATCAAATTAGGAGTAAAAATGAAAAAATTTGTAGTACTCGCAGTTTTATTATTTTCGTCAGTAATCTTTTCATAGGGTTTTAAATTCGGAGTAGGCGGCGGTTTAACAATGATTCAAGGACCTGATGTGTTGACAAAAGACTTCTCAAGCGGCGGCATCGGTTTTGGAGGCGAATATCATGTTGGAGCCAAAGCTAAACTAAGTCTGCCGGTAATACCCTTAACCCCGATCGCTTTCTTGAATTATCATATTATGAGTTCGAGCGAGGAGATTGCCGGACAAACTTTTGAAGCAACTTCCAGTATTCTTTCGATC
>Ga0210027_1000996_pt1 | contig 27581 bp, 24 predicted proteins | sample CryGeymeta201510_FD_183978 | JGI IMG/M metagenome (GOLD analysis project Ga0210027, IMG submission 183978) | Groundwater microbial communities from Crystal Geyser aquifers in Utah, USA - Crystal Geyser metaG 2015-10 (SPAdes) (version 2) | ecosystem: Environmental > Aquatic > Deep subsurface >...
TTTGTATACTAAATTTTCACTTTCGAAAAACCCTGCCATTCGGCAGGGCTATTTTATTTCAAAAATGTCTTGCAAATAATGTCAAGATATGTAAGAATGTTTGTACACGTAAGTGTCTAATCCGTTATTGAACAACCGACTCAAAATATAAATCGCAGATCTTTCTGCTACAACATACAAACCATATTATCATCAAAATTACTATCGTTACTTTATGTGACGAGATTTTTTTTGTGTGTATTTTTGGTTTTTTGTGTTTTATATTGCGGTGTTTAGAAGCGTATTGGGCTGTTAGTGTTATTTTTATACATATCAATTATTATAATATGAATGCAGTAATGCCACAAACAACGTTAAATCACAATGATGTAGCTAATCGAGTAAAGCCAATAGCAATATTAGATCAAAAAGGAGAAGAGCTTACAACAACATTTAAAAATAGATTATCTAACTTGTGGTCTAGTATAGGTACAATCACCCAAAAGGTAGCAAAATGAATTTGAGATGCTGCAAAGCCAATCTTGATTACTACTTTGCTTACTGTAGCTCCTGTTGCTTCAGCTGGTGCTGAATCAATGCCGTATTATAACAATGTCAATAATACGGAAATAGGTGTGGCTTCTGAATCTGATAAAACAACGGAATTAGTTTCACCTGTAGAAAGTAATGATCTTTTGAGTGAAGACCGTGGATATGTCTTTAAGTATATAGATGAGATTAATAGCTTGAACCCTATCTCATTTATTGATTTAAATAAGAATTTTTCTGATATAGAAAAGGTTTTGTATATTATGAAAACAAAAAAAAATACTCCTGACGATATGAAAAATAATATGATTCCTGTTATGCAATCAGTAGTTAAGAAAGCTGTAGCTACTATGTTAGATATTAAACGTTCGGGATATGCAAGCAATTTTCGAGACAACCCAGAACATGCTGAATGAGTTTTTTATGATCTTTTAGCTGCAGCTTTTGCTAAATATGACGTTGATGGACTAACTGTTGACTCAAAACGACTAAATTTTTTGGCAAAAAAAAATAATAATAGCGAAGAAAATAATGCAGTATCTTGATTTGTAGAAACTTATTATATGTCGTCATATAAAGGTGTTCCGTGTTTAGTTGTTAAAACAGCTGATTGACAAACATTGATAGTTCAAGCTAATTTTGTTCCTGCTGAATCTAAGGAGACAAGACTTGTAAAGTATTGAGAAAATTCTAAATCACACCAAAAATTTACAGTAATGATTAACGTTACAGGTCGATAATTGTTACTCTTTCTCAATTTGTTTAACTTGAACCAAAAAACTATTCCTGGCGTCCGTTGGCGTCAGGTTTTTTTTTCATTCTTTGGTGATATAGGTGAGAAGCTTTATGACAAATCCATGCATACGACTGTATTTTTCCAATTCTTGTCCATCAAAAATGTGATATAATCTTTGGTAGGTTTTGGATCATGAAACAAATGGTACGAACAATGTATTACGTTCATATATTCAAAGCGATATAAGTCGTTTGATCTTGGCTCGCATGAGTGGTCAGGCGAATTTTTTTTGAAATCGTTTGGAAGAACACCGATTGATACTAATATGCATACCTTGTCGAGTGAGAGTTCTGTATATATTTGCAAAAAGTTGTGATCTCTGCTCCGCGAGAGGTAAGTGTTGAATACTTGCAACTGATACAAAAATATCAACTGACTCTTGTGGTAGTGAATAGAGATATTCGAGCATATCTTGACGAACAAATGTAGCGTCGGGGTTGTTTGTACGAGCGATAGCGAGTAATCCTTCAGCAAAATCTACTCATGTATACTGTAGAGTAGTTGATGTGTTGTTTTTGTTGTTATACTCATCAACGATGGTCCACAAAAAACTATATAGTCTTCCATCTCAGCATCCAAGCTCAACTATAGTTATTGTTTTTGGTTGTATTGTTTCTATATATTGTAGAATATGCTCTGCGATATGATCAAACTCTGGTCGTGGTCTTTTCCTTGTTCCAGAAAATTTATCAGCTTGCTGATTGTAAAAGGTCTGAAGATGTGTACTATGTTGTTTCATAACATAAAAAATATACCAAAAACACGTGTAGAAATCTAGCGTGTATAGTATTTTTTAGGAAAGTATGTTATGATTGCAAACAATTCTCTTGCAATTAGCGACTAAAAATGTAGGTTTTTATAAGTTTGACACCCACTAAGGGTTTTTTTAGTTAATGATGATACTCAATGCCAAGAAGACGTCCAGAAAATAGAACTATTGAAGTAATTTTGCTAGAACAACACAAGGATTTGTGAGAAAAATACGAAATTGTAAGAGTAAAACCAATTTTTGCTAGAAATGTATTGTTGCCACAATGACTAGTCGTTCTTGCAACTCCAGACATGATGCACAAATACCAAGTACAAATGCAAAAAGCGAAAGAATCTCTTGCGAAGAAAGTTTCTAAACTTGAAGAGCTTTTTGCAAAAATGCAACAAGAATGAGGAGTTTCTTTGAGCAAAAAAGTAAACGAAAAAGAAGTGATGTACGACAAAGTTGATGCGCAAGATATTGCAAAACTTATCGAAGACACATATGGTATCAAGCTAGATGTTCGTAATATCAAGCTCAAAAAACCAATAGATAAAGCTGGTGACTACAAAGTACCATACAAATACAAAGAACTTGAAAGAAATCTTTTGATAACTATCAAATGAGAACAAGACAAAAAGACTGCAGAAAAAGCAAAAGAATTGCATGATGCAGAAGAAGCAAAAGAGGAAGAGGCAAAGTAGGGACGTATTTTTGATACGTCTGTACTGGCTATATAGGAAATTCTAAAAACAAAAGTTGAAGAAAAAAGGTGATATTTTCAAAGTACAGAATATGTTGAGAGGTGTAATTTAAAGATGCTTTTCCTACTTTTTCTTTTTAAGTAACGAAAAAATTAAGGGAGGTTCGTTCTACGAACCTCCTTTTAATTACCAGAAATAAGAGGTTTATCAAGAATCAAAATATTTGGTTGGATAACCGGGAATAGAAATTGAAGAAAGAAAATAAGTTCATCAACATGAACAAATACGAGGATTGATTCACGTGAAAAAAAACAGTCTTTGAGAGAACGATGAAGGAGTGTTGTTTTTATGGAGTGGGTTTTGTAGGGAACTATTAATTATACGTAGATACTTTGCTTTACAACGATTGGCAAAAATTCCATGATAGTAAATCATATGAAAATTTTTGTTTGGGAGATGTTGAATGAGTAATCCAATAAACCTAGTTGCAGAGCAGGTAATTTGTTTAACTTTTCAATCAAGTTTGTCTTTATAAGAATAGGTAACATAGTTTCAGTCGTATGAGAGAATACGAGATTGTGAAATTGTAGGTCTTTTGAGGTAACGTCCAATATAGCTAAGAACTACATTGAAAGATCTAGCTTTTTTTGAGAAATAAATATACCGTGATTTTTCTTTGTCGTCTTTGTTTTTTTGGGAGTAAAGATAATTGAGAAGTCTAATTTCTTTATAACTATTCTCTAAGTTTTTATAGCATCGTTCTTTGAGATGCTTGAGAAGAAACTTTTTCCAGGAAGATAAGATTGCATTATATGGGATAAAATTAGCTTTTTTGAAGGTGTTTCATGAGATTCATCAGGCAGTCAAAATGAGATGGACATGAGGGTTTCGATTGAGTTGTGCTCCAAAAGAGTGAATAACTGAAAGGATTCAAGGTTTGCATTTATATTTCTTTGAGAAAAAGTATTCAACAGATTGTGCTGCAGTCATTGGAAGGACTTTTAAAGCTTTACGGTGTTGTTTAAAAAAAGGGCGAAGTTCTTCAGGAATAGTAAATGCTAGATGAAAATACTCTAATCAAGTAGGCCATCGAGTAAGTAATCTATTGAGCCATAGATCAGATTGGGGTTTTCAGCATGAATTACAAAACCTAGACTTACAAGAAAATGGAACACGTTTAAGACTTCAACAGTCGTCACATGAGAATGTAGCGAATCAAAGATTTCATGATCAACAGTTGAGAACTTTGTGAACAGATTCGAAAGGAATAGCTTCTTATACGATTCCCATACTTTTTACAAAAAGAAAATCGGTTGTCTTCTAGAATCTTTTTGATAGATATAGATCAGGTAATAATCTCCATAATATGTTTGTTGAATACTAAAAACACTTCAAACATAGAGATTATTACCTTTTTTTGTATACTAAATTTTCACTTTCGAAAAACCCTGCCATTCGGCAGGGCTATTTTATATAGATAATATTCATTTTTGTAAAGTATGTCTTGCTATTTATAACTGGTAGATATATGGTTACAAACTTTTGAGCTTAATTGTTGATTTATATTTGAAAAGTAATATTGATTGTGCTGTTTTCTACCTACTTTAGTAAAATACCATTTGCTATCTAGCTGATATTTAATAAAAATTTGCTTTTCTTTTAAAATCTTTATATTATGTAACCAAGTCTATATCAGCAGAATGATTTTAATATTATGTTATAAATGATTACAAATATAAATAATTTTTTGAAATATAGTTGGAATCAAAAGAAAGAGTTTTTGATAAGTTTTTATGAAGCAATGTTTAGTAAGTGTGAAACAAAATATTATCTAAATATTTTTAGATACAAAGTAAAGGAAATTAAACAATACGAAGAAAATACCAAAAACTTGAATAGATTAATTTATCTATATAAGCTTATAATTAGGAAAGAGGAGATGATCAACAAACAAAAAACACTAGAAATAATTAATACTCAAAAAAAATATAGATTAAATAATCAAGAAATATCTCAAAAGGAGTTTATGACAAATCAGAAAAAAATTCAAGACTTTTTAGATTTGATATAATTTATAAAATGAAGTTTTCTATAGATAAACTAAAAAAAATTTTCTTTCCAAAAGAGGAGGCGAAAGCTGTAGCAGCAAAGTTTGAAAATATAAATGCTCTTTTGCCGATGTCTGAAGATGATGATAAAGTTGTTTTTATGGATGAAAACGAGGCAGAATTATATTTTATTGAATCATTTTGAGAATTAGAAAAAGAGGAAAAAGAAAAGTTGTATCCAATGTTCAAATATTTTAATAAAAATATATTTGATATATTGATAAATTACTGAATAAAAAAACAAGATTTTATGTTAAAAGAATTTCAGATTTTGTGATGGGAATATAGTGAAGCAATTGGTAAAATGTTTTCTAGAGAACCTTTTCAATATTTAGTAACTCATGGTAATGAAAGCGTTTTAAAAAACTTAATTGAAGAATTTGATTGATGAAATATTACATTGCATATTGTCAACCATGGAAATCATTTAGAATGTATAAGATATTTAAGTTTAAGAGAAGAATATCATGGAATTACGAGAAGAAGGTCATATAAAATACAAGAAGGCTTTGATAAAAACAAGGGAATTGATTTTAATATTCAACGTAGCTCAAATTGATCTGGATACAAAAGAGAAGGTTTTATTCAAGAGTTTGAATTCAATAATAATTATATAAAATTAAATATTATTTCATGTACTCACGCCTCAGAGTGAATGTTTGCTTATAATTTAGATATGGACTTTCTTTGAAAACAAATAATAGAAAAGGCATCAAAAAAAAATACTATTTATATTGAGGCGTGAACTTATACTACGGAATGACATTTTTATAATTATTTAAATAAATTAAAGTGAATTCAATTAGATGGATGGCGTATGGAATACATAAACTCTTCTTATAACTCATTTTGAGATATAGCTAAAGAATATGCAGCAAAGTGATATTCCTTTGTAAACTTTGATTTATCTGTACAAGACCCGACAAATACGATAAAGTTTTTGAGAAAAGAATGATGTGATGATTTTCTGATCTGTCAAACTATTTATTTGCAACTAAAAGAATACGTTGATAATATTGATTCTCAAAAATCAGTTTTTAAAAATTTATTTCCAGACTTAGATATTGAAACAATCACTCGTATATTGCAAGTTTTGAAAAAAACAGATGGTAAAATATGAATAGAAAAGAATTATCACATTTATAATTATTTGAGGGAAAAATTCATGTATGAGTGTTTGGAAAGAGGTGCTAACAATTGAGATCTTGTAATCACGCATCCAGCTCATATTAAAGAATTATTGAAATCCGAAATTCATCACCCGTCTATTGATAAATTATCTTATAGTATATAGCGGCTTGCGAAAGAAAGTAAATTCCTCTCTAATCCCCAGTCAATTCTTTGATCTGATCTCTCAAAACAGTCGCATGCTCAAAATCCCAGATAGCTATTGCTGCATCCAGCTGTCATTTGAGGTCTTTTAGTATCATTTCTTTTTCTTTTTTGGTCATACGTTTGAGTTTTTTCTCATTTTTGTTCAAATTTAGTCCACGGAAATCTTGTGTAAGGTCTTCGCCTGTTTTGACTGATTCAATATGTTTTATATTTGATATTGCTACTTTTGGAGTAATATTGTTTTTTTTGTTGAACTCGATTTGCAAACTTCTACGACGATGTGTTTCTCGTAATGCTTCAACTATTGATCAGGTAAAAGCATCTGCATAAAGTGCTACTTCTCATTTTGGATTTCTTGCTGCACGTCATATTATCTGTATGAGTGACGTTTTTGATCTCAAAAATCATTCTTTATCTGCATCCAAAAGGGCAATAAAAGATACTTCAGGAAGATCAATTCACTCTCTCAAAAGGTTAATTCATACAAGAATATCAATATCTCCATTTCTCAGTTTTTGTATTATATCCCAACGTTTGAGCGTTTCTATTTCACTATGAAGATAAAAAGCTTTGTATCCTCTTGCAACCAAAAAATTTGTAATTTCTTCTGATGACTTTTTTGTCAGCGTCAAAACAAGGACTCTTCATCAGTTTCAGATATGAAAGTCTAATTTTTCAAAAAGATTGTCCAAAAATGCTGGAACTTTCTTGGCTTTTTGAATTGTCGTTACATTAAGAAAATCTTTGAGATTAGTATAGCTAGACATACATGATGGTTAAATAAATATTATTTTTTGTGAACCATCCACAATGGAATATTCGACAATGCAGAAAATATACTTTTTTTTGTAAAAGACAAAATCTTGCCAAGCGGTCTTGTGACCATTTTTTTGACAAGATTTTTGGAGTGTTGTACACCTTTTTGAATCAAAGAAGTAGGGTTCATGTTCTTCATGTTTTTAGTATAACAGCCTACAAAGCGATTGCAAGTTTAGTTGATCTTGATTCACGATATTTTATCTCGAATGTCTTCCAGATCCATTCTTTGAATATAATCTGCTTTACGTTTTAGCCCAAATGCGACGGTAATCATTTCTGCTACTGTTGACTTTGGAACAAGAACTTTTTCCATCTCAGGTTGAACCTTGAAAAGTTTTGGGGCGATTCTATTGATTGCAATAGCTGCTTGATATTGTGTTACTACAGCATCCGGATCTATATACAACTTTCATCCTTCTAACCTTTCAAAAAAACTTGTCAGACCGAGATTTTTTGCTTGTGAGAGTATTTCTCATTTTTGTGTATCTTGGATATCAGCAAAGTAATTCATACCAGGTGCGGACACGGGAATAGAAGGGTCGAAGTAGTTTTGTGTTTTGACCAATAAAATCAAAAACTCTTGACGAGAAATAGGCTGATCTTGTTGACTTTCACTGTATTCTGTTGGATTAATTATTCCACGTTCAAACAACACATCCCATCAATTCGATACTCACTCATTATCTTGTAGTTCTGTGTTTATACTTGTGTCAACTTGTGTATTTGTTTCTGATTGAGATGGTGTATCTGTATCCCAAAGATTAGAGATTGTTTGTTGAGCAGACGCAAGCAAACTTGTATTTTCTGATTCTTGTTCTATGTCATTTGTATCTTCATCATATAAGTAGTTTCATAATTCATCCGTTACATCTTGATCAAATGCACCATGAATTACATGTGCTAATTGTCACCTTGTGACAATTTCATCGGGGTCTTTAAAGATGTTAGTACAGTTCTTATTTATAATGCTTTTTTGTATTCAAAGGACGTTTATTGCACGTATGATGTCATGTTGTGTGACAAATGTATTGAGACGTAGCTGTGTTTCATTTCACCCAAAAAACTTGAGTACTTTCATGTATTTGTTAAGTGCGATGTGATGCATAAGTCTTGGGGTTGTTTGCACATAGGGGAGTTCTTGCACTTTTAGGAGACCATCTATTGCTTCTTGTTGAATTTCTTCCAAAAAAAGAGGTCAAAAACTGTTCGATAGTATTGTAATTGCGTCTGCACGACGTACATAGTTGTCAGGGTAATATTTTTTGGCGACTTGGTTTCATTGTACGACGCATCTATTTGTTATATATTCTATAGCTAGTTTATATTGATGATCTTGTATGTCTATAAACCCATTGTCTGGGCAAAATTGTTGTTGAATATCAGCAACAACAACATCATATGAGTACATTCATACACCATTAGAAGTTGTTGTGCTTGATTGTATAGAGGTTGTGTCGTTTTGCGCTTGAAAAAACGATCACAGTTTTGTAAATCCTGAAACATCTTTGTTTGGATTCGTTGTGTTGTCTCCTAAAGTATCTTGCGTTTCGTGTGATAACGTGAAAGAATTAGTCTGTTCAACCACAGTATTCTCGCTTGTATTTTTTGTGAACAGCTTTTGTAGGCTCGCGAGAAGTCACGTCTGTTTTTTTACTTCAGCGTTTTGCGATTGTTCAATTCATCAAAAGTATCAGCGTTGTACTGCGTCTTGAGACGTATCTCTGGCTGAAACGGGTTTCGTGTCTGAAATTGTTATTGATAAATAAATACCAATACATATACAGAACACTACGATTACTTTAGAAAACATTTTGTCCATGCTACCACCCTTAGCAGGTATATAAAGAATGCGTGGTTACCCATCGCGTACATATATAATACATATATTTATAAATTTGTCAACTATTTATGAGTAAAAAATAAAATATGTCTTCTTTTGCTTGAGGATAATCTAGGATTTATCAATGTTATTGCTTTTTGTTTTGCTATATTATATACAGTAGTTTTACTCTTTTTGTGTTACAATGATTTCTTTTTTTGATGCTGACAAGCTGGAAGCATTTAGACAGGAACATAAAATTGATCCATATCGTCTCAAACAAGTTCAATTAGAAATTTTTAAAAACTCTTGTTTATCTTTTGACGATATGACGTCTTTGCCAAAAGATCTTAGATCTTTGTTTGCTGAACATATCAGTATCGTACCTTTTGTTGTTACCAAATGTCAGGAAGATGACGAAGTTGTAAAGTTTTTGTTTGCAATGCCAGATGATCCAGATAATGTCTTTGAAACGGTGCTTATGTATCACTATTCTGCTCACGTTCAAGACAAACTCAACAGAATGACTTTGTGTATTTCAAGCCAAGTATGATGTAGCGTATGATGTACGTTTTGTGTAACGTGAAAGCTTGGTCTCAAAAAAAACCTCTCACATGATGCTATTTTGGGTCAGGTTCTTTTTGTCAATAATTATATCAAAAAAAATCGATGAAAAAAAGAGGATTGATCTCGATGGGCTGTAAGAAACATAGTTTATATGTGAATGGGTGAGCCTTTTTTGAATTACCCTAACGTCAAAAAATCTGTCCCATATCTGACTGAAACCAAGTATTTGTGACTTTCAAGAAGGCGTGTGACAATATCAACATCGTGAGTCACGCCAATTATGCGTCAATTTAACAATGATAACTTGCCTGTGTCTTTTGCTTTTTCACTACATGCACCAAATCAGACATTGCGCGCGGAGCTTGTTCCATTTGCAGAAAAGTTTCCATTAGATGAATTGATGAAAGAATGTGATGAATATGCACGTATGACGGGTAACAAAGTATTTTATGAATATGTTTTGATTAAAAATATCAATGATACCAACGAATGTGCTCATGAAATGTGAGTTCTACTCAAACATCGTAAAGCACATCTCAATGTCATACCTTATAACCAAAATCCTGCTGTTGAGTTTGAAGAGCCCACCGAAAAACAAGTGAGAAAATTTCAACATATTGTAGAGTCATACGGAGTAACCGTTACGGTGAGGTGAAACATGTGAAGAAAATCAAAATGAGCTTGTGGTCAATTATGACGAGAAGAAGTAGAAAAAAAACTAAAGATAAAATAATTTATGTTACTCATTTTGTAGTTTTCATTCATTGATAATAATTTTGATCTGTTCCTTTATTTTGTATAATATCTTTTAATCTTTTATAACTTTCAACTGCGTTTATTGCTGTGTCAAGAAAAAAATTTGAGTCAACTTTTGTTCACATAAATAATATTTGTATGCTATGAATATTGTGTGCGAGTCAATAGACTAAAAGTTTCTTTCTATCATTTTCGGATACAGGTACTTCATTCTTGTACAAATAACTCTCAAACAATTTTTGTGCTTCTTGATTAATCAGTATAGTTCATATATATTTTTTTGTCTGATTATCTACCAAAACGCCAATATTTGGATTATTAAGTAAATTTTCTAGATATAATACATCGATTTCTTCAAGATTATAACTTTTTTCTGACTTTTGTTCTCTTTGGTGTTTGTATTTGCTTAGTATTTCTTCAAACTTATAGTAGTCTATTTGTTTTATATCGTTAGTGTTCTGGCTTTGATTCTCTATGATTAATGCGAGAATATATAGACGTAAGAGACGCTCTGCTTTGGGAGAATCAGGTAGTATATCGTATGTCTTATAATTGTTGTAAAGACTTCTAGCATTTTCGTTTTCAAGAATAACATGAGATGCTGACAAAATATATGTATCCACGTATATGTTTATATTATCTATGGTGTCGAATTTTTTCATAACATAGTCTTCAATCGTTGCTAAAACGATATCATTCACGTTATATACTTTTTTATGTGTATATATTGTTCTGTCATTTTTTTTGATTAATCACGATGTTATACTATCTGTTCCATCCAAAGTATTATATGTTTTTCTCTTGTTGTTTTAGTACATGCTACAAGAAGAGGAAATGTTACAAGTAGACAAATTTCATGAAGTGTGTTTTTTAGTTTCATAGAATTTGAATGTGTAAAATATACATTAGATAAATGATATTAATATTAGTATTATTACCAATCACTTTTCATTAAGTGTCTAGAATTGAGTGATTTTTGTCCAAAGTGTACCGTAGCTTTATTGCTTAATCTCTTCACTTCATATATCCAAACAGAAAAGCATTAGTGTTGGGTCTATTTATTTTTTATGTATGCCGTTCTTATTTTTGTTTTGTTTCAAATCAAGTATCGCTTTCCAAGTCATATTTTTTAAATATTTGGTAATTTTGTTTTTCTATTGCATTAGTTTTTTCTCGGACACTACTGACTGTGTTTTTTTTCATGATTAAAGAGCATACTTTCGTTTTTAAGTTCTTGAAATACTGGTTCAAATTCTGCTTGATATGCAGCTACTTCTGGTTCATATTGTTCTAAGCATGTTTCTAGTTTGGACGAGTTACTTGCGAAATATTCTATACAGTAGTGACATCATTTGAATATTTTTGCTCATTTATACATGAGTCAGTACTTCATCTCTTCTAAAGTTGGTTCTTGTTTTGTTGTATCTTTTTGGTGTGCAATGTATATTTCATATGCTTGTTGCGCTTTTGGGCTTGTCAAAACTGTATCAACTTCTGCCTTTGAAGGTGGACTTCGACTTGTACCATACATATCCATAAACTTAATATCCTCAAATGAATACGCATATTCTGGTTCAAATATTTCTTGTACTTGTTCTTGTGTTTTTTGTTTACACGCAGTACTTAGTAATATAATCGGTATTATTCGTTTAGTAAGTGTGGTATTGATTTTCATATGTTGGTTATTAAGAAATATATAATTGTTTTTATTGAGAGTAATTTTTATGTAGTTGTTCTAGTCTACCTTTAGCTTGCTCTATTTGTACGTCTCGAATAGAGTTGTGTACAGATGATGCATATTTAGTATCTCAAAATTTAAATTGTGAACTTGTATATTTTTCATTGCAGTAGCTATAATATACAATTTTGCCAGTCTTACTTCATCCATAGTCAGAGGTACTTTTTGCAAAGATTTTGCAAATGCATTTTTTGGTTCTTCATTATTTAATATTACATTCACCATTTTTACATACCTTTCTGTGTTTATATCTTGTAGTTTTCATCTTACTATATTTTCTAATTCATTAATATTTATTTTTTCAAGTGTAGATGGGATTTCTTGATTTTGTATTTTTTCTCGGTGTATAGTATCAGAGTTTTCTTTATTGTTTATGTCTATTCTAGTATCTTTAGTGCTATCTATTGATGCACTTATATTCTCTGTCTCAGTGAGAGTATCATATCCTTGTTTTTGTGTATTATTTGTACATGCTTGTACTAATGGAGTTATTGCAATAACGAGTTTAGCTATATTATTTCTTAAATTTCTCATTTTTTATTACATGTTTTATAAAAGTTTAATTCTTACGTAGTAAGATTATGTATTCTCTTTGTATATGTCAATACAAATTATGTTACCATTCTTTTCATGTTAGATTTTTTGTGTTAAGTGATTTTTGTCCAAAGTTAGTTATGTTTTTATTGGGTACTCTCGTTACTTCATCATATCCAAATAGAAAAGCATTAGTATTAGGCTTAGCTATTTTTTGGATATGCTGCTCTTGTTTTTGTTTTGTTTCAAATCGAGCATCGCTTTCTAAGTCATATTTTTCAAAAACATCTTTATTTTGTTTTTGTATTTCATCAAGTTTTTCCATGAGAGCAATACATGCTTCCTTTGTAAATCATATGGTTGTAGCTGTAGATTTTCAATCAATATAAATAGTTACGTTTCATAAATAACCCCTTTTACGTAGTTCTACATGAAACTTATACAAAAGTGTTTGTATATTTTTTATGTGACTCTCCATTTTGAGCGATCAGATTTTTGCTATCTGATTATAGATCTCTTTATTACGATCTTTCGCTTTTTCGTCAAATTGAGCTTGAATATATCCATAGTCTACACTTACTTTTGTTGTAATATGTATATGAATTGGTATTTGTGTTTCTTTTTTCTCTAGTGTCATACGGAGTCCTGGTTGTCATTGCAACTTATAGCTCATATCACGTCATTCTACTTGTGTAGTTTCTTCATGAATCCTAATCTCTTCATTGACTTTAGTCAGAGATATATTCTTTTTATCTAATTGATCTGCAATAGTTCGTTTCTTTTCAAATAAGTTGTATCATAGTGATATGATTCTTTTAACATCCTTCTCATCTTTTATCATCTGTTTTTTGTTTATGATGTTTTTTCTTGCTTTCCTCATTCATCTTACAGATATTCAGTTTAATGACTCATAATTATTTTCGAGGAGCATAGTAATTCTTAAAACGAATTTAGGGACTAAATATAGTGCATATACAAGTAAGATTACTGATTTTACATTATGATTTATATTAAGTTTTCCTGCTATTCGCTCAATAAAAAAAATTACTGGTATATAATGTGTCCAGTACAATGTCTCTTTTAGATATGGACTAGTTGATAATATACTATATAATTTAAATGCAAATACATCATTGTTAACATCATCATGTAATTTTTTTATGGTGCTTTTTTTTAATACAAGATTTGTTCCACTAATAACGAGGTAGTAAGCAAACATGATAACAAAAATAAGGCTTCCTCCCAATATTAGAACAACATTAAAACTTTTCACATAATCTGTAAACAGGTACTCTCTATTTGTAAAATCAACAATATCTGGGTCAAACTTTTCTCAGACAAGTTCAGGGTGGTTTTTGATAAAAGCCAAAAATTGTTTTTCTTGCTCCTGAGGATCTTGTATTCTTGCTATGGTACTCAATTCACTTTGCATATATTGCTTCATGAGAACTTCAAGGTATATATAGCTCACTTTGGAAGATGTGACTCGGTTCATTTGAGAATATTGTCTTTTTGTCGTCATAAACTATCGGTTACAAATTGATCTCGTTCAGCTGTGTTTCATATAGCCTCTGATATGTATAACTTGTAGAGCTCATCTTGCTGTTCAAGTGAAAAAAGAGCAAGAATTGGTGAAGACTTGTGATATGGGTGTTCGTTCAAAAAATCATAATATAACTTTTGATTGTTAGATAACTTTGGGTCTTGCTCGAGTCATTCGGGCATATACTTCAGTGGATAGTCACTTCTCATCTTTCGTCCAAGGCTGTCAGACAAAAATTCTTTTCGTTCCGTTGGATCTCATATGTTTTCTGATAGAAATTGTCAATACAGTTCGTTTTGTCGCTTATACGCAAATGGTTTTTTGTCAATTGGAGTAAGAAAGTCTTCCGCACCAAACCGATATGTATCTTTGATAGGCGTATTTTCTTGGTGAACCAAAATCATATATGTCATTGCAAAGTCTTTATATGGATGGTCTAGAAACTTATTTTCTTTATCAAATCAGCTTCGAACAGTTTCTTGAAGATGTGTTGCTCATTCAGTTACAGCTACATATTTGCTATCGTTAGATCGAAAATGCTTTAGTTCATGATCTATGGTTCAGATCATTTCCTGTATTTTGATTGAGTCAGGTACATTTTCATCTAAAATACTATGATTAGGGTTCATATAAATAGTATTGTCGTTCGATAATCAATCTAAATCATTTCATATTTCTGTAATTCAAACTGTAAACTTTTTCTTCATAAGTTCTCAATATGTGAAATCTTCTCTAAAAGTTCTCATATATGGAGCAAGAACTTTTTTTCCTAGATGATCAAATACGGTATCAATAAGTGTATGCAACAACTCTTTTTGCTTAGGGTTAATAGTTCTATCTATGTATGTGTTATTATGCATAGAATATTTTTTATACATATAGTTTCATAAAGTATCTTTTTCTAGTCTATCAAATTCTGTATCAAGATTGGTGTGCAGTTGCTTTTTGAGAGTGTTAATTCTTTGTCTCGATTCTTTTCAAAATTTTTGATACATAGTATCGTTTGGGGTTTTTATTTCCAAATCTTCTCGGGTTAAACCTCTAAGATTAAGTATATTGAGACTATCTGTATGGGAGCGTAGAGTATTTGGTAACGTGTCGCTTTCTACAAAAAATAATGGATTTTTTTCATAATATGATCAGATTTTTGCCCCTTCTTCCTTTACTGTATCAAAATCACTTTCTTGATATCCGTTCATAATACCAAAAAGTAAAAGTACAGATACAACTTTTACTCTCGTATATGTGATTTGTGATCCAAATTTTTTACTTATACTTTTAACTTTTCATATTTTCGTTTTGCTTTTGTAGTCGTTATGTAGTCTTTTCAGAGCATCTTGTTTTTTGTCAGAACTGACAATATCTTTGAAAAGCTCGATATCTTCGCTTTTTTCTATTTCATATTTTTTAAAAATTTGATCTGGAAGTGATTGCACGTCTCATTCTTCTTCAAGTTGTGCTAGTATGACAGCAAACTCATCTAGGTAGTGTAAAAATGCAGCATCAGTTAGTTTACTGTTTTGTCATTTTTTTGCAGAATCTTGCGTGGATTTTTTTCTAAATGCATATGGTTGTGCTCCTGTTGGACGAATAAAGCTTTCATAGCTTTTTTGAATAGTGTGTGTATCCAACATGTATTCTTCAAATGTCGCATGCGCTCAAAAATTTTGTGCTGTAACAGTTTCTGATCAATCTATTTTTGTTCAAGGATCACCTGATCGATTTGTTTCTCGTATGTATTTCAATTGTTCTAGATCGAGAGGAGCAAACGATTGAGGACGATCAGTTCAAGACAAAAGTCAAATAATCTCTTCAATTATAATCTCTTTTGTAAATTTGCTATGTTTTTGTAGTTCTTCTCCAAGTGACTTACTCTCAAAGTATAAGTGTGTATAAGCTTTTTCAAACGAAACAAAATCCATGTTTCTATCAAAACACGTATTTGCTTCTAGGTATTTTTCTAGATAATTTTTTTCTGACTTTCTAAAATATTCTAATGTACGCATGTTTTTCTCATTTCTAAAAAATTTATTTTTTTGCAAATAATGTCAATAATAAATATACTATAAAAAATTTATATAGTTTTGCAATATGAAAAAGACATTATCAACTATTCTCAGTGTGATTGCGTGTTATAGTATATTCTTTCTAGGTTCGTACGCGATAGCGTCAGTTTGTCCTTTTTCATTTTCTGATGTTGACCCACTTGCATCTATTTCTTTTGAAGCTCTTGATACTCTACAACACCAATATAAAGCCACTTCGCAAAAGTGAAAAATACTTGCCTGACTCAAGCATAAAAAGATTTGTCGTTTTTTGTATGACTCGAAAGATACGTATATAGATTTTTCGGATAGTTTTGATAGATATAAATTTACAGAGTTTGTTTCTTATTCTCCAGCTACTCTAAACTCGTATATCAAAACCCTCACATATCAAAAAGTTGATGAAGAGTACCTAGAAGCATTAGCTTATTATAACGGAATAGTTCAAGATTACTCCCAAAATACACTTATTTTAGACACTAAAATATGACATTCAGAGCAGATATATTCGTTGAGTTGTGAGGCAAATACACTTGCAGATCTTATCAATTATTATTACAAAAAACATGCTATTCCAGCTGTCAAAGAACAGACAATAGTCAATAAAATTCCTTATGACACAACTACGTTTGTTCGTAAAGGAGCAACCAATTATTGGTGAGATCCTGATAAAGGATTTGTATGAAATATAAATTGAAGTTTGTTTAATCTCAATAATTATGCAAAGTCGTATTCTCGAGGGTATGGCGTATATGCAGCTCCTCTTATTCCTTTGATCAATAGATACATATGATCTTTGTGATACGAAGCATATAAAAGCAATTTTCTTGCTGATTTTAGTATCATACGTAGCCTTGTGAGTGGTCACCCCATTATGTTTTGGTATATTTATCCTTATAGATGAGAGGCTTTGACACAAGCTCTAGATATTATTACTCCATCGTGAAAGAAAAAAACATTACGAAAAAATCAACATGTCTGACTGCTAGCATGAGCATCATTTGATACGTATATGCGTGTCAAAGAAATTTATTATTACGATTGATTGTCTCCAGATCTTCAAACAATGGATAGAAAGAATTTTACTGAATTAACATCGTATTTTGATGAATACATATATATCAAAAACAGTAACTAAAAAACAGATTATCTTGCAAGTTCATAGTTATTGGATACAAAGATAGTATTTATCATACTTCGATTGTCTATGAGCACATTCAACATGCGTAGGGTATATTCTTTTGTGTTGTGAGTTGTATGTCTTGTTTTTTGATTGCTATTGTGAGCACATGCATCTGCGTCAGCAGGGTGATATTCTATCCAAAATTTTGATGTTGCAATACAATTAGAAGAAGATGGATATATGTCTGTTCAAGAAGATATAGTTGTTAATTTTGAAGAATATAGACATGGTTTGTACAGAACTTTGCCTCTTCAATACTCAGTCAGTGGATATTCATACAATATTTTTGTAAGTGATGTTTGAGTTGCGTGATATGAATATCTTAATGAGTGATGACGACCTCAAACAAGAATTAGAATCTGATCAGCAGATCGTACAGTCTTTGGTGAACAAACGTACCCAATTTCATATACAACATACTGAGCTGTCAGACAATTTAGTTGATATGATGAATTCTATCGAAATATTATTGGTACTGAGCGAGATGTGCCTATTCCATGATGAGATGTTTCAATTGCATTTCCAGTAGAATTTGATCAAAGCTATCTGGTTGATCGATTTATCTATTACTGAGATTATGGGCAAAGACAGTCAATTGAAGACGTTACCATCACACAGTCAGGTATTTTTTTTCAACTTCCTGCTCTACAAGCATATCAATGACTTACGTTTTGAGCTAAGTTTGTATCGTGATGATTTGTTCTAGATCCTGATATGCAAGCTTGACTGATTAGAACAGATATGACAACACAAAGACTTTCGTCAATAGTCTTTACTTGACGGTGATTACAACAGATTTGATGGCTGTCATTGGTAGTTATTGTTTTGTTGTTATTGTATGTTTTTGTTGTTGCAAAATGGTTTTTCTCTAGAAATAAAAAGTATTGACGTAATAAAAGAACTATTATACCACAATATACACCCCCAAAATGACTGTGTGCAGCTGAAGTATGAACCTTGATTGACGATGTGATTCATCCTCACGACATAACTGCTACATTGTACGAGCGAGCTGCTAGTTGATATATCAAGATTATTGACAACTCTACAAAGCTGTTCTTTTTCTCTAATCCTTCCTTTGACCTCAAAAAAATAAAGCCCTTGCCTGACTCTGCACCAAAATTTCAAACGATGTTGTTTGATAAATTGTTTGCAACTCGTGATACATTTACTCTCAAGCTATCTATACTTTTTAGGTCATATGTGCAGTCAGCTATTGGTGCTTTGAACACACATATCGTATCTCAAAAACGATTTACACATACTGATCTTTTACAAAAGCCTTTTTTCAAAACTGGTCAAGTAATGATAGTTATCTGTGGAATTGTTGTGTATGTGCTTTTTTGGTTTTTGTCTTTGTTCTATAATGATATCGTCGTACTTTCTCCTTGGATAGTTGTTGTCTATCTGAGCTGATTTGTTGCTTTTTTTGCTCTATTTTTTTTCCTAAAAGAAAAAGAAGTGTTTACATCTCAATGAAAAATATTATACGACCATGTTGCAGGGTATAAACTGTTTTTGCAACAAGTAGAAAAAGACAAACTACAAGCGTTCTTGGATCAAGATCCTTTATATTTTGATAAAGTTTTGCCTTTTGCAGTTGTGTTGTGAGTGCAAGATACCTTTCTCAAAAAAATCACACCTTTGCTCAAAGAAGTACCTTCTTGGTATGTGTGAAATACCTCCCTCAATGCTTTTTCTAGAGCACTTGCTACCCAAACATCTTACACCAATCAAGCTGCAACGTATACGCCAAGTAGCTGACATAGTTCTGGTGGATCTTCTTTTAGTTGATGAGGTTCTTCTGGTTGATTTTCTGGTGGTTGAGGATGATGAGGTTGATGATGAAGTTGGTAAACCAAAAAATGTATTTTTATCTTTTGTTCTTCCTTTATGGATACCATAACAGTATGTACATATGAACAACAACTCGTACCACAAAAAAAAACCAACTGATCGGTAGCACGAGATTGTTATCTTTCTAGTGAACATGAATTGCAAGCATGAGAGACAAAACTTTTTAGTGTAGGTATCAAAATAGCATCTCCTATCTGACGACATACAAAAATATATGCGAGATCTTCACTTTTTACAAAATATTGATGTATGCTAGCAAACAATGTCTGAATTGTTGATGCTGATTATAGATGAGAATGTATGCTTTCACTTCATAATTTCTCAGCTTCTGCTGTCTCTTTTGAAAAATATGCAAGACTTGCACAAATTACGTTTGAACCTTACTACGTTGGTTCAGGCGTATATTGATCAGAAAATTGAAACAAAAGCGTACCTTGACTGACATTTGTTGTAGATTGAGAAAAGTACGAGCATTTTGAGACAGCATATCCAACACAAAGGTGATCGTGATGATTTGGAAGTACGTGAACATAGTCAGAATTTATTATTTTTTGTATTCGATGATGGATGATGTATTTGTTAGATTTTATGATTCTTTGCCAGGGGAGTTTCATGCAGATACCAGATATACCAAAGTATTAGAAAAAGCATACACTTTGGCACAAAAGGCTCACCAAGATCAATATAGAAAAATTGACAATTCTCCATATATTTTACATCCTCTTGCAGTAGCAACTATTGTTTGACAATCATATTGAGACAAAGACTTGGTACTTGCAGCAGTGTTGCATGATACGGTTGAAGATAGCGTTGATGTTTCAATGGAGATGATATATACTACATTTGGAGATGTTGTATGATTTTTGGTTGATGCTGTGACCAAAGATTTGCTACATTTTCACACAACACCACACACATATTATTCTGACAAGATAGAAAAGTTGCTTGCAGGATGATTACTAGATGTAAGATGTTTACTCCTAAAACTTGCAGATAGACAACACAATGTCCAGACTATTAGTTGACTAAAAAATTCTAAGCAAATTAGAATGAGTTTCGAAACACAAGCAATATACCAGCCATTAAAAGAACTTCTTGCATGAAAAAAAGACATATCTGCCCTACCATTGAGTACAATAAATATAAATAAAGACCAATTTGTCAAAGAACATACTATTGACTCTGCAACAACGTTTAAGCAGGTTTTATACTCACAAGCATTTGAAAATTTTGACAATACCTTGTTTTCTATGGTGTATAACAATAGTCATAAGGTCGTGTGGAAAATTAGCGATAGATATTTGTTTGATACGATTTCATCAAAAGATACATTTATGGAGTTTATAGATGTCATACAAATGCAATACAATGAAATTGATTGATTTGAAGTCTTGTTTACATATAAGAAATGAAAGGTTTTTGATATGAAGTGAAAGATGTGAATTTCATGATTTATAGATGGATAAGAAAGGTTTTTTTTATATATTCTCTAGAAACTATGTGAAATTTTGAAGAAAACTTTTGGGATGCAGATACAAAAAAAGAATTTTTGCATTGTATCAAAAATAGAGTCCTTGAACAAAAATTTGTGTATTTTGGTGTAGGTGCATATCACTACTACCAATGATATGGGCATGGTACTGATGTAGCCTCTACTACAAGTTCTAGCTTGAGCCATACAAAGTTGGATTATAATAGTTTTGTGTATGATACTATCAAAGATCTTTGAATTATTACTTTAGTAAGTTTATGATGTTGAAATTGATTTCAAGAAAAAGCTTTGTTGCTTTTTTTACATCAAAAATGATGTAAGGTTTCTTATATCGGTGTTGATTCTTCTCAATCAATGATAGACTTAGCGAAAGAAAATCTCAAATCATTGCCAATTGCTACTGAATTTATTTGCTGAGATTTTTACAAACCAGAAGTCAGAAATCTTATACAGCAAAAAACAAAAGATTCCCCCAAAAGACTATTCAGCTTTATGTGAAAAACCATTAGTAATACAAATCAAACAAATATAGTTGATAGTTTGTACAATATGCTATGAAATGAAGATTTGTTGTGGTTTGAATGTTTTGGTAGAACAGGAGATGATAATGTTATTTTTCTTTCTTTGTTTGATAGATATAGTTGATATTTGCACAATGAACATATGACCAAGTTTTATTTGTCACCCTTGGAACAAATTTGAATACCAGCATCTGTCTGAAAACTAAATATTCAAACTGCTAAAGAATCTTCTGTAGGCGCAATTATTTTTGATTTTTCTTTTATTTTTACCAAAAAGTTTGTAGTTGATATTTTTTGAGAAACTGTTCACTTTCTTCCAAATGAAAAAATAACGCTCTACAAAATAAGAAATTACAATATTGCGACGCTGACTAGATTCGTGTCAGAGCATAATTTTTCTTTCCTCAAAAAAGAGAGTATTGCGTATCCAAATTGAATGTTAGAAGTACAATTTATGTTTAAAAAAACAAAAGAGTAGTTCAAATTACATAAAAGGCTTGTACTTTTCGATTTTTTCATTACATAGTCTATTATGTATTCACTTTTTCTTTGTAACTTGAGAATAGATGTGCACAGTCTGTTTGAATGTTGAGGGAAGTTGCAAGTGTTTACTCTCGTTTATCTTTGTTATATTACGTTATTATGGCTAAAAAATTATTTGTAGGAAATATTGATCGATCTGTATCTGATCAAGAATTGCAAGACTTGTTTGCACAACACGGTGAAATCAACCCAAATGAGACAAGAATCATTAAGGATAGAGAAACTGGAAGATCTAGAGGATTCGGATTCGTAGAATTTATGAATGACGAAGATGCTGATGCAGCAATTCAAGCTTTGGATCAATATGAACTTAACGGACGTCCAATCGGAATTAAAGAAGCAAGACCTCAACAACCAAGACAAGATTCTTACTAACAAGGAAATGTATGGTGTTTAAATAAAATAACTCTGTGTGCAGGAGTTGTTTTTTTTGTATACAAAATTAAAGTAGTTATACTTCGAGTAGATTTATTTTTCTAGTAGTTATATGTCATCTTCTAATAGCTCTTCTCATCTCAAAACTTTTTTCTCTGTTATACTTGTCGCAAAATTTCACTTGATTGCGTGTGGGTTATTTTCTATTGCTTGGTGAGTTGTAGTTGCAGTCAATTTTGTTTTTATTGACAGACTTGTTGGTGCTATAGAACAAGCAGACAAACAGGCTATATTTTCTATTGTTAGTGTTTGGGCAGTTGTTTTTATTGTCCAATTTGTATGTAGAATTTTTTACAAAAAGCTGCCTTTTATTGCAATTAGGAAAATACGGTCTCATTTGTATAGTACATATATAAAACGTTTTTGGCTTGCTGATAATACATATACGGAGCGCATGTGAACATGAAAAGTTATCTCAATTCTTGATAAGTGAATACGTGTTCGAATAGATTTGATTTTGGATATTTTCTGGGGTCAAGCTACTAGAGTTGCTATTGTTATAACATCATTAGCGATAATAGCATCAGAATCTTTCTTGTTTTTTTTGATTTCGTTGGTATTGATGGTATGTGTTTGATTGTGGATAAACTATCGACATCCAAAATCATATTTTTGGAGAAAAGAGGCTAAAAGCAAAGAAATAGAAATTTGAAGAACAAATGTTAAACATATTATGTCAAAGTTTGAGATATTGTCGTCTTGACGCTTTGATACAGAATTAGAACAGAAAGATACTGACTTGCGTTTGTGGTCACAATCAAAGATTAAAGAAAAAATACGACAGTGAGTGTGATTTGATTGAGGGTATTTTTTCGTACAGATTTTTATAGTTAGTATTGCCCTTTATTGAGCTTTATCTGCGTTGAGAGGGACGTCTGAATTGTGAGAATTTATTTTACTGACGTGACTTGCTGTTACAATGGCATCACAAGTTGGAACTATCTCCGAATCAGTAAAAAAAATAACTGATGATTGGATTCATATAGAGAAGCTATTGGATTTTTTTGAAAAAGCTCCACGTATTCATTGATACAATCGCTGAGATGCATTTGTATACAAATCTTGAAATATTTTTGTCCGTGATATGTCATTTGGGTATAGCAAAGATGAGGTATTGTTCAAAAATTTTTCAATCAAGATATCTTGATCCAAAAAAACGGCTATTGTTGGTATGAGTTGATCTTGAAAATCAACATTTGTTAAACTATTAGCCTGATATTTGCGTCCATTATTAGGTACTATTGCCATAGACAATCAAGACTTAGATAGAGTCAAGCTCAAATCTTTTTGGCATCATATTTGATATCTTACACAAGAACCTTCGATTTTTGATGGTACTATTTATGACAACTTGGTGTATAGTTATCGTAAGTCATATGCTAGCAAAAAAACTGAACAGTCTGTATTGGGTTTTTTGGATATGCATTCCAAAAAAAACATGCCTGATGATATTGCTGATCGTCTCAAGCAAGCTATAACTTTGGCTAAATGTGAATTTGTGTATGATTTGCCCAAATGACTTGATACAGAAATATGAGAAAGGGGAGTACGTTTGTCATGATGACAACGTCAACGTCTTGCGATTGCAAAGATTTTTCTCAAAGATCCAGAGATTATTATCTTAGATGAACCAACATCTGCTCTTGACAGCTTTCACGAAGAGGAAATCACACAAGCCATGCACAACTTATTTGCTTGACGTACGGTATTGATTATTGCACACCGTCTCCAAACGGTCAAAAATGCAGATGAAATTATTGTTTTGTGACAAAATGATGATTGATTTGCAACAGTTATAGAACGTTGAACGCATACAGAACTTATTGCAAAGCAATGATATTATTTTTCTATGTTAGAGTTACAGACTGGGTTTTAGGTGGAATATGTGTTTGCTTGTTTCTTGCATTTTGTTTTTAAATAAAAATAATAAATAGATCTATAATTTGCATAAAAAGATCAGAGAATTATAATGTAATTATTGATATATTATTTTAGAATAAACATCTTAATCCATGCAAGAATTGTATAACAGGCTCAATGAAATCGCTGATATGACAGTAGAAACAGGACAAAAAATAGAAATGATTGTGCAAGAGCTTATGATTGCTAATAAAAAGCACGCTATAGTCTATAAAGAACATATAACTCCTATAGAGGATAAAGAAGCTCTCAAAGATCTATATACGAAACATACAAAAACTGCACATAACTGGTGGGCCATTTCAAATATTGACAATCGGATTCGTATAGATGAACACTGGCTCCAATCCTTCAGAAAAACATTAGATGACAGAAATATCAATGTACGTGTCATTTGTAAGCCTCAATGAACAAGATATGAACAAAACTGACTAAAAAAGCGCGAACTCAAAATCGTGTCAGCTAATTATTTTTTGATTAGCAATATTGATATTATAGATACTCAAAATATTATTATAACAAAACCATGACAACATGTGCTGGGAATTGCAATAAACGATCCATATGTTCATGAGTTGTTTCTGAAACTTTTTTCAGAACTGCGAAATAATAATCAGTATATGGTTGGTATTAAACCTTGAGATGATTTATGTACAGAGATGCGAATTTCAATTATGAATAGCTGACAAAATTATGGTATAGATTCAGTAATTAATCCTGTATTATATCCTTTTATATTTGACGCAATTTGACGCGATGAGAACAAAATAGTTGATTTTGGATGCTGAACGCACACGATGGGGATGCAATTGTTATATGGAATTCCACAACAAGTTCCTTGACTAAAAAAAATAGAACATATTCAATTATTGAGAAAAAAAATACAATCAATTGTTTGATATGAAGCGAATGAAAAATTTGTACAAGAAGCGATTTCTTATATAAGCGATATGGAAGCTGAACAACTTTCTATTGTTCGAAAAGAACTTATAAGAAACAACTCTCTTAGTAATAGTACAAAAAGTATTGATTTGTGTCTTTCAAGAAATTTCATTGTTCATCTTAATTATCAAGATTTGGATTATCACTTTTCAGAAGCAAAAAGAATTCTTAAGCCAGGTTGAACATATATTCTTGCTACACTCAATCCAGCATACGAGCACAAAAAATATTACTTACTGACAAAAAATGCTCTTCGTGATTGAGAAAGATATACCCATTACCATGGGACGTCGGGAGAGTTATGACAACGAGTACAATATTATAAAACAAAAACAAATCTCGACAATCATATAAAAAAGTATTTTACTATAGATCAGGTTGAGTATTGCATGCCAATAAATGATGATGCAAAGGAGTCTCATCCTTTATATTATGACAAACATTGTCCTATGGCTATGGTATATGTACTTAGAGCGTAGTTATTTTATTCTATATTTGTTATGTTCCATCCAAGTAATATTTCTACTATCAAAAAAAATTGACCTGACTACTATGCTGCTTGTGTCTGAAAAACGACTTTAGCTGTAGAAAATCCCCTATATGATCAAACAGTACGTATGGCTGAGATTTTGGTGTCTCTTGGTATTGGTATAATTCATGGTGGATATGAAGATGGTAGGTGATGATGAACAATGCAGGCATATGCACAATGAGCTTCAAATATTATCAAACAAAAATGACTTGACCCATCGTATAATATTTGAGTTCCAGAAGCAAGATTTGATGCAAAGTGGTGAGTACAAGATCGTACCAAGTTTGATACAGTATTTTGCGATCCACAACCTCATATGGATTTAAGATGTGGTACGATGGTTGATGCTTCTGATTTTTTGGTTGTTAATTCGCTTGCTGGCAATTGAACGCTTAGAGAAGTGTTCACTCGATATGAAAGGAACGATATTCATAAACCAAATAATCTATGAAAAGGTAAAATATGACCAATGATTCTTTTTTGAGATCATCGAAAAGAACTTTTTTATATTCTTGATGATAAATTTGCTATTGGGACGCCTCTTTCAGAAGATAAAAATATTTTTTTTGTAAATTCATTACGTCAATTTGAAGATGTTATGAAAAGTCTACTGTCTTTATAGTATTAATACCGATTAATTTATTTTATTTTTTCCCTATCTGACTCTTAAATACAAAGTGCATGAGTTCTACAAGCTCTTCACTTTGTATTTTTCGTCAAAATGCTTGATCCTTACATATCAAGAAATACAGAAACTTTCATACAATAAAAATTGATACTGACCCGTGTCACGCTGGAACTTGTCAGATGTCCGCAAATGAATTGGTTGTACGTAGTTGTTCCATAATTCGCTGTCCTTCTCATAGATGTGAGACTATATGTACATTATTTTGTATACAATTGTAGAAAAATCCTGATGCATAATCTTCTAGTATTTTGTTGGTATGAGATTGAGCCAATATTGTACTACTTCATATGTGTTTTATTTGCAAATATCCGTGTGTTGTTACGCAGTTTTGCATATCATCAAATAGTTGTCTTATTCATGATTCTCATTCAAAAAACCTCATAGCCGGCATGGATTGTTGAGGTGTATTTTCTAGTTGAGACAACGCAGTTTCAATTTTTGGTAACAACAATTCTTTTTTGTTGAGTTCGTTCTTTTTCTCTTCGAGTTGAGATCTTAGGATATTTTTGTTTGCAACAAAAAAATGTTTTGTTTTGTGTTTTTTGGTTTGTCCAAGTATTCAACGACGTACAAGAATCTCTAGCATTTTGTACATGTTTGTTCTTTCTTCTCAAAGAGCTTTTGCCAAAGATGAGGCTGGTTTTGCTCAGTATGTGTAGAGGTACACAAATGCGTGAGATTGCTTTTCACTAAATCAATAAGTTTCCAGTAGTTTGTATATGTTTTCCATCAAAATATCTACCAATAAATAGTTGTGAATATATGCTTCACATATATTATACAATATTTATTGATTTTTGCAATATTTATTTTATATTCTCTTTACTTTTATCACTTTTTCAAAAACCATGTACTACACATCCAAAGAAACATATCAAGAAATATCTAACAAAACAAACGATCCCATCGTACAACGACAAACATGTCAGGCTTCTTGAGTTCAATTCCCTATTTTTCAGTCAGATATAGATTTTTTGAAAAAAGTATCTCCTAAAATTGGAACTAAAACATTTGATATTCCCTTGCCAAAACTATGTCCTGAAGAGCGCCAACGTCGTAGATTGATGTTCAAAAATGAACGCAAATTATATCGCCGTACCTGTGATGCGACCTGAGAAAGCATTATCTCGGTATATAGTCCAGACAAGTTGTTTCCTGTTTATTCGCAAGAGTTTCGATGGTCTGAGAAACGAGATGCTAAAACATATTGAGTATCTTTCGATTATACCAAAACATTTACTGAACAATTCAAAAGTTTGTACGATACAGTGCCCAAAGCTTCTCTTATCAAAGAACACTATAAACAAGAAAATTGAGAATATACAAACGGATCTTGACCTCTCAAAAATACGTATATGACATTCGAGTGTGCTTTCACTGATGAGGTGTATTTTTCTGACAAGATTTATTATAGTACAACGTGTG
>Ga0210027_1001013_pt1 | contig 27325 bp, 30 predicted proteins | sample CryGeymeta201510_FD_183978 | JGI IMG/M metagenome (GOLD analysis project Ga0210027, IMG submission 183978) | Groundwater microbial communities from Crystal Geyser aquifers in Utah, USA - Crystal Geyser metaG 2015-10 (SPAdes) (version 2) | ecosystem: Environmental > Aquatic > Deep subsurface >...
TTCTGATGAAAGGAGTAATCTTCGTTAGGCTGTGCATACTGGAAAAGGATTATGAAGTTAAAATTCGCGACTGGACTTGCGTATTTTACTCGTAATTCTTTTCTACACAACCTGATTAAGTTTTACATGTTATTCATATAAAAATATTTTCATTTTTAATTCTTATTTTTCCTTCTATGCTTAATACGATGATTCCAGAATATCCTGCGCGCGATGCACTTCTCGGTGTTATTATTGATAACAAATGATCGGATTTTTATTATACCGTCGGAACCTATCCGGCTGTTAAAATTTCTGGGGAAATCATTCTCATAAACGAGGGGATTGATATCATTACATCTTTGGCTGCCAAGGATTTCGCTCAATCGCTCATTACTAACGATCAGCATGAGAAGCTTCTCGAAACAAAAAATCTTGATTTCTCGTTTCAGTTCCAAGATTCCAGATTCCGAGGAAATATCTCTTTCCAGAATGGATATTATATGACGGTTTTACGTCTTTTGTCACAGAATATCCCTTCTGTCAAAGACTTACATCTTCCACTTATTTACCAGGATATAACCAAAACCGGACAAGGTCTCATTCTTGTAACGGGACCAACCGGATCAGGAAAATCCACAACGCTTGCTGCGATGATCGATGAAATCAACTCCAATTATGCGAAGCATATCATCACCATCGAGGATCCTATCGAGTATGTGCACGTTCACAAGAAATCCATTATGGAACAGAAAGAAATCGGTCGTGACGTGCCTGATTATAACACTGCTCTCATCGGAGCCATGCGTCAGAACCCTCAAGTTATTCTCTTCGGAGAAATGCGAGATATGCACGAAATTGAGATGGCACTCAAGCTTGCAGAAACTGGACATTTAGTATTTTCAACACTTCACACTCGAAGTGCTTATCAGACGATTTCCCGTATCATCGATGCCTTTCCTGCAGGACAACAAAATCAGATTCGTTTGCAACTTGCCGATACTCTTGTAGCTGTATTTTCCCAACGTCTGCTAAAAAAAAGCGATGGAAGTGGAATGATTCTCGCAAAAGAAATCCTTGTCAAAAACACGGCTATTTCCCACCTCATCCGAGAAAACGAACTTCATCAGATTCCTTCCGTTATGCAAACATCGAGTCGTGAATGAATGCAAATTATTGAACATGATCTTCTTCAGTTTATTAATGAAGGCGATATAACGCTCGAGGAAGGTCTCAAATATGCTAATATGCCGAAATTCATCAAAGAGAATGTAAATAGTTAAGAACTCTTACTATTTTTAGTATTTCTATCTTTAAAAGAATGACAGATATATTTTCTAAAGTCTAGAAACTAACAACTAAAGATTATATTATGATTTGATTTTTTGATTCCTGAATCGGCGGACTCACTGTTCTCCATGAATTTCGGAAAATACTTCCCGAGTACGACTATATTTATTTCGGAGACAATGCTCGATGTCCATACGGCAGTCTCGATGATGCGACGATACGACAATATACAGAAGAAGGAGTGGAATTTCTTTTCAATCAAGGAGCAACTATTGTTATTTTGGCTTGCAATACCGCAACGGCCCATGCTATCCGATATCTCCAGCAAGTTCGATTTCCGGACCGAAAAATTCTTGGAGTAACTATTCCTGGAGCAGAACGAATTATCGAAGGATGATACTCAAAAGTTGGAGTTCTCGCGACAGAATCCACCGTCAGGAATCGTGCCTATAAAGACCGAGTACATATTATCGATAGCACCATTCAAATCCAAGAAATTGCGGCTCCAGAGCTTGTTCCTCTGATAGAATCTGGAGTTTTTGAAGGAGAAATAATTGCAGAAGTATTACAAACTCATCTTGCCAAATTCGATACCGATATAGAGGCGATTCTTCTCGGATGTACTCATTACCCATACGTTCGCTCAACTATCGAACAAATTCGTCCGGATCTCGATATCATCGATCCTGGGTACGAATCGGCAAAAAAATTCGCCTCCTATCTAGAAAGACATCCGGATATAGAAGCGAAAATTGGAAAAGGAGGAAATCTGAAAGAAATATGGAGCAAGAAAATATAATTATATTTTTACCATATCGTATTTTTTTCTGAATTCTGCATAATTGAAATATGTTGCTTTTTTCGGATAATTTTGATAAAACTCTTGCAAAGAAGAAGAATGAATATCTTCCGTTATGAAGCATATATCTTTTCCTATTTGAAGAGGAATAAGAAATCCGTGATGATTCTCGTCGATTGTTAGAATCCCATCCTTGAAACATTTCGATGCTTTCGGAAAAAAAAGATGATGAAGAATTGCTTCCTCAGAATATCCAGAAAGAAGACCGATTTCATTGATAGCCACTTTGATGTTCCCTATCGTCAATGTCCCCATAAGTCGTGCTACGAGGGAGAGAACTTTCTTCATATCATATATTTCATGCTTGTTAAATCCTGCTTCGTTTTTATTGGAAATATTTACAAACTGCACTTCAACACCAAGATTGTTCTCGATTTTTTTGTTTCATGCCTTATAGGATACATGTCATATAAGAGAGGCATTTTTAAACTCGTCAGGGGTTGAATCTTTTGCTTTCTGTCATCGAAGTCCGATTCCGCATTGACCTAAGAATTCTTCTCAGAGAAGTCATTTATTATCAAGTTTGCAATCTCCTTCAAAAACTTTTTTTGCAAAAAACAGTATATTGTCCTCGGACATTTTTACGCCATCCATATCATCAATTTCCACACGAAATCCAATAAGATCCGTCATAAGATCCGCACTTATATATTTACGATTATAGATAAGTTTCTGGAGGATTTTGCAGAACTGTTTTGTCCGATATACAAGCTGTCATCTGATGTGTATCGGAGGCGACTTATCAATAGAATTATACACGAAACTAAAACCACGATCACTTCGGCTAATTATCTTGAATCCCTTGATAGACTGAATCTTATCAACAATATGTTCAAGATTTTTTTCAAGTTCCGTCACGATGGGATTATCGATAATATCTTCTACGGCAGACATAGTTTTGAGAATAGCACAATTTACAACTTTTGAATATCCTTGATTTTTTTCATCTGCGATATTTTCCATAAAGTCTAGAAAATCTTCAACACAATCCCATTTTTTTCATTCCAATCCTTGTGGAATCTTTAAGAGAAAAGAATTTTTCATCTGACTGATTGCCATCGTATATACGAGATTAATACGATCAAGAAGGCTTTTCTTTGCAGATTTTTTTGTTTTCTGAATATTTGCCTCCTTATACAACATATCTTCTAACTCTTTTCGAGAAAGTCCTTTTATGGAATAGAAATCAAGCATAGTTAATCATTCCCATACTCACTTTTCCATAATCTCGGAAAATGCTTTATACGATTTAATTTCAAGTTTTGAAAGCCCTGAGCTTTTTCCGCTTATAGAATTCATAGAAATTTTGTTTTCTGAAAAATAAAGTTTTCCCTATAATACCCTAAATATTCGATTTTTTCAACTTTTATGATACTTTTTTACGGTAAATGACGGGTAAGTGATGGGGTTAAAGCACTTGCGGAATCGCTTCATATTCCTGTAGATATCCGGGATGATGCGGATTTGGAAGTAGATTTTTCGAAATACAACGCCATAATTCCTACTCCCGGAGTTTCGCCAAACAATCGAATTTACAAATCGGATAAAATTCTTTCTGAGATGGATTTTGCTGCACGATATTTACCGAAAGGATTCAAAATAATCTGTATTACTGGAACTGATGGAAAATCAACAACCGCATGGATAGTCTATAAACTTCTCTGTTCAGAATACGGGGAAAATAAGGTTTTTCTTTCTGGAAATTTCGAGATTCCATTCTCGCAGACCGTACGTCAAATCCGTGAAAAAGGATTGAAACATGGTTATATCGTCATAGAAGTTTCGAGTTTCATGGCATATAATCTCTCTCGTCCATCGGGATTAAAAAGTCTCGAATCACTCCCAAAAGGAGAAAGAATAGGAGGATTCCGCTCGAATCATTCCATCTTCACTAATTTTGAAACCGATCACCTGAACTGGCATCCGAACCTTCAGGACTATTTCAATGCAAAGATGCGAGTATTCCACTATACAACAGGAACTTCCGTCATCAATGAACAAGTGTTTTCCAGAGCCCGGGAGTTCGGACTCAATATCCCGAAAGATATACCGAATGTGCGGGTATTCGGAGTAAATATGGGTGATATTGTCATTGCGAGCGAAGCAAAGCAATCCAGATTAAATAAATCTTTTGAAAAAGAGGAAGATTCTGAAACAAGTTCAGGATGACGTCTTAGTAATAGGACGGATGGGGAAAATATTATTATCTCCGGTCGAAAAAAATACCGCCTCAGCGAAACACAATTCTCAGGAATTCATAATGCAATGAATATCCTTTCTTCTACACTTGTGACCGCTTCTCTGAAAATATGTTCTAAGCGAGTCAAAGACTATTTGAAAAATATCTCCGGACTTGCGCATCGTCTCGAAATGGTAACAACGAGAAACGGGGTGATTTTTGTCGATGATTCCAAATCCACTTCGGCTCAGAGCCTCATCGCAGCGCTCGGTTCTTTTGAAGATAAGAAAATATGTCTCATCGCGGGAGGTTCCGACAAATGAGATGCTTTCGAGCACTTAGGATCGATTCTCTCAAAAAAAGTAAAACATGCCGAACTTATCGGAGCAACTCGTGAAATTCTCGGAAAAATCTGCGAACAATACGGAGTTTCCTATCATTACAGCGAAAACATGGACGAAGCGGTTTGATTATCGACGAAAATCGCAGAATCGGGAGATATTATACTCCTCTCTCCTGGATGTGCCAGCTTCGGGATGTTTAAGGATTATCTGGATCGAGCACAAAAATTCCGGGAAGCAGTAAATGATTTGACTTTATAACAGAAAAAGTTATAAAATAACTCACTAGTTATCTAAAATACTGCACATGTCTTCAAAAGAAAACCTCAAATGAGATATTATTAATATCGATGATATTTCAGGATATATCATCGAGACTTCCACAAAAGAATATTGTAATAACGCCCTTGATGTTGTTTTTTCAAAAACAACAGAAACGATACTCAAAATTATTGGGATGCAAATAAACACCGAGAAAAAATGAGGTGAAAAAATAAATGTCGAGAAAATAGTAAGTCTTTACAGAGCAGTTTTTATAGAAAGGTATCCTATTACCCATAAAGAATGGGAATGTTTACGAGATTTCTTCTCAAGCAAAAATACACGAGCAAAGGGGGATAAAATCCTTTCAAATATTATCATATTACAATCGGATTGTAATAAGGAATTCACACGAAATTTTTTAGAAGATACACAAGGAAAGTACACTACAGAACATTTTATCGCATATATATGAGAAGAATTGAAGCGATATCCTTTTGTTATAAATATTGCTTTAGCAGAATGAGAGAGAATAGAATTTTTTAGGGAAATCAACTGAGTGGGAAAAATATATTCCTATGTCGATGCTTTCGGAAAACATAAACTTTTCCTTATAAAGGAAAATAAAGAAATTCTTCAATTAAACAAAGAATTTAATCAAAAACCTGAAGTCTTAGAAAATGGACTTATTTTCTGCGGAGAGATAAAATTAGAATCAGATGCTGATAAAATCATCGATGTAAAAAATGCGTTCCGTCACTCAAAAAATCAAGGATATTTCATTCATGTTTGAGTGATATACAGACTCGATCCTGAAACGAACCAACTCAAAGAAATATATTCAAAAGAATGACTCATATCCGTACAGGAACTCTCTCAAGAGTATGCTCTTTTTCAAACCACGAACGAGGATGGAAGAAAAGGACTCATAAAGATACGGGAAGGTGAGAATTTCGATGTTTCAGAAATATTACAGGAGCTCTATGATAGAATTCATATGTGACCTGACGAGACAATCGTCACGGAAATGAAAGATAAGGAAATACAGGAAGACGATACTTTTGCTTTTTATACCATCGTATGAATCCATATTGTCACATGGGATGACAGAAACTGGTCGGAAAATAAATTATGTGGAAAAACACTTCTCGGAGAAGTAGCTAATTACTCTGAATTCGACAAAAAAACAGATCTGGTGTATTTTTATAAAAATAAAAATATCTGCAGAATCTGGACAAAAGAATGATATAAGTACTATATAATCAATAAAGAACAAGAAAAAATTACGGAAATAGATTGATTGAATTGAGTAATACAAACTCCTTATCTCAAAGAAGATTTTTTTGATGGTATTCCAGCTCTCTGAAAAAAAGGAAGTAAAGCATATGTGCTAGTTTATAATAAAGAAACAAAAACAACAAGAAATCTTATAGAAATACAGTGTAGTTACAATTTTCCTGAGATTCAGTTTTTCCATGAAATCATAGAACTGAGTCTTTATTGATTTTGAACAATACAATACCGTTTTCACAAAGGAAAGCTCTACGAGGCTAAAGAATGATTTGAATTTATAGACTGAGATTTACATAAAAAAAGATTATTCTGGACTTCAAAAAACTTATGAATTTCTATTCGTGAAAGTTTTGATAAAATCAGCGTGTATCTTGAAGAAATCAAGACTCCAGTAAGCATTAAATTTAATATATAAATAATAAAACCTCGACCAAATCGAGGTTTTATTATTTCTTCTTCCGTCAGAATTTCTGAGCGATTCGCTTTGCTTCATTCTTTCCCAGTTTTTCCTCGAGTACCAGATTCAGTTCCGCACTTTCATCGAAAAGTGCAGCATCGTACTGGAGTCATCGTTCTTTCTTATACTGATAATCCGAGTAATTTCCATAATTCACTGAGAGTTCATTGTTCGCGATAATCCAGAGCTTCGAGGCGATTTTATTAACAAAATAACGATCATGCGAGATAAAAAGAATTGTTCATTTATAGTTCTGTAAAGCTTGTTCCAATGCCTCACGCGCTTCATAATCCAGATGATTCGTCGGCTCATCAAGAACCAAGAAATTCGAGGGTTTTTGCCCGAGAATCGCGAAAAGGATTTTGGATATCTGTCCGCCAGAAAATGATTCGATTTTACGATCCAAATCGGTAAATACAAATCCGTATTGAGAGAGAAGCGAACTCAATCTCTCTCGAGGATAGTGGATATTGTGCAGAGCAAAATTTTCTAAAACGGTTTTATCTCGTACAAGTTCCTCGTGCATCTGGGAATAATAACCGATTTCAAGTCATTTCCCTTTCTGACAATACCCGTCGAGTGGTTCCAATTGTCCGAGTATTGTCTTCATAAATGTCGACTTCCCTGCTCCGTTTTCCCCGATAATTCCAACTCGTTCACGTTCAGAAAGCACAAGATCTTGGATATAAAAAAGCGGCTCTTTTCGCCCGATAAAACATTCTTTGAAAGAGAATATTTTCTCTTGGGACCGTTCTCCAAAAGCGAAAGAAAAATTAGTCACTGGCGGAACATACGGTTTCTCTATCACTTCAATCTTCTCGAGTGCCCGCTCGCGACTCTTCGCAAAACTGGCGCGAGATCCGGCACGAAAACGATTAATAAGCGCTTTTTCGCTTTCCATAAGTGTTTGTTGTTCGTCATACACTTTCCATTGTTTCTCGGAAAGTTTTTTCTTCTGTTCTACGGAATAGGTATAATTTCCATGGTATATCTGGAGGGGATTTCCTGGAATAATTTCATAGACGATATCACAGGTTTTATCGAGAAATTCTCGATCATGGGAGATAATCATATATCCTCATTTCCAGTTGTCGATGAGGTATTTTTCCAACCATTCCACGCTTCAGAGATCGATAAAGTTGGTCGGTTCATCGAGCAAGAGAAAATCAGGAGCCGAAAGAAGCACTTTTGCGAGAGCGATTTTGGTTCGCTGTCCTCCACTCACTTCCCTTATGGAAAGTTCCAAAAGATCGAAAATCCCGATTCATCGGGCAACCCGTTCCAATCGATTCTCCACTTCGTATCCTCCGAGAATTTGAAATCGGTCAAGTTCCTCAGTATACCGACCGATAGCATCCATATCTTCTGGATGTTCTTCCATAAATTTCTCTGCTTCTGCGAGGGATTTCTCTGCTTCACGAACTTCTCAGAAAGCAAGTCTGAGATCGTCTCGTACTTTCCGATCTTCGGTATCAAAATGAATCTGTGAAAGATACCCAAGTGAGATGGAACCGATATTATTAATAGAACCATCAAATTCTCCCAGTTCTCCAGTCAGAATCTTCATAAACGTCGTCTTCCCGACTCCATTTCCTCCAACAATCGCAATACGGTCAGTCGCATTAATGATACACGAAACATCCGAGAGAATTTCCTTCCCCCGGACTTCGTATTTCTGGATGTCGACGATGATATGATCCATTTGTATTGATTGATTTTGAGATTCTCTTCTATCCTCCGTATACTTCGGCATATTCTTCTATCAATCCATCGTCTCCGAAATAGAATTCAAATTCGACTTTTTCTCCTTCGATTACGCGCGGAAGCCAATAGATATCATCTTCCCACATAGTATCAAATGGGATTTTATCCGTATCGAACCATTCGGGTTTCATTTCTTCGGTTTCTTCGAAACTTCCCGTGTATCCATGAGAAACAAACACATTCACATCCTGATTCCATTCAGGTTTACTGGAGAAATGAAAATGAAGCACTCCTCGTGCTTCGAGCTTCTCTGGAGCGATACTGATTCCGGTTTCTTCCGCGAGTTCGCGACTTGCTGCCTGTATAATAGTTTCTCCGTCCTCGACTTTTCCCCCAGCACCATTCCATTTTCCTTCGCCGAATCCTCGCTTTTTCATCGCGAGAAGAATCTGTTTTTTCTGATTAAATACAAATACGAGGGTACATTGACGCATAGAGGTGGAAAGAAATTTATAATAGATGAAGTATATCAAAAATTATAAAAAATCCAGCGGAAAGTTTTTATCTGTAAAATACTCATATTATTTATTCCTATTCCTTAGATACCACTGAACGGTTCCGCCTCCGAGAGAAATAGCGAGTATTACCACCAGATAGAGAGGATTCGGGCTTTTTTGTCCCGATTCCTGAGCGGAAACTTTGACAATCTGGTTTATATCCAACGGTGCAGATTCCTGAATAATGGGAGTTTCTGGAGTCGAGGACTTTATTACTGGAACGGAAGTATTTTCAATAACCTGAGTGGTAGTTTCTGCGGTAGAGATAATCTTTCTCGGCACTATTTTCGTCGTTACCGTTTGCTTCTTCGGAAAAATATTTTCTGTATGGTTCGGTATAAGAATATCCTTTTCTTCCCCATCGGGACTTCGAAGTACTAGAGAACTGTTTCCAGTGTAATTCAAACTGACACTATATTTCATTCATGGAGCAATTATTGTTCCTTCGGGAATAACCTTTCCATCAGACTCAGAATGAACCTGCCAGAAACCGATATTTACATTCTCAGATCCGCTGTTCGTAAGAACTATATTCGCTTTCCCAGAACCGGAAGTATATCCGGATTCGAAACGGATAAATGAGGAATATTCCAGAATATAATTATTCTGTTTGATTTTCGATTCATTATCAGTGCTGATAATCGAAAAATATATGAACGGAGAAGAATGTTTCAAAAGAATAGGTTTCGTATAGAGAAAAGCATCCTGTGGATATCAGTCCGGCTTGAAGCTATAGAAAGTTTTTGCCCGGGAATCAGTCGGAGTAAGAGTGATATATACAGGAGAATAGTACGTACCAGACGGAGGATTTGCCGTAACATCTACGTTTGCAGCAAAAACACCAAACGGCAATAAGAGAAGTATGAGACAAGAATATATTTTGTGCATATTTTCAAGGGAAGATAAAATTATCGCTGGCATAGTACAATAATATTTTTGGAAATCAATTCGAAAAGTTGATTTTTTTGGTTTTTGCTATAGAGTGAGAATGTTTCTACAGAATTTGATTTTTATACAAATTTCGGATCTCCTGAAAAATGATGAAGTTCGTATGAAAACCGCGTACCGAAGTGAGGCGTACTTATGTACGATGAATGAAGGAAACGTAAGGTTTGAATATGAAATTCGCGTTTTGCAGAGATTTCTAAAGATAATTTATATTTATAAAAAAATATTTATGAATCTCATTGGTATTATTTTCCTTCTATTCTGACTCTTGGTCATCGCAGCACCAGAACTCATAGCCTATATTATTGGGATATTTTTTATACTCATCGGAGCAAATATTCTCCTCGCTTCCACACTATTCAAGAATGGGAAACGAGAAAGTATACAGTTTGGAAAATACGAAATTTTTCGAAAAAAGTAATACGAAATTTTATTTAAAAATTAATTTTTTGAACCTCTCAAAAACGAAGTAATTTGAGTGCAAATCGAGTACCGGAGCGAGGCGTACTGAAATAGTACGATGAGCAAGGAAACGGAGTTTTAAACTCAAAGAACGAGTTTTTCAGAGGTTCCACACTATGGAGTTTCTGTCACTTATTCCTATAATAATCATCACCTTCCTCCCCATTCTCATCTGGGGATATATATTTTCGTACCTCGATAACTCCCCTCTTGGAGCTCGTAGATTTGGACTCGGTATCCTTGCTGGAGCTCTGTCAGTAGTTCCTGTGCTTTTTATGAACGATATAATGACTTTCACGAGTCTTGCGCAATGGAATATTTTCCTACTTCTTTTGCAAGGAGATAATCATATGGTGCTTATGTTTTCTCTGCTTGTTACTATTGGACTTATAGTAGGAAGTATTTTTGTTTTTTCCCTAGGAATATTCTCGCTCAATATAGGAAAAATCTGGAATATTTTCATAAAAAACACTCTTATCGTTCTCTTTTTAGGAGTGCTCTTTTCTCTTTTTCATCTTTTTGTTTTTCCGTTGAATATCGGCGAATCATTACTTACGGGCGGAGGGGTTACTATCGCATGAGTGGTTTTCGGGACTCTTAAACTCGTGCTTTTCTACTATATAATAATCGCCATCATAGAAGAAACGAGCAAACATTTTTCCGTTCTCACCAGCTCACTTCCTCGTATCGATTCCGTGAAAAAATGAGTATTATTTTCTATCTTTATTGCTCTCGGATTTGGTTTTATAGAAAATATTCTCTATCTCAAAAATATAGCCGAACAATCGGGACTCTGGAGTTCGGGAGTTCTCACGACTTGGATATTCCGATCCATATTCTCTCTTATGACTCATATCATCTGTAGTGTCATCGTCGGACTCTATTTTTCTCGGGCATTCATAGCATATAATGCACTACCACGGATTTTACAATATGCAAGAACCCTTCTTTATTGATTTTCTTTTTCTATAATAGCGCATGCTATATTTGACATATCGCTTACTGTGTGATTTACTGGAATCATATTCATCTATTTCTTCGGTGGATATATGGGAATCACCCGGATATTCTATGAAGATCAATAGTCATACATAATGATTATTCTTAGTATAAATACTTTTTTAAAGTCTATGAAACTCAGCATATATTCTACGAACTACGTTATAATTTCTCTTTTTGCTGGGAGTAATACTCTATTTATCATCTCTTTGATAAAAATTCCGAGTGGATATATAACCAGTTATATAGCTCTTTTTGCTATTCTTCTCAATGCGAGCTTAATTCTTATTTATCTTCTTCTCAATAAGAAATATCGGAAAGATCACGCAAACCTTATAGAAAATTTCAGATTAACACTCACAGAAGAAGATTCTCGTAACTTTAAAAGTCGTATTCATTTTTTTCATGAAAATAAAGAAATGGAAACGATTCTCAAGAAAAGTTATATCAAAAAAAATATTTTAAAAAAGGATCTTGGAGATTTACATAAGGTTTTCAAGAAATTCATTTCCCATGATATCTTTAAAGAGATAGGATTTAAGGGATACGAAAAAATAACTCTTGGGGGCGTCTGTGAAAAAAACCTCAATGTTATGTTTCTTGATATTATCGGATTTACGAATATCAGCGAACAGATTACTCCGGAACGAGCGCTTCTTCTTCTCAATATTTACTTTGACGGAATCGGCGAGATCATCTATGATCACAACGGCTATATAGATAAATTTCTCGGGGATGGTATTATGATTATTTTTGAACAGGATATTTCGGATAATGCTCTTACTTGTGCTCTTGAAATACAAAAATTTATGAAACGTTTTCAAGTCTCGAGTATTGGTAAAGAAATTAATATTGGTATCGGTATAAATACAGGGAATGTCATAGTTGGGACTATTGGAACAAAACATCGAATGGAAGCAACTATTATCGGAGATACGGTAAATACGGCTTCGCGGCTTGAAAGTCTTACAAGAAAATATGACAGAAAAATTATTTTGAGTCAATCTGTAGTTGACAAAGTACAGGATCTGGGTAAGTTTTCTATTGATAAACTCGATACTATCGTCCTTAAAGGAAAACAGCAATCTACCCAGATTTTCGCTCTCAATGTCGATTAAAACTCTAAAAATATTTTATCTTTTCCTCGAATCAAAATATGCTTTTTATCGTCTCTACGCCCATCGGTAATCTCGAGGATATTACACTCCGAGCACTTCGTACCCTTCGTGAAGCCGATGTCATTGCTTGCGAAGATACACGGACTTCCTGAGTACTTCTTCATCATTATGAAATATCAAAACCGCTCATCTCTTTTCATGCACATTCAGGGGATGTAAAGGTAGAGAAAATCATAACTCTTCTTCAGGAAGGAAAAAATGTCGCTCTCATATCAGATGCTGGAACTCCTGGGATTTCTGATCCCGCCTACATTCTTGTGAAACGAGCGATAGAAGAAAATATTGTTATCGTTCCAATTCCTGGAGCTTCTGCTGTTCTTTCGGCGCTTGTCGGTTCTGGAATGCATATGCATGACTTCCGATTTCTCGGATTTCTTCCTGTGAAAAAAGGTCGCGAAACCCTCTTTAAATCACTCCAAAACAAGGATTATACAGTAGTTATATACGAATCCGTTCATCGTATTATTCGTACGCTCTCCGATATGGAAAAATATCTCGGACCCGACCATCAAATAGTTGTGGCACGGGAACTTACTAAGAAATTTGAAGAATTTAAACACGGAACTGTGAAAGAATGTCGAGAGTACTATGAAAAAAGTGTTTGCAAAGGAGAATTTGTTGTAATTTTTTAGAAAATTTAATTTTCTGGAAAAAATTAATAAAATTTTAATAATCTTTCGTATATTATACACAACCGCTCATTGTAGATATGCGAATATCAAAAACAAGAACGGTTCTAAAAAACTATACACTTACTAAAAAGTCCGTAAAAATACGGACTTTTTAGTAAAATATTTTTTTGTATTTATTTTTCACTCACCACATCGGCAAGATTCATAATCGGCTGCATGACTCCAACTGCAATGACTCCGACAACGATAGCCATCGTAACGATAATAATTGGTTCAAGGAGTTTATTAATGGAATTGATAGTCGTATCGACTTCTTCATCGAAGAAGTCAGCGATTTTCAGGATAATCGTATCGAGTTTCGCTGTCTCTTCTCCGACTTTTATCATCTGTACGAGCATTTCGGGAAAAAGTTTGTCATCTTCCAGACTCTCTCCAATCTTTATACCACGCTTAACATCTTCCCGAAGGAGGAGGATACGTTGACGATACACTTCATTTCCTACGACTTCAGAGATAATTCGAAGAGATTCCACAATGGATACTCCACTTGAAAGAAGATTGGAAAGAATACGCGAGAATTTCGAGAGAACGACTTTTTGTATCACTTTTCCCAGTATAGGAAAATTAAGGAGAATACTATCGAATCGATATTTTCCGGATTCTGTCTGTTTCCAGAAAGAAACGAAAATAACAAATCCCACTGCGAAAATGATAATAGACCACCAATAATGTACGAAGAAATCACTTGTTCCTATAAGCATCTTTGTGAGTGGTGGAAGCTTGTCTTTATCACCAAAAATCTCGACGATTTTCGGTACTACCAGAGTCATAAGCACCATAACGGATCCGATCATAACAACCACGATGGCTGCAGGATACATGAGAGCTCCTTTTAATTTCTTCGACATACTCGATACTTTTTCTACCTGCTCGGCAAGTTGAATGAGAGAAGAATTAAGTTTTCCTGTCTTTTCCCCAGATTCGATAATGGAACATTCGGAATCGGAGAAATTTTCTCCGTATTCACGGAGTGTTTGACTCAAGTTCTTTCCGGTTTTTATTTCGGCGATAATATTTCCATAAAGCTTTTTAAGAATTATATTTTTTTCTTGTTTTTCTAGAATAGTCATAGCCTTCATAATAGAAAGACCGGCATTTACCATAGTAGCAAGTAACCGAAAAAATATTACTTTTTGTTCGGTTTTAATACCTTGTTTTGAGATAAGCCATTTATTGATGGATTCTATACTGAAACCGGCGGTAATATCGGACTCTTTTTGTTCGGTCTTAGTATCAAGAATAAGAATATCGGACATATGTATAAAATTAGGAATTATTCATAATTATCAACCCCTCCCAACCTCCCCTTATCAAGGGAGGAGCCCTAGCTATTTCCCCTGACAAGGGGGATTAAGGGGGTTATTAAATGGTTTTTATTCTTCTTTTGCTGCGGTATATACTTCCGAAAGAGAAGTAAGACCGTTGAGAGCCTTCATTATACCATCCTGTTCAAGAGAAATCATCCCGTCGGATATCGCTATCTCATTGATTTCGACTCCGCTCGCTCATTTAAGTATGAGTTCTTTGATTTTCGGTGTAATTTCCATTATTTCATAGATACCAATACGTCCTTTGTATCCGGTATGATTGCATTTTTCACATCCTCCTGCCTCGTAGAACATAGGATTTGCGAGCATTTCCGGGGAAACACGAGAATTAAGTTCCTCTTTATCCGTTCTAAGAATAGCTTTCTTTACCGATTGTTTCGTACGATCATCTAAATCGTTTGCAGAGATGGATTTCTTACAATCACAAAGCCGACGAATAAGTCGTTGTGCTATGATGGCATTAATCGAAGCAGGAAGAAGAAATGCTTGAATCCCCATATTGAGAATACGAGTAATAGTCTCAGCGGCAGAATTGGTATGGATAGTCGAGAGAACGAGATGTCCTGTAAGCGATGCTTCGATGGCGATATTGATTGTTTCTGAGTCACGAATTTCCCCAACCATGATAATATCAGGATCCTGACGGAGCGCTGTTCTAAGTCCGCTCGCGAACGTATATCCAATAGTCGGGAAAACCTGACTCTGATTAACTCCATCGATAGTATTTTCGACCGGATCTTCGAGCGTCATAATATTTACATCCGGCTTATTAAGTTCTGCGAGACAAGAATAGAGAGTGGTGGATTTCCCTGATCCGGTCGGACCGGAAGTAAGGATAATTCCATTGGGAAGAGAAATAGCTTTTGCAAGAATCTTTCCGTTTTTTCCTTCAATACCAAGTTTCTCGAGAGGAGGGGCTTTCTTACTTTTATCAACGATACGCATAACAATCTTCTCTCAGACAACGGTCGGAAGAGTCGAGACACGCATATCCAATCCTCTTCCTTCAAGAGAGATAGAAATACGTCCATCCTGAGGAATACGAGATTCATCGATTTTCAGATTAGCAAGAATCTTGTATCTCGCTACGACTTGCTGATGAAGAAAAATCTGATATTCCAAAATCTCTTGAAGCACTCCGTCAACACGATACCGAATACGAACTACATTAGAAAGCGGTTCGATATGGATATCTGACGCTCCTATATCCGCAGCGGCGGATATAATGAGATCACAGATTTTTTGAGCATTATCCCCTTTGTATATTTCTTCTTTGAGGAGACTTACGAGAGTATTTTCCATAAAATAGAGAGATTTATTTTTAGTGTTGATTTATTTTTTTGCTTTTTCCAAGATAGAATTGTTTTTAAGATAAACAAGCTCGATAGCTTGAAGCGACATCTTTACTTCGGTGAGTGTGTCCATTTCTTTATTGACATCAACAATGATACCTCCTTTTTTAAAGGCGGTGATTTTTGGTTGTAACGCGACGATATTCTTCATAAGTCCTTTGATATTAGCAATAATATTCGCCGTTACTGTATTATTACAAAGAGGATTTCCAAGTTTTGCACAAAGAAGTTGTTTTTCTTGGATCGATTTTTGTAACCATTCGAATTTCGTAGTCAAAAGAGATCGGAGAATAAGAATCTTTTGATAATTCATACCTTCTACATAGAACTCAAGAGACATTCTTCCCTTATTTTGTTCTGTCGATACAACGGGGATATTTTCAAGAGCGAGAGAATCGATATTTATAAGAAGATTGGAAAGACTTGATAATCATTTTCCATCGAATGAGATATTATTGTCAGAAACTATTTTTCCATTACGAATAGTAAGTTTCCCGGATTGTTGCACTTTATTAATAAATGCAAGAATATCTTTATTCTTTCCAGTAAAATCAAGATCTATTTTAAAACTTCCGATATTTATCAGCGTATCTTTCTTGTCAGGAAAACTAATATTCGAGATACCGAGTGGTGTATAGCTTGTAAGAGCATATTTACCAAGAATATTTTTTTCCACATAGGAAATAAAACTTGTGAGCGTAATCTGATTATCTATATCGTTTTCGACCGTCGATGAATTAAGAAAAACCGGAATAATATTTCCAAGAATTCTTTCATTCGTCTGTATTTCCTTATCAATAGTACTTACTTTTCCATTCTCTTCAATAATCCAAGAAAGATAATCGCCTATCGCTGTTTTCGGCTTTTTAAGTACACTATTGAGTTTCTCGGTATCGGAAAAAATAGTCGTGGAGATATCTTTCTTTCTTCCAGATCGATCAAGAAGTTCTGCGAAAGAATTACTATCTACACCGTCATTTTTGAGATTGGAAAAACTTATATCAATTTCATTGATCTTCTTTGTAAGAAGATTTATTTCTTCGTATTTTGGCAAAGCAAAGCTTCCTATATAAAAAGAACAGGCTGCGATAACCACAATATTAAATATTATGCCCTTAATGAGACGACTTTTTTTTCTTTTATCCATTGCTTCCATGATTACATTTTGTTAGTAGGTAAATACTGAAGTTTGAGATCGAGTGGGGTTACTGTAGAAAATACAGATTTAAACCCATCAACACTATTGAATTCCGAAATATCCAATACTTTTGGATAGGAAAGAATCTGAAAATTACTACTTGTATCACCGAGACGATTTAAGAATGCAAGTGCTATTTCTCTAGAGGTCTTGGTAGCTTGTCCTGTTGGTGAAATAATAGGTCATCCGTAAATCTCACAAGAAAGAGAAATCTGTCCTTGTTCATTTGCGGAAACTCATTTACATTCAATATCTTCTCATTGGTAACTCGTTCTATTTTTTATTTCGAGAAAACGAGTAATAGCATCTGTTATAGAGATTCGTGAATCTCCCGTATGTTCTTGGATAAATTGTACTTTTGGCGAACTGGAAATATCGGAAGATTGTAAAAATTTCGGAACCAAAATAATGAGATTGGCGACGATATTTTTTTCCAATTTATCCTTCTGATCTTTTAATTCTGTAAAAATCTGCGGAAGAGTCTTACAATTGTTATTTTCATAATTATCTACTCCATATGAGAGATATGGACAGATAGGAAGATTTGCAAAATAAGAATTGTCTTTCATAGTACGGACGAAAATATCAATACTCATAAGTATAGCAACAAGAACAACAATAAAGAATAGTTTCCCTGTCCAGAAAGAAGCAATAATAAGAGGATGTTTCTTCTCTACCTCTTGGGCTTTTGCTCTTTCAGCAAAGTCGAGTTCTCCAAGCTCTCCTGAGAGCTCATTGAAAATGTTTCCAACACTCGTGGAATCATTTTCGAGTTCTATATAATTAGATTTTTTTTCTGTATTTTTTGTTTCTTCCATAGAGAGAAAGAATAATGAAATAAACTTACTGATGACAGCATATCATAAAAGCAAGATAATTACAAAAAAAACGCTTTACATCTTCTTTTTTTTGAGCATCTCTAAGAATGTCTCTCTGGTCCCGCTTCGGATTTTGATTCCTTCCGGAAATCATTCCTTTACTTTTTCTCCCCACGCGGACCCTATTCTGGAGTCGAGAAGCACGATAATTCCTCGGTCTGTTTTGGTACGGATAAGTCGTCCGAGTCCCTGGCGGAGTTTTATAATCATAGCAGGCAAAGAATATTCTGAAAAACTGTCCCGATACAGTCGGGAACGAGCGATGAAAACTGGATCGGTCGGAACGGCGAACGGGAATTTATAAATTATGAGTGTCTCGAGGTTTTTCCCTGGAATATCGATTCCTTCCCAAAAACTGTCGGTTCCGAAAAGCACCGAAGAATCGGAATGCTGACGGAAATATTCTATCATACGTTGCCGACCTCCGGAAAGCCCCTGAGTCATAAGCGTAATCCCTTCTTTTTTGAGACGGGGATTTATCTGGAGAAATACCTCCTTGATGCTGACAAACGAAGTAAAAAGTCCGAGCGTCCGTCCCCGAACGATAGAGAGGATATCCCCGATGAAATCATGAATCCGTTCGCGATCGACGGTATTCTTGATATCTCCGATATCGGACGGGATAAAGAGCAATGCTTGTGTGGCATAATCGAAATCGGAAGCGAGCACATGCTTGGAAAACGCTTGCATAGAAAGGGATTTTTCTATATAAGAAAAATCGTTGTGAACCGAGAGTGTTGCGCTCGTCGCTATACAAGCATCGAGTGAATGGTAGAGTTTCTCGTCGAGCACTTTCCCGACGTGAAGCGGTGTGATAGAAGCAGATACTTCCCCATCTTTTGCGGTGATGACTTTGATAAAATCTTTTTCTTGCTCACGACAAATGGAATAGAGTACATGAAGTCCTCATTCTATGGCTGCTATCGGACGATCCATCTGAACATAGAGCGCTTCTGGCGCTCCATAAAGATGTGTGATAAGGTCATGAATTCGATCCGCAAGCGCATCGAGAATACGATGAACTCCCTCGACTCCTTCCTGCTTGAAAAAATTCGGTTCAATAAGAGTCTGGTTGTATTTATTGTCTCCAGATTGCGGAACTCGAAAAGCGAGATACCGGTACAACACGTCGAAAACCATCCCGAAATTAAGGACGATGGATTCGCTTATGTCGCGGAATTCTGGGAAGATAAACGGTTCTGCGACAAGCTTGCTTTTCTGTCGTTTGATAATGAGATCAATACTCGCAAGAGCTTCCTCGATTGCGGAAAGCGTCGTGGAATATTTGAGCGCATCGGTCGCAACCGCCTCGAGATTGTGTGCCTCGTCTATGACGAGGAGTTTGATATCGGGAAGAATCTTCGACGGCGTATCCTCGGTCGTTTCCGAAAGCAAAAGCGCATGATTGATGATAATAATATTGGCGGTTTTCGCATCCTGACGAACCCGGTAGAGAAACTCTTCCTTGCGGTACGGATTCTCGGGAATAAGCACGCGCCGGTCATTGGAACGAAGCTTGTCAATGATGGAATATTCTTGTCCGTACCAGGAAAGTTCATCAAGTTCTCCATATTCTGTTTTGGTGAGCCAAAACAAAAGTTTTGCAACCACGATATATTCGATTTCTTCACGAATGTCAGATTCGAGATACTCGAAAAACAGAAATAAACTCAAATAATTGGAACGTCCTTTTATCTTGGTTACGGAAAAATCCTCGATTCCCTGAGCTCGGCAGAGTTCGCGCATCGCCGGTATATCTTTCTCGAAAATCTGATCCTGAAGAGTTTTAGTATTGGTGGAAATATAGACCGATTTTCCCGTCTGAATCGAAGTAATAATAGAAGGAATCCCATAAGCGAATGTTTTCCCGACTCCTGTCGGCGCCTCGATGAGGAGAAGTTCATTTTCCTTGAAAGCCTGAGTTACGAGGTCCAGCATTTTCCCCTGTTCTACTCTTTCTTCAAGGAAACTGTTGAAAAAGTCGTTCTTCAAGTTCAAATCTCCGCTTCCTCATTCGCCGTACTGACTTCGTACGACTCATTCCGGGTCTCAATTTGCACTCGAATTACTTCCTTTTTGAATAGTTTCCGTATCAGTTCCCTTTGTTTTATTTTCCTCTTTCTTCAATATATCTTTCCACGAAATATCAAGCGTTTCATCATGAAAAAATGCAAGTTCCGGTATGGATTTTCGACGGGAGAGAATGTATTTTCCTACATCCTCGAGAGAAACGTTTTTCCGAGGAAAACCGGCATATTTGAGAATAAAAGAAAGATTGCTGTGCGGGGAAATAACCGTAGCGAGATAAGAAAGCATGAGACTTTTTTCTTCTGAAATCGTTTGCATATGCTCTATACAGTGCTGAAAAAGCACGACCGTTGCCTCGGTATCGGCGAGTGCCCGATGAGCGCTCTCGAAAGATTTCCCGAAACTCTCGAGGAGACTTCCGAGATTCAGACTTTTTGCATCAAAAAAAAGTATTTCCGCCATACGGAACGTATCCAGAAGCGGACGAGAACCGATATCGACTCCGTATTCACGGAAAAAAGAGATATCAAAATCCACATTGTGCCCGAGAAGCGGACTCCCGTCAGCGAGAAACTCGAGAAGTTTCGGACGAACATCCGAGAAAAATGGAGCATCTTTCAGATCCTCATCCGTAATCCCGGTGATATTCATAGACTCAGCCGGAAGCGCAAAACCTGGATTTACAAGCGTCGTATATCGATCAATAATCCCCGTTTCATCGAACTTCACCAGAGCGATTTCGATAATAGCATCATTTTTTGGGTCGAGTCCCGTCGTTTCCAGGTCAAAAGCAATAATAGAAGGCATGAAAATAATTTCAGATTACAGATATATCTCGTTCTTCAAATTTCCCGAGATTATATGAGTAAAAAAGGAAAAACCAAAAGGAAAAAAGAGAAATTTAAAAAAAGATTGGACAAAATGAACTTTTTCTATACTATACGCCCACATTGTTTCCAAACAATGGGTCTGTAGCTCAGCCGGTAGAGCAGCGCCCTTTTAAGGCGAAGGTCCCGGGTTCGAACCCCGGCGGACCCACCATTTCGATAAAAACATCCTATTCACGAAAGTGAATGGGATTTTTTGACGAAAAAGTAGCTCGATGGGGTGAGAAACCGCAGCCTTCCGTATCGTCCACGCAGTGGCGATTCGGTAAAAAGCCAACGATTTGGCTTTTTAGGCAAGGCGTTTTTCGAAGCAAGAGTTCGCTTGAAAAGCGAAATCGACTCTGAGAAAAAAGAACCCCGGCGGACTCACCATGTTAAATTTATAAACGTAAAAATCCCTCTATATATAAATCCCATAGATATGAGCATATCTCTTTTTTGAAATTGTATTTTCCTAAAAACTTATATAATAATCATATTTAAGTATTAAATAATAATATAAAACAATGATCGGATCAGCTATTAATATAACAATGTCTAATTTTTTAATTTTTAATATATTTTTAATAGTAGCCATCGCTATCTGAATTATTATCTCCACTCCTGTTAAATTATGGCTCTTAAAAATATGGAGAAAGATACTTTTATTAAAGAAATACTGGATAATTGTTTTTACTTTTATAACCATCTCTTTTGGATGATATTATTATATCTTTCAAAAGTTTCAACTAAATGATTTATCAAACGCTATTAGTATTTATAATAATATACTCACACTCTTGTTTGCTTGTATTGTTTGATATTTTGCCTTTTTACAATTACAAGAAGGGAAAATTTCCAGACTAGAAAATGAATGAGAAGTATATCCACAAAACTACTCTTATGTTAGGGCTTTACAAACTTACTCCGAATTATATTCTATAGTTCCAAACAATCATACTTATATTACTAACTCATTAGAATTACAACTAATTCTAGAAAAGAATGATGAATTCGATAAACTTTTTCAAGAACTTATGAAAAATTGTCTAGAAAAAGAAGAAAAACTAATATATTATTATTTATTAGTTCTTAAACATTTTTTTACCCTTCATATGGGAGAGTATGAATCTTCTATCAAGCAATATTTAGAATTCGCAAAAAAAGAAAATATTACAAGTATTAACTGGAATTTCAACCATGTAATGAACTCACCGTTATTTCTTTGAATGAAACAGGACCGTAAAGATGAATTCATGAAATTTGTTAATTATGCCCGAAATCAACATCTCGGAAATAGTAAAGATGAATTTGAAAAAGAATATTTAACTTAATGTCCGATATTTGCTTATCCAATAAATATGATAATCGTTCCTCATTCTAGAAATCCGAATGCAAACATGAGTATTAATCCGAATGCAAACATGAGTATTAATCCGAATGCAAACATGAGTATTAATCCGAATGCAAACATGAGTATTAATCCGAATGCAAACATGAGTATTAATCCGAATGCAAACATGAATTTTAACGGAATGTTATCTTATTCACTTCAGTTCAATATCGAAAGTTATCTTATATCAAATAATCAAAATTGATATAATTTATTCGATTTACATAATAAATGGAGTGGTATTATTTTAAGTAATGGGAGTAACTCATGATTTAATATCTTTAATCAATATAATAAATGGATAGGGTATTTGATTTCTAATAATCAGAATTGATATAATTTATTCGATTTACATAATAAATGGATAGGCTTTGTTCTGTAAGAAATATTTATACAAATGTAGATACAATGACTAACGAATTAAACTAAATTATACTTTTATTTCACCTTCGCATTCCCAAGCTTCCTTCTTTTAAAGCTAAAACTTATCAGTATATTTTTATTGGCTAGTATTGGATTACTCACCATTTGTCACAAAAAATCCCTCATAAAAATGAGGGATTTTTTAGTTTCTTAAAAGAAATAAATTTTTTCTGAATAACTTTCAGAAAAAATCCATGTACTTGCGTACAAATATTGAGGAATCCAAAACAATTTGAATGAAAGTGTAGATGGCTACAATAACGAACCTTGGCATTGGAGATTTTTATGATAATCTTATTTATTTAATCAATTTGTTCTTGATTTTAAATCATTAGAATATATACTCTCAATTAGAAATTATTTCACATAATATTAGACAACATTTTATCCTTATCTTTTTTTTATGGAATCAAATGATCTTTTTCTCAAGAAACAACCTATCTCCTCATCTTCAATTTCAATGGCAAAATGGATTTTCCCAGCATTAATTTTTATCCTATTTATTTGGGCATATACTTCTTACAATGGTATTATTTCAATGGATGAAAATATAAAATCACTCGATTCGCAGATTGGGAATATGTATAGCCGTCAAGCTGAGTTATTGCCACAAATGACCGCTATTGTAAAAGCAGCAGCAAAATATGAAAGCTCTACTTTGGAATGAGTAACAGCTCTTCGAGGAGCTTCGCAAAATTTGCAAAAACTAGAAGAATTTCAAAAATCCGGTTCGATCAGTTCGACGCAATTTTCTGCTCTTTTGGCTACTACTATGAGCTCGATGAAAATCATGGGAGAAGCTTATCCACAATTGCAAGCGAATCAAAATTATATGTCTTTGATGTCAAGTGTTGAAGGAAATGTGAATCGAATTACTGTTGCTACGAAAGATTATAATGATGCGGTCGCTTGATACAATGCTCAAATCCGCTCATTTCCATTTGGAATTTTATTTTCAAAATGGTTTGGATTTACTCCAAAAGATCGAACTTTTAACGAAAGTGAAAAGTTACAAAAAGTTGATACTAAAGGAGCGAGTGGAAAAGTTGACATGGAAAAAGCATTAGAAATAGAAAAATAATTGAATATCTCTATGAAAAAATACATCTTTCTGTTTTGTTTCGTCTGTTTCCCATTATTAACTTTTGCAGATTTTGATGTAATGAATGTGCCAGTTTTAACTGAGCATGTAACGGATTTTTCAAATATTCTTTCTGTAGAACAAAAGCGAAATCTGGAACAAATTTCCAGAAATTATGAAAATGCAACTCCTGACAAGAAGCAGGTTTTTGTTGTGCTTTTCCCAAATAGGAATGGACGCGAATTACTGGATATCGGACTGAAGATTTTTCGAGACAGTGGTATCGGGCAAAAAGCAACAAACAATGGGATTTTGCTCCTCATAGCTACCGAAGAAAAGAAAATTCGAATCATTACAGGATACTGAATGGAAGGAGAAATCCCTGATATTCTCGCGAGAGATATTCTCGAAAAAGATGTTCGACCAAAAGTTAATACTGGGGATTTTTCAGGAGCAATTGAGGGGTATTTTAATCGAGTGATGAATAGGAAAATAACAGATAGTACACAAATTCCTTCCTCATCTCCAAATTCTCCTATTGCCTCTTGAAGCAATAATAATGCATCTTATTGGTTAACTTTGTTACTGCTTCTTCCATTTTTTCTTTTTGCATTGTTTCCTATTTGACTCGTCAATATAGGGATAATTCAATTCAAGAAAAGTCTTCTTATGAAAGAATTAAAACAGGAAGGATTTATTATAAAAAATGCTCCATTTAATTCAAAGAGCCAGCTCTTGCAAACAGAAGATAGTACTTCATGGTATAGAAAGACGCCTGATCCTTCTTCTCTTTCATATGAATCATGGGATACAATCCATAAAAGTTTAACAGAATATTTTCCTGTCCTCACCTTTTGAAAATCTTCGATTTTTATTTCGATTCTTTCGATCATAATTTCTTTTCCGCTGGGATTTATATGTCTTTTTATACCATATCTTACATTTGGAGGAATTGTAATATATATCCTTATTTTTTACTTCTTTGTCAGTCGAAATCTTAAAAAATCATTCGAGATATTTCGGCAATCTCCAGAATATGAGGAATATAAAAATGGTTCAAAAGTTATTTACGATGTATTATGGCTTTCGCCCCCTTCGAAAAATGGAAGTTCAGGAGGTGGTTGATGAGGAGGCTGATGAGGTGGTTGATGAGGTTGAGGAAGTTCTGGATGATGAGGTGCTGGAGATTAGAAATAAAGTATAATTATGGATATAGTAAAACTCATACCGAAAATCAATCAAAACCCCGATGCTTTTTCGGAGGTTATTTCGGAGTATGAAAGTAAACTCCTTCGGTATATCTTACGGATTTCCTCGATGGAATACGAGGAAGCCGAAAATCTCCTGCAGGAGATTTTCATAAAAATATACAGGAATATTAATGAATACGACGATCGGTGGACTTTTTCCAGTTGGATATATCGTATCGCTCACAATGCTGTTATTGATTATTTTCGGAAACACGAAAAAGAATCTATAAAAATCTCTCTCGATGACGAGGCGTATTCACATCTGACATTGTCTTTATCGGATGGAATTCAACCAGACAAAGAACTCGCTCAAAAAGATACTCGTGAGTGTGTTCAAAAAGCGATAACATCACTCCCTTTGGACTATCGCGAGGCCATTGTTCTTCGATATATAGAAGAACGGTCGTATGAAGAAATCTCCGATATTCTCCAGATTCCAATCGGAACGACGAGCACTCTCGTGAATCGTGCAAAAACACGCTTAAGAGAAACTTTTGAAAAACTTCGTTGCATTCAATAATCTATTCATTCTATGAAAAAATCTATTCAAGAACAGATTTTCTCCCAGATAAAAAAAGAGAAAATTATTCCAATTTCCGCTTGATATTATCGTTTAATGAGAATCATTACTTGGTCAATTCTCATCGTGATTGTCGCGATTTCCGCTTTTTTCGGAACATTTCTTTTGCAGGATTCCATCGATTTTTTCCGATTCCGAGAAATTGGTGGTTCGTATATATTTATTCCTGGGATGATATGGGGGATGATACTCCTCGTTATGGCTTTTGCAGGAGTACTTATATTTAGAAAAACCCCAACCGGATATCGTTATGGATTTTTTCGTGATATTTTTATAGGAACGATAATTGTGATTATCTTTATTTTTATTCTGCGTCTTACTGGAATCGGTTCATATGTTCATTCTGGACTCGTGAACGTAGCACCAAATATTTCCGATATCATTTATCAGGCATCGAGTTGGAATAATCCCGAAGGTGGCAGAATTGCCGGAACGATTATGGAAATAAACACCGATGAGTTGGTTATTCGTTCGCTCGATGGACAAGTATGGAAGATATCTACTATCAATGCAAAAATCGGATCTATGACTGAGATTTCGACAAATGAAAGAGTAAGAATCATCGGAACGATAGAATCTTCCAATGTATTTACTGCAAAACGGATTCTTCCATGGTTTGGAAAAGGAGAAGGTAAAAGTATCCTAAAAAAGAATTTTATTTTTTCTGAATAAAATTTAAAAGAAGTTTCGTATAAAGAAGCGAGCACAAGAAAAAATCTTTTCGCTCGATTTACTTCTTTATATTAAAATATATGAAAACCAATACTCTCCTCATTTCTGGTATAGTAGTCGGATGACTTCTCATTACCACTGTCCTCGTGACATTTGCCACAGGCTACAACGGATTCGGATACATAATGAATGGTAAAAATACACAAGCGATTCATTCTAATTCCAGTTTAGATCAATCACATTCAGAATTACTGGTAAGCATTCCTACATCTCCCCTCTCTGACGCAGAGAAACTCGCACTTTCCTATGGATACAGCGAAGAAATGGTCGCACGGGACGCATATAATTACTTCTATTCCCTCTACGGAATCGAAACTTTCCAGAAAATCGCAGCTTCCGAGCAACAACATATGGACGCGGTAAAAACACTTCTAGATCGATATTCCCTCCCTATCCCAACCGGATACGGAACGCTCGAGAGCACATTTAATGCACTCAAAGCCGAAGGGGAAAAATGAGCGAAAGAAGCTCTCGAAGTCGGACTCAAGATCGAGATGCTCGATATCGATGATATCGCAAACACTATCAAAAATACCGATAACGATGATCTGAAAGCAGTGTTTCTTAATATCGGAGGAGCTTCCTACAACCACCTCCGTGGGTTCTCACAAGCACTTTCCAATAATGGTTACACTCAAACAGTCGATATTTCAAAATATCTCTCAAGCGCAGAGATATCAAGCAGAGGACCACTTCAATACAAATTTGCTGATAAACTTACAAAAGAGGGCGTAAAACTTCCTGAAATATCCACATCAATGAACGCTAATCAATGAGCAGGACATAAGGGAAACGGTGGACAAGGTTAACACGGAAACTCTCGTGGATATAATGGAATGTTCACACAATAATAATACAAAAATCGGATAAGATAAATCCCAAAATAAAAAGAGATAAGCCTAAAATGTGTTGGTTTTTCGATTAAGCCTAAAATGTGTTGGTTTTGTTCCTAAGGTTTTACCTTCCTGTTCTGCTCTTCGAGGAGAAAGATAAGAAGAGAATCACGTTGAATACGAG
>Ga0210027_1001018_pt1 | contig 27312 bp, 20 predicted proteins | sample CryGeymeta201510_FD_183978 | JGI IMG/M metagenome (GOLD analysis project Ga0210027, IMG submission 183978) | Groundwater microbial communities from Crystal Geyser aquifers in Utah, USA - Crystal Geyser metaG 2015-10 (SPAdes) (version 2) | ecosystem: Environmental > Aquatic > Deep subsurface >...
TTTTAGCTGAACAACTTTCCAATAAATTTCGCAACCGGAGAACTTTGATTGCATAAACATGTTCGTTTTTGTTAGTTACAAAAAAGATGAAAAATATTTTATCACAACAATGACACTTGTGCGGCAAAGATCGAAGTTTAGATTTTATGAAAAGAAAAACAATGGGACGCAGATTTGTTATGATTGAGTTAAGACTAATTAAGATAATCTTAAAAAATCATAAATGATCTTAATAAATCTGCATCCTATTTTTTTTGTTCACTTGCTGCTATTTATTTTCGCTTCCTCAATTTGCGCGATGATTTCATTCATCTTTTCGTACGGAAGTGAATTGATAAAGTTTTTTAAATCTGTCAATTGAACGGGACGAAGTTTTTGTAAAGACTGCGCCTCGGGATTAACAACGTTTTTACCCGGTTCCCATTCCATTAAATCATTTGGAGTACAGTTTAAGGCAAGACAAAGTTTCTCAAGATGTTCCGGTGAAAGCGAAACGAAATTTCCTCTTGCAACATTGTACGCGCTTTGTTTGGTAAGACCGATTTCCATTAAATACCTTGCGGGATAAGTAATTCCCCTTAGCTTGAAATGTTTGTTAAGGTTGTATCTAAGCATAAAAGTCCTTTCGGCTACGTTAAAAAGTTAGTGCACAAGTTATAAATAACAAATGTTAAATTACAAAAGACAATCAACAAATTACAATTAATGAAGATTAGATTATAAATAACAAATCTCAAATTACAAATAACAAATATTAAATTATAAATAACAAATGTCAAATTACAAATAACAAATCTCAAATTATAAAGAAAGATTATATTATTATAAAAAAAGATAATATAATTACAATACGGCGTAAATTAAGGTGAGAAAAAAGGTGGAAATATGAAAATAGTTGGTTTTTAGCGCTTTTACTCTAAATTTAGGGTAATAATTGTCAGGTAATGTTAAACAAAAAAAATAATTATAGTATTGCAATGAGCTTTAGGTCGTGGAATAAATTGTATTTCGAACGCCGGGGTTTAGCCTAAAGATGTCAGTTTTGTGTCGCTAAAACCAAGGATTCTGTTGCCTTTTTGTACACGTCCCGAAAGCTCGCAGTTATTCAATTATAGCTTTTATGCAGCGTAACTTAATAACGGCTAATAAACCTACATCGTGTTTCTACATGAAAAACTTCGCGGTACTTCGAGAAAGAATTTTGTTACACGAAGTTACAATACGAAGACGCGATGTTGCGCGAAGAAAACATCCTAATATCCCACGGTTCATCTACAGTATTGCTGTTTAACTTTTTGATTTTTATGTCAAGATATTTTGAACGCTTTAGTGCAATTCCATCATTCATCTTGCTTGCCGGTAAGAAAGGCAAAACTCAACCATCAACCATGCGGTTTATCTATCGTGCTATGCATTTCAACTTCATTGATTCCAATAATAATTTTTAATTTCGCACAACCATAAATAGATCGTGCTGCAAGAACAAATTCCGCTAAAGCGGAATGCTAAAAGTTATTGTCGTTTACATGGAGGAATGTTTTCCATTCAATCATACAACCATTCAGTCATTCATCCCAAATTATTTGGCATTTGTTTTTTGTGATTTCCAGTTTATCCGGATTAGGTTTCAATTATTATAGGGCATCTATAAAAACCTTCAAGGTTTATCTTTACCATATTTTGTTATGTTAAAATTTTATCGAACTTAGCTAAAATAAAAACCTTGAAGGTTTCTTAGCAAGATTTTAGAGGTGCCCATAATTTATCACCACAAGAAGCTCAAGATAAACTTTAGAGAAAGGTATCGGTTAATAGTTATCAACAATAATGTTTCTTAAAGAATTGCATATCATCATTTATTCTCTATCCTTAAAAATCAATTAAAACATTGCCACTATTGAGAAATATCAGCGTCATCAAATCGTTTTATTAAAAGCGAATGTTCCAAAACTCTTCACCTATTTGAAAATTTCTCACAATTTTAATTCTGGTTCTTTTTTTAATGCATGGCATAATATTGTATTTAAAATAGCAATTGATTTTTCGTCTCATTGAAAATTTTAATTGACATTTTGAAAGGAATATAATATGCCTGGTAAAAGCCGCCGTGATTTCCTTAAAACCACTGCAGTAATCGGAGCGGGAGTCGCTGGACTTTCGTCTTCAACTGCAAAAGCAGCACCAAAAAATATACTGTCTGAAGACAGAATGGGCGTTCTGGTTGATACGACTGTTTGTGTTGGCTGCCGGAATTGTGAATGGGCTTGTAAAACAGCTCACGATTTGCCTGCAGGCGAACTTCATTCTTATGAAGATAGAAGTGTTTTCACTGAAAAAAGAAGACCGGGAACTAAAGCTCTTACTGTTGTGAATGAATATTCTTCCGGGAAGAATTCAAATCTTCCGCTTGATGTAAAAGTCCAATGTATGCACTGTGATCATCCGGCATGTGTTTCAGCTTGTATTGTCGGCGCTTTTTCTAAAGAAGAAAATGGAAGTGTAATTTGGGATACCGATAAATGTATCGGCTGCCGTTATTGTATGGCTGCTTGCCCGTTTCAAGTTCCGGCGTTTGAATATGACAAAGCTATTAATCCATCCATAATGAAGTGCGATTTCTGTTTTAATCGAACCAAAGAAGGAAAACTCCCCGCTTGTGTAGCTATTTGTCCCGTTGAAGCGTTAACCTACGGAACAAGAACCGAACTTGTAAAAATTGCACGTGAACGGATTAAAAGGAATCCAGATAAATATGTGGATCATATATTTGGCGAGTACGAAGTTGGCGGTACTGCATGGATGTATCTTTCGAGTAAAGATTTTAGTGAACTTGATTTTCCAAAGCTCGGCACAAATCCGGCTCCCGGTGTTTCTGAATCTATTCAACATGGAATATTTGCATATTTCGTTCCGCCGGTATCTTTGTATGCTTTGCTCGGTGGAATTATGTGGATTTCAAAGCATCGTAAGGAATTGGATGAGGAGGGGAAATTATGAACCACGAAGAAATAAATCCTGTTCCTATAAAACACAAATATTTTACACCGGGTGTTTTTATCTTACTGATAATTGCTTTAAATGGTCTTATTTTTCTGATGGGAAGATTTTTTTTCGGGCTCGGCTCGGTAACGAATCTTAACGATCAATACCCTTGGGGATTATGGATAGGTGTAGATGTTGCAGCAGGGGTTGCACTTGCAGCCGGCGGTTTTACAACTGCTGCGCTTGGTCACGTTATGCACAAAGAAGAATACAACGCTATCATTCGCCCGGCTTTATTAACTGCAATGCTTGGTTACACTTTTGTTGCGATGGGTGTTTTTGTTGACATCGGGAGATGGTATTTTATCTGGCATCCGTTAATTATGTGGAACGGTAGTTCTGCCTTGTTTGAGGTCGGCATTTGTGTGATGATTTATATGTCCGTTCTTTATATTGAATTTCTTCCAATTGTTACAGAAAGATTTATCGGTAAAGTGAAATTACCCGGCTTTCTTTCCGGCTTGAATAACTTTGTAGATAAATTGTTAAGATTGCTTGATAACGGTCTTTCAAAAACGATGTTTATTTTTATCATTGCCGGAGTAGTTCTTTCTACCCTCCATCAATCCTCCCTCGGAACTTTAATGGTGATTGCCGGACCTAAGATGCATCCATTGTGGCAAACGCCGATCCTTCCATTGTTGTTTTTACTTTCGGCGATAAGTGTTGGCTTCCCGATGGTAATATTTGAGTCACTTTTAGCATCCCGCTCACTGGGGTTGAAGCCGGAGATGCATGTACTATCAAAATTAGGTTCGATGATCGCTCCGATTCTTGGTATTTATCTTGCTTTTAAGCTTGGTGATATGTTCATTCGTGAATCTTTTGTTTATCTAAAAGAATTTAACACGGTAAGTGTACTGTTTTCGATTGAAATTCTCTTCGGAGTAATAATTCCCTTAAGAATGTTTCTCTCGCACAAAGTTTTAAAATCACCGCTCTTTCTTTTTATCGCATCGGCGTTAGTTGTATTTGGAGTTCTTTTAAATAGGATTAATAATTTTGTAGTTGCCTACAATCCTCCTTATTCAACGCAATCATATTTCCCGTCGTTTGGAGAAATATCGGTAACGATTGGATTTGCAGCAATACTCATTCTTGTTTACAGATTTATTGTATTAAATTTTCCTGTTATCAGTTTACCCGGTTTACGAACTGCACAACCTACCAAATACACAATCAAAGGGGCAAAAAAATGAAAAAAATAATCGTAATTATTTTCTTGCTTACAATTTCTCTCCCCTTATCAGCGCAAAAGAATCCGGGGAAAGATCATGCTAAGTCGAACGTAAATTGTAAAACGTGTCATGTGTGCGATGTCCCGACAAAGGACGATCCGTGCTTGGTTCAGTGTCCGCGAGAGAAAATGAAAACGGTGTATGAATCGCCGGATAAAACCGTGGATGTTGTAAGTCTGGATGAGCTTTCAAAAAAATATCTTCCGGTAACTTTTTCACACCGGGTACACGCACAAATGTCAGTACTGTCAGGTGGTTGTGGTACGTGTCATCATTACAATACAAGCGGACCAATTCAACCGTGCAAAAATTGTCATCAAACTTCTCGTAAAAGAGATGACATAAGTAAACCGGATTTGGAAGCCGCTTATCATCGTCAATGTATAACTTGTCACCGTGAATGGAGCCATGGAACAAGTTGTAACTCATGCCATAATTTAAAGACAACCAACAAAGAGTATCAAAAGGAAGAAGTAAAGAAAAAAGTTAAGGGAAAAGTTCACCCAGCTCTTATCGAACCAGCTAAAATAGTCTTCGAAACAAAATATGAAAAAGGGAAAATGGTAACCTTTTTCCATGATGATCACACAAAGAAATTCAAAATTGATTGTACGAGTTGTCATAAAAATGAAACTTGTTTAAAATGTCACGATGTGAATAAAACTTCCAACGAAAAATCGAAAATAATAAGAGCTCAAAAATCATTGGATGAACATCATAAAAAATGTTTTAGCTGCCACAAAGAAGATAAATGTGAGTCTTGCCACCTCGGGAAGCCGTCAGAGCACTTTGATCATAAGAAGAGAACCGGCTGGGTGCTAAATAAGTTTCATGATGAGTTGTCGTGCGCTAAGTGTCATGGTTCCAAAATACCTTATTCAAAACTTGACACTAAATGTGTGAACTGCCATAAAGGATGGAATATTGAAAACTTTAAACACACTATCACCGGATTGCAATTAGATGAAACGCATGCGCAGCTTAATTGTGAAGATTGTCATGAAGAAAAGAATTTTGCGGTAAAACCCGTATGCTCAAATTGTCATGAAAATTTTATCTATCCAAGGCAAAAACCGGGAAAGATGGTTAGAACTAAATAGTACAATAGCACTAAAGTTCGAGTAATATTTGACTGAATATTAAGAAGTCACCTTACGCATACAAATGACCCAAACCTTGAAGGTTTCGCTAATCAAGATTAAAATATTGAATTCTTTACGATTCCTCTTAACAAAACCTTCAAGGTTTTTAATACTTGCGTAACGTGAGTTAAGAAGATAAATAAAGCAAAAGAATGACTGAATGAAGATGAGTGGATGAATGTTTTTCATTCAATCATGCAAGTATTCAATCAATCATTTGGAGTTTTCAAATTGTCGGGTTTTGGTTTGTTCAGGTTAGGTAAATTGAAATAGTATTACTCTATTAATTAACATTATGTTTAAGAAAATCGGATTTCGTTTAATTTTTGCCGTTGCGCTCACATCACTTACCATTATTGGAGTGTTTGCCTACTTTAATGTTCAATCGCACAGCCGCGGGCTGCTCCATGAAGTTGAGCGGCATGCAAATCAACTTGGTGAAACAGTAATATCAAGCACCCGTTTTGATATGATGCTGAATCAGCGGGATCGAATTCAGCAAGTCATCAATTCTATTGGAACGCAGCCGCAGATTAGGGATGTAAGAATTCTAAATAAAGTCGGCAAGATTATTTATTCTTCCGATACGACAAATATTAACCAGATGGTTGATAAGAAAGCCGAAAGCTGCTATGCTTGTCATTCGGCAAATGCACCGCTTGAAAAAATATCAATTACGGCAAGAACGAGAATTTTCCAAATTGATTCCGGCTCAAGTCGTGTTATGGGAATTATCACGCCAATTTATAATGGAAAATCTTGCTGGCAGGCGGCTTGCCATGTGCATCCTAAAGATCAAAAAGTACTTGGCGTTTTAGACGTTACCATCTCACTTGCCGAGGTTGATGAAACGATTCAAAAAAGCGAATTGGAAATTGTGGTCTTTGCTTTAGTTGCAATTCTGGGTGTTGGACTATTGATCGGTTTCTTTGTTAGACGCTGGGTTTCCCTTCCAATAAATAGTTTGCTTAGTGCTACGAAACAAGTAAGCATGGGAAATCTTAACTACTCAATCAAAAATATGGGTGATGATGAAATTGGGATGCTTGCTTATTCTTTTAATAATATGACTAAGAAACTTTCCGAAGCAAGAATGCAGCTCTTTCAATCGGATAAAATGGCTTCGCTCGGAAGACTTGCCGCAGGAGTCGCTCATGAAATTAATAATCCGCTTACCGGCGTGTTAACTTACAGCAGTTTTCTCCTCAAGAGAACCCAAGATAATGCTGAATACCAGGAAGACCTAAAAGTTATTGTGAGAGAAACTTTGCGTTGTAGAGAGATTGTGAAAAGTCTTCTGGATTTTGCCCGACAAACGGTTCCTAAAAAAAATTATGCCGACATTAATGAAATTATTGAAAGAGCCATAGGAGTAATAGAAAATCAACTTTCTCTTAATAAAGTAAAAATAATTAAAGAATTGGATAATTATCTTCCAAAGATTACAGTTGATGCAAACCAAATCCAACAAGTATTTATTAATCTTTTTGTAAATGCATCCGATGCTATTGGTGAAAATGGAGGAGCACTGACTGTAACGACTCATCAAATTTCTCTTTCACCTTACGGTGTTGCGCAAATTAAAAAAGCGCTATGCCCAAAACGGCATAGCCTTATTGATAATGATTTCAAAATCGGCGGTCTTCCTTCGTTAAAAGTTAAAGTTATCTCTGAAAATAATGATGGGATAATTCATCTTGATCCAGTTTATGGGAAGCACCGCAATCATTTTGATCTTGGCTTTTCCGTAACAAAAGATGCAAAGTTTGTTTGTCCGGATTGCAATATTTCGCTGATCCTAAATAATAAACGCTGCCCTGAATGCGGTTCTGCTTTACTTGCTTTTGAAACTAACGGGCAAGGGATTTATGAAGTTTGCTCTTCAGAAAAAAACAATTGGGAAAAGTGGGAGTTTGTTGATTCTGCAGGCTTAAGTGAGTATATCGAAATTAAAATCAATGATACCGGTAGCGGGATAAATAGCGAAGACCTTTCTAAAATTTTCGAGCCTTTCTTTTCAACAAAAGGGCAAAAGGGGACAGGACTGGGTCTGGCAGTTATCTGGGGAATCATTGATAATCATAACGGAACTATAACTGTTGAAAGCGAAGTGGGAAAAGGAACGACGTTTGTCATCCGGCTGCCACTTACCCAACAACGATAGTATTTGAAATGAGTAAGGCAGCAGACATATTAGTAATTGATGATGAGCAGGTAGTACGAGATGCAGTTGTAAAAATCACTATGCTGGATAATTACACCGTTGATGCAGCTGCAAACGTGAAATCGGCAATTGAAAAAATCTCGAAAAATTATTACGCGATTATTATTTGCGATATTATGATGCCGGACGGTGATGGGTTCCAAATCCTTGAGGAATTGCATAATAGAAATATAGGCAGTTCCGTAATTATGACGACCGGTTATTCAACGGTTGAAAATGCTGTTAACTCACTTTATAACGGGGCGCTAGATTTTATTCCAAAACCGTTTACGGTTGATGAACTATTAAGCTCGGTTTTTAGAGCAAGCAAATACCAACGGATAAAAAAGAAACAGAAGCAATTCTTGGGGAAAAATGATGATGTGGAATTGCTCTATGTAACCTGTCCTGCAAAGTACTTGCGACTGGGTTACGCAAGTTGGATTTACGAAGAAAGAGTCGGATCGGTATTACTGGGAGTTTGTGATCTTTTTCTCAAGACGATAGAATCAGTTAAGGAAATTGAACTGTTGAAGGCTGAAGAGGTTCTCATGCAGGGAATAAGTTGTATTTCCATTACTTCTATTGCCGAAAGAATTCATAAAATTTTATCACCGGTTTCAGGTCGAATTGTAGAAGTAAATGAAAATCTTTTAAATAATTCAAGTTTGATAGAGAAGGACCCGTATTTTGAAGGTTGGGTATACCGTGTTATTCCAACAGATATTGAATATGAAAAAAAACATTTGATCAAGGATAGTTCAGAACTCTTATAATTGTCATCATTAAAGGAAAAAATAAAATAATATTAGGAGAAATATCATGCCGTTACTTATAGTTGCAGTAATCATATTTATCATTGCGGATCTTCTGATCCGGATGGTTGGAAGACGATTAACTGAAAAGAAAGTGAAAAAAGAACGCGAAATAATTTTGCAGGAAAGTCTAAAATTAGATTTTACAAACGAAGCTAAATCATTGAAACGGGCGGAAGTTGCAAATCCGAAAGCAAAAATTCTTTGCGTTGACGATGAAGAAGTGATCCTTGGCAGCTTCAGAAAAATTCTTGTACTCGATGGGTACTCCATTGATACCGTTGAAAACGGTCAAGAAGCTCTTGGACTTATTCAAAGGCATCATTATGATTTCCTTTTTACTGATCTTAAAATGCCGTTGATGGATGGCGTTGAAGTAACTAAAGCCGTTAAACATTTGCGTCCGGATATTGACGTAATTATTATTACCGGATATGCCTCTGTCGAAACCGCTGTTGAAACCATGAAGTATGGGGCTATGGATTATGTTCAAAAACCGTTTACCGAGGATGAATTATTAGCGTTTGTTAAAAAATCTTTAATCAAACGTCAGGATAAAATTCAAAAGCAGCTTAAACCAAAGGTTCACATAACTCATCTTCCTGCTTCGGATGATTTTACAAAAGGAGAGTTTTCAATACCGGGCGGAGTATTTATTGCAAAAAATCATACCTGGGTTAGTATGAATCAGGCAGGAATTGCCAAAGTTGGAATTGATGATTTTGCTAATAAACTTGTCGGTAAAATTGATTCGATTGAACTTCCAAATCTTGGGATGAATATTAAAATAGGTCAGCCATTATTCACCATAAAGCAAGCCAACAGAACAATATCTTTTAAGTCACCGGTTAGCGGGAACGTATCGCAGATCAATACAGTTCTCGAACAAAACCTTGCTGTCCTTAATATTACACCTTACGAAAGGAACTGGGTTTGTGCACTGGATGCCGAAAATATTGACATCGAAATAAAAGATCTAAAAATCGGGAGGTCTGCGGTAACTTTTTATCAAGATGATATCGAGCAGTTTAATGTGCTCATGAAAGACTTAATCAAAACAGAAAAGAAGGAAGGCGAGTATGTGGAGGAGAGTCTATTATACGTTGGGCAGCTTGAAAAACTTAATGATATGAATTGGGAGAAAATAGTCTCTGAATTTTTTAAAAGATAAAAATAAATTGTAAAACGAACGGTAACCCGTTTAATATCAGAATTGTAAGGTGGAATAAATTTCGCCCTACCACTTGATGTTAGCCGGCTAAAAAAATCAACTATTGTTCTATAACAATACTGAGAGGAATATTTTTATAAACACACAGCAGATATTTGTAGTGAAAAAATCGTTACTGTTTCTTGCATACACTTTGTTTTTAGTATCGTTTAGCTCCTCCAGCCAAACAACAACCTACAGCTGAAGACGGAACAAGCGGTAATTCTTTTCAACAGGCAGTTAGAAAATCAATGTCGCTAACATGTTAACGATAATTGACTATAGAATAACAGATTTCTAATTCCGTACAACCATAAATGGTTTGTGCTGCACGAACAAATTCCGCTAAAGCGGAGTGCCAAATAAAATCGTCTTGATTTATCGGAATGTTTTTTTCGTTTATCATTCGGAATTCCTTGTTCGATGTTCATTATTCATTTTCGCCGTTTGCCCGCCTCTCTGACGGCAATGTAGCGGTCAGGCAGCTTTTCCCCAAGCAATGTCTTGGTAAAGTGCAGCATATGAGAAACATCAAAAGATTCATTATCCTCCGGAACATTTATTATTCCCCGGTCTTGGACAAAATAATCTTCGCTAATTCTGAGTTCAGATTACTTGTTTTCACTACAGCAGGTTCGTCGTCTTACGCTTCTCTCTCTATCAAATCCATAATTGTCTGCTACTGTTTTAGTCTGCCAAGTTTGCTCTAACTTGTAATTATTCACATTCTGCACTATTTCCATTATATTTGTTCAGTAATTGTTTTCATTCATTTAAAAAGTTATACACCTTGATTAAAAAATTTGCCTCAAAGCTGAAAAAATTTCTTGGAAGTAAATCCAAAGATGCTAAAATTACCCCCGTTGAAACTACCAAAGTTAAAAAAATATCACCGCCTCAAACTAAAACTCAACTAGAAGAAAAACCGGCAGTAATAAATAAACCACGCAAGCCTTATAAAAAAGAGACCCGCGAGGAGTACCGGTTGCGTCATGAAAAGCTGTTACAAAACAGATCAGTAGTTATTCAAAAATCATCTGAAATTTCAACTGAAGAATGGGGCGATGCTGTTTTCAAAGTTGATTTAGTCGAGGGCAAAACCAGGTTTCATGAACTTACAATCCCAAAAGAAATTCTTCATGCTGTTTATGACCTGGGATTCCAATATTGTTCACAAGTTCAAGCGGAAGTTCTGCCTAAAGCAATGAACGGAGAAGATATTACCGCACAAGCGCAAACAGGAACGGGAAAGACGGCGGCATTTCTCATTACAATATTTAATCACGTTCTGAAACAGCCTATAAAAGACAAACGGGATCCGGGAACACCGCGTGCGCTAATTCTTGCACCGACACGCGAACTTGTTCTGCAAATTGAAAAAGACGCGAGAGGGCTCGGCAAGTATATTCCGCTTTCTATTCTTTCACTTTTAGGCGGAATGGATTATCGTAAACAGCAAAGCATATTACGAAATGAAGCGTGTGATATATTAATATGCACACCGGGCAGACTTATTGACTTCATGCAGAAAAATTTGGTCAATTTGGGCAAAGTCGAAATTCTTATTATTGATGAAGCCGATAGAATGCTTGATATGGGATTCATTCCCGCTGTTAAAAGTATTGTGAGAAACACTCCTGCAAAAGCAAACCGCCAGACAATGTTTTTTAGCGCCACGCTAACCGGTGATGTAAAGCGTCTTGCGGAATCATGGACAAGGCAGGCATGCGAAATAATTATTAAACCCGATGAGGTTGCCGTACAAAGTATAGAGCAAATAACTTACATTACTACCATTGAAGAAAAACCAACTCTTTTGTACAACATCATTATGCAAAAGAATTTGGAACGGGTTTTGGTCTTTGTAAATCGGAAAGATGATGCAAAACGGCTCAAAGAAAAATTTGATATTTATGGAATCAGCTGCGCACTCCTGTCGGGAGACATAGAACAAAACCAGCGGATTAAACGGCTGGAAAGATTTAGAGAAGGTAAGATAAGGGTACTTGTTGCTACGGATGTTGCTTCGCGCGGCATTCATGTTGAAGCGATTTCTCATGTAATAAATTATAATATGCCGCAAGATGTTGAGGAATATGTACACCGCATCGGTAGAACCGGACGTGCCGGAGCTTCAGGTATTTCAATAAGTTTTGCCGATGAAGATGATGCATATGAAATCAAAAAGTTGGAAGAATTTCTTGGCAAGAAAATTGAATTTACGTTTCCCGATGAGGAACTTCTCGTTGCAATACCGGAGAAGCATAAGACCATTGAACATAAAAGACCGCCACAAAAGCCATTTGTTAAAAGACCTTATAGAAATCCCAGCAGAAGAAAATAAACCAGTTTTTCTCCTTTATGTCATAACCAGCCAGAACCGGATAATTTGAGATGAACGGTATCAGCAATACTCTGCCACTTCAGATTGTTTTTTAGGACAAGATTTACGAGCAAGGATTAATTTTAGCGAAGAGGGACGATTTTATTTTAACTTCTAAAATCATAACCCGGTAAAGCAGAACTGAAAATTTTATTCTTTGTCCCATGTGACTTGGCGGCGAAACTTCATCGCCACAAAGTCACTGTTTAGAATTTAAGCGATTCAATAGTTTCAATCAGCATTTAAATATTTTTTCACGTCCATTAAATTGTCTTTCAGAAAATATTGTTCGGCTCCGGCTTCTTTTGCTGCATCACGGAATTCTTGATCTGAATAATTAGTAACAATTATCACATGCGCCTCGGGAAATTTTTTCTTAAGATTTTCGGTTGCCTTAATCCCATTTACTTTTGGCATTCTAATATCCATAAGCACATAATCTGGTTGTGCTTCTGTGTAAGCTTTTACCACGGCATCTCCATCTTCACATTCAAATAATATATCGGCAGGGGCAGCAACTATTGAACGAATTGATTTTCTCATTTCTTTACTGTCATCAACTATTAAGATTTTCATTTAAAACCAAGCCTGTTTTTACTCCTTCTACAGACTAAAAGTATGTTATTTAAAACAAGAGAGAGAGTAGAACTACTCTATTTTATAGTAATATCATGGCGCGGTGAACCGCATGGTTGAGGGTTGAGATTTAATGGATGATGGAGAGGCTGCAAAGCGCTAAAAATATCTCGGCATAAAAAACAATCCGTTAGCCAACGGATATATTTCAACCATTGTACGTTTTCTCAACTTTTGTTTAATTTGCGTTCGTTTTTAGAATCATATTAAAATTGCATCAATTCATAATTAACATATCGATAAAATTCATATTAAAAAGCACACTAACTATTTGTATGCTTCTCCTTCTTTTTTTGCACAGCGAGATGCAGGTGCTAATTTTTAAGGCATATGAAATAAAATACAAACGGGAGGTTAAGGAGTTAATAAAAGCTGGAATTCCCAAAGATGAACTTGTGCAGTTTTCTTTTCATAAAAATATTTTTGATGAAGTGATTAGAGATTTTAAGTGGAAGAAAAAAAACGAGTTCCGTTATAAAAACGAAATGTTCGATATTATCAGCAGCAAACTAAATGGCGACTCGGTTTATTTTTACTGCTATAGAGATATGAAAGAATCCGGTTTGTTTGCAAGACTTGATGATTACCTTAATAAATACATGCATGATAACCCTGAAAAAGATAAAGAACTCCAAACAATTTTAAACAGTTTAAACACTTATTATTTAACCGGTGAATTAAATTTTAATCATTCTTCTTTCCCGTATGAAAATGATTATTTATCTCATCAAATTTTGTTAATCCCACAAGAGTACTCTTCCATCAATATTCCGCCGCCAAAACTACTTTAGCGTAATACAAGCACATCTGCAAACAGTATGAATTTATAAAAAGTGTATGGATGAACGCTGCCATCTTTTGGGAAGTGTTTTTTACTTTATCCATTATACTTTATACTTTTTACATACTGCTTGCCGTATTATGCTTTCTTGTTAAAACAAAATTACAACCATTTTTAACTGCTGAAATTATTTTGGCGGCATTAACTTATTTAAAGATTTAAAAACTATGTATAAAATTATCCTGCTAACTTTTTTTATGGCGGCGTTTTCTTTTGCACAAACCGTCACCGTAAAAGATACAGATTCTAAAATACCCTTGGAGCTTGTTACTGTTTACAGCACCGATATTAACCGCGCCTTGACCACAAATTCAAAAGGCAAAGTTGATATTTCGCCATTAAAAAACAGTAAACAAATTTCATTCAAATTACTCGGTTATGAAAAAATTGCTTTGAGTTTTTCAGAATTATCTCAAAACAATTACGAAGTATTTCTTAAAGAAGCTCCGATTGCAATTGGCAATGTTGTTGTCTCGGCTAATCGGTGGGATGAAGAACGCTCTGATGTTCCAAATACAATAGAATATATTTCTCCTAAAGATGTTGAACTTCAAAACCCACAAACTACCGCAGATATGCTAAGCCAATCTGGATTTGTGTTTGTTCAAAAAAGTCAGCTTGGCGGCGGAAGCCCGATGATACGCGGTTTTGCCACTAACCGTGTTTTAATTGTTGTTGATAACGTCAGAATGAACAATGCAATATTTCGCAGTGGAAATTTGCAAAATGTAATTTCACTTGACGCTAATTCGCTCGCCAACACACAAATTATTTTTGGACCCGGTTCGGTTATTTACGGAAGTGATGCTCTTGGCGGAGTAATGAATTTTAACACTCTCGATCCTCAATTTTCTTACGGTAACGGTTTGCTCTTTAACGGCAGTGCGATGACGAGATACTCTTCCGCCAACAATGAAAAAACCGGACATATTCAGTTTAGTTTCGGACTTGAGAAATGGGGATTTTTAACCAGCGCTACTTATTCTGATTTTAGTGATTTGCAAATGGGTTCAAACGGACCTGATGATTATCTTCGACCGGTTTACCAGGACAAAATTAACGGGATAGACACGGCGATCGTCAATCCCGATCCCGAGCTGCAAAAACTATCTGCGTACAATCAATTAAATATTATGCAGAAGATAAGATTTAAACCAAACGAAGATTGGGAATTCAATTACGGTTTCCATTATTCAACTACATCGGATGTGCCCCGTTACGACAGATTAATTGAATTAAGCAAAGGCATACCTAAATCAGCTCAGTGGTATTATGGACCCCAAAACTGGATGATGAGCAGTCTTTCTATCACAAGTTTTGATCCTAATTTCATTGCGGATTTATCAAAACTGATTGTTGCTTATCAAACTTTTGAAGAGAGCCGGCACGATCGTAAATTTGGGAAAAACACACTTAACCATCGAACAGAAAAATTAAATGCAATTTCTGCAAATCTTGATTTCATTAAAAAGATTAATGATGCTTCTCAAATTTATTATGGAGTAGAGGCAATACATAACAAAGTTGAATCCGCCGGTGAAGAAGAAAATATAAAAACCCATAAACGTACATCTATAAGCAGTCGTTATCCTGATGGTTCGGTTTGGAATTCGTTCGGCGCTTATCTTACTTATAAAAATAATTTAAGTGAAGATTATCTTCTACAAACCGGATTGCGTTACAGTTTAATTAATCTCAGCGCAAAATTCGACAGAACTTTTTTCTCATTCCCTTTCACCACGGCAGATTTAACCACCGGAGCAATTACTGGAACCGCCGGGCTTGTGTGGCATCCGCAAAAAGACTGGCAAATTAATTTAAATCTGTCAACCGGATTCCGGGCGCCGAACATTGATGATATTGGGAAAATATTCGATTCGGAACCCGGGGCTGTTATTGTTCCCAATCCTAATTTGAAATCTGAATATGTTTACAGCGCCGAGCTTGGTTTGTGGAAACTCTTTACAGACAAACTAAAATTAGAAGTGATTGGATTTTATTCCTATCTCGACGATGCTCTTGTAAGAAGAAATTTTAAATTTAACGGGCTTGACAGCATTGTGTATGACGGTACAATAAGCCGTGTTGATGCTATTCAAAATGCAGCGTTCGCATACATATATGGTTTTCATGCGGGGTTTGATTTGAAAATTATTGAAAATTTAAAACTCTCTTCAAAATTCACATATCAGAAGGGGGAAGAAGAAGATGACAACGGTGACAAAACTCCGTTACGCCATGCAGCTCCTTATTACGGAAATACACAACTTGTTTACGAGCGAGAGAGATTCAATTTTAGTCTGTATGCAGAATTTAACGGCGAAGTAAGCTATGAAAATCTCGCTCCCTCTGAACAGGAAAAACCTGCAATTTATGCAAAGGACAACAACGGTAATCCATATTCTCCGGCGTGGCTAACTCTAAATTTTAAAGGAGGAGTAAAATTAAATGAAAATATTTTGCTTAATGTTGGAGTTGAAAACATAACAGACCAACGTTATCGTCCTTACTCTTCGGGAATAACTGCTGCAGGCAGAAATTTTATTGCTTCGGTTAAATATAATTTGTGATGCTGTTATGAAACGATTTCCGCTGTAAGTCCGTTGGCTAACGGATTAGTTATCGGGTACAAAGTTAAAACATAAAAATATTTTAACGCAAAAAATCCCAAGGGGATCACTATATGACAAAAAGTTCAATCGTAAAATATGGGACGTCTATACTACCAAAATTATAGAAGAAATAACAAAGCCCCGTTCATATTAAAAAGAACGGGGCTTCGTGTTAGAAGGGAAATATAAAATTATACAAGTCCCTGATCGAGCATTGCATCGGCAACTTTAAGGAAACCTGCAATGTTAGCGCCGTTCACATAATTGCCAGGCGTTCCGAAACGGTTTGCTGTTTCGATACATGTATCATGAATTCTTATCATAATCTCGTGTAAACGTTTATCAACTTCTTCTGCAGACCAAGGCAAGCGCATACTGTTCTGCGACATTTCTAAACCGGATGTAGCAACACCCCCAGCATTTGCTGCTTTTCCCGGGGCAAAAAGAATTCCGGCTTCTTTAAAAGTATGATAGCCTTCCAATGTTGTCGGCATATTTGCGACTTCGCAAACACACTTAACACCATTTTTTATTAATTCTTTTGCGTTGATGTTATCAAGTTCGTTTTGAGTTGCGCAAGGCATTGCAACATCAACTTTAACGCCCCATGGACGTTTGCCAGCGAAAAATTCCGCACCAAATTTATCAGCAAAATCTTTAACAGTATCTTTTGCGCTTGAACGCATTTCGAGCAAGTAGTCAACTTTTTCACCTGTAATTCCGTCTTTATCATAAATAAAACCGTCGGGTCCGGAAATAGTTAAAACCTTTCCGCCGAGCTGGTTTATCTTTGTTATTGCGCCCCAGGCGACATTTCCAAATCCAGAAATTGCGAAAGTTTTTCCTTCAATATCTTGACCGATGGTTCTTAACATTTCTTTTACGAAATAAACTCCGCCAAAACCAGTAGCCTCGGGACGTACAAGCGAGCCGCCCCAGTTAATTCCCTTGCCGGTCATTACGCCGGTAAATTCATTTTTCAATCTTTTGTATTGACCGAAAAGAAAACCGATTTCTCTTCCACCAACACCAATATCTCCTGCGGGAACATCGGTATCTGCTCCGATATGACGAAATAATTCCGTCATAAAACTCTGGCAGAAACGCATCACTTCATTATCGCTTTTCCCTTTCGGATCGAAATCGGAACCGCCTTTTCCTCCGCCCATCGGTAAAGTTGTTAAACTGTTTTTAAATGTCTGCTCAAATCCTAAAAATTTTAATATGCCTAATGTTACGGATGGGTGAAAACGAAGTCCGCCTTTGTAAGGACCAATTGCACTGTTAAAATTAACGCGGTAGCCGCGGTTAATATGGATTTCGCCCTGATCGTCCATCCAGGGAACACGGAAAATTACGGTCCGTTCTGGTTCAACCATTCGTTCTAAAATTTTTGCATGTTTATACTCGGGATGCCTTTCAAGAACTACTTCGAGCGATTCGGTTATTTCTTGAACTGCCTGATGAAACTCCGGCTCTGATGGATTTTGAGCTTTGACTTTTGCGAGTAATTTATTTGTGTACTCGGACATAAAGACCTCTAATTTATAAGTTAGTTAGTAGAATAATTGATTTTATTTTAAGAATAATTTTTTCAGGAATTAAGAAAATTGAGCAGGTCAAATAGAGAATCATTTTACTTTCAATGGAATTATAATTGTATAAAAATCCGGGAAAATATAATTTATTGAAACGAAATTTTTCAAACCGGGTCGGGGCAATAACTGGCATGATGAAGGTTGAGTGATACAGTTACACATAATACCTGGAAGCTTTATTCCATGAAAGCGCATACCCCTTTAGTGTTAGACTCTGCATTCGGCTCATCGAAGATTCATTAAAATTATTCATAATCATAAGGAAAAAATTAAGATTTTTCCTGTTCAAACTTAGTAATATTTAGCCAAATAATCTCATTTTTTGCATCGAAATTAAGACATCTCCCGAATTAATTTTTTTAGCGCTTTAATATATTTGAAAAAGTAATGTTTACTCTCCAATATACTTAATTGATTAAGTAAGTAAATAATCATCGGCTTTTTTTATTAACCCAAAATAGATTTTCCTCTCAATATTTTTCTTTCTTTATTCCAATAATGTATCTGCCATGTAAATAATTAATCTCCCCCTTTTAAATTACACTTTAGTTTTTTGTTCTTTAATTTTTTTTGAAATCATTCTCTCCAAGTCCGGTTGGCAATCGTTTTCCTAAATTTCCTTCCCTTTCTCTTTTGAAGAATCTTTTCCCCTTTCCGTTTTCTTTTATAACTTTGCATATAATAATTTTTAATCCGGAGGATTATATGACTGAGAAGATATACAAAGAAAAAATCAAGCAGTCAGTTGAAATCTTAAATGAAAAAGATATAGATATGTGGCTGACTTTCGTTAGGGAAAGTTCGATCATGCATGATCCGGCAATAGATATGATTGCTGGAATAAATCTTACATGGCAATCTGCTCTGATGATAAGCCGCAAAGGTGAAGCCGCAGCAATAGTCGGCTCGCTGGAAGTCGATAACATTAACCGCACCGGACTGTTTGATTTTGCTGAAGGTTACGTGGAATCATTTACAAAACCGTTTGTTGATTATTTAAAGAAAAATGATCCCCAAAAAATTGCAATTAATTATTCGAAGAATTCTACTTTAGCAGATGGGCTTACACATGGTTTGTATTTAATACTGCTTGATCATCTTAAAGATACTCTCTATGCTGAAAGATTGGTAAGCTCGGAAGAAATAATTGCCGCGCTCCGTGGCAGAAAATCGAACGCCGAGTTAATTATTATGAAAGAAGCAATTGTTGAAACATTAAAAATTTTCGACGAAGCAGCAGGCTTCATCAAAGCGGGTGTTAGCGAACTTGACATTGCAAATTTTGTAAAAGAAAAAGCGTTTGAGAGAGGCTTTGGAATGGCGTGGGATGAAGATCATTGCCCCGCCGTGTTCGCCGGACCCGAAACCGGCAGTGCACACTCCGGTCCGACGGATAACAAAGTTCAAAAAGGTCATATTGTAAATATGGATTTTGGAATTAAGCATAAAGGTTATTGCAGCGATTTACAGCGCATGTGGTACATTTTGCGCGACGGCGAAACTAAAGCCCCTGCCGAAGTGCAAAAAGGATTTGAAGTAATAAGAGATGCAATTCAAAAAGCAGCAGCAGCAATTAAACCCGGGATGCAGGGCTGCGAGATTGATGATGTTGCACGCAATTATATTATTGAAAATGGTTATGAAGGTTATCCACACGGACTCGGACATCAAGTGGGAAAAGTTGCACACGATGGGGGCAGCGGTTTATTCCCCCGTTGGGACCGATACGGCAATGCGCCATACATCCCTATTGAAGAAGGGCAAATTTATACAATAGAACCAAGGTTACCCGTTGAAGGTTTTGGAACATCAACACTTGAAGAAGAAATTGTGGTTACCAAAAACGGCTGCGAATTTATTTCCGAACCACAAAAAGAACTATTACTAATTTAATTTTTCATTGTGCCTTTTTCATTTTGCATTAAAACTCAACTTTCCTGCTGCATGCGAGATAAAGCAGCTGATTATATTCTGTAAAACTTATTTCAGTTGCACCGAACATTTTGAGGTGGGGAGTCATATACTGAACATCAAGAAGCAAAAAATCTTTTTCTCGTAAATGTTCGAGAAGTTTTACGAGAGCAATTTTGCTGGTTTGCGGTTCTGTAGAAAACATTGATTCTCCGAAAAAAGCTCCTGCATACGAAACTCCGTATAATCCTCCGGTTAATTTATTATCTTTCCAAACTTCCACTGTATGAATGTGACCGAGTTCTTCAAGTTTTAAATACGCTTGAATAAGTTCATCCGATATCCATGTTGTTTCACGAGCGGCACATGATTTTACAACAGAAAGAAAATTAGAGTCGAATTTAATTTCAAACTCATTCGTCTTAATAAACTTTTTTAATGAGCGGGGAATGTTGAGGTTATCGAGAGGAATGATTGTTCTGATTTCGGGCATAAACCAGTTAATCTCCCCTGTGTTTTCGTCTGCCATAGGGAAGGCACCGCTTGCATACAGTCGTAACATAATATCCGGCTTAAGAAGTTCGTCATATCTAAAATTTTTATTTCTTACCATTAAAGTTATTCGTCAACTTTTACTTCGAGTTGAATTATATCATATCCTTTTATAGTTTCATAGGCGGCATAACTAACACCAAAAAGCACCGAGAGCATACCGAGTAAAAATAAACCGGTAATAAAAAAAGAGAAATGATCAATCATAAAAAAGAACTGGAACCCGATTAAGATGGAAGTAATAACAAAAAGTGCAACGGCAGTAGTATAAAATAAAACTGCATTGCGGACAAGTTTAACCCGAAAAACCAGTCTTTCAATTTGTATGGAGATGCTTTCTAAACGAACGTTTTCATCTGTGTAAAATATTCTTTCACCGGCTTTAAAAAACAACCTTCGCTTTTCTTCATTAAGCAGCCGAATTCTATTTACAACAAGTGAGTATTTATTATTCATACCGAGCAGCAGAAGTCCGCAGGCAGATATCATTAAGCCGGGCGTAAGCATTAACTGAATTACCTGCGCAATAGAAAATTCTTTTAATGTGTCCATGATTATAAGTAAATGTTAATAATGTAAAGAAGTCCGGAAATTTCTACTTGACGCATTACAAATATATCAAACATCAAATATTAAAGGGTTTATTATGGCGGATAAAAATTAATTTGTTTTTTTCATTGATCTTGAGGCAAACTAAGTTTCAATTACTTTTGGGAGGGGGGCTTTCTTAAAAATATTTTTTATTCTTAAATTTTCAAAAACGATAGCGTTAAACCGCTCATCAGAACTTGAATATTTAATGGTCTCATAAGGAGTGTTCTTTTCTTCAATGTTCATTAAATTCAAAAAAAGATAAGCGGTATTTTCTTGAGCTAAGATATTTAGAACTTTGTCTTTCTGCACTCCTACGAACATTTGCAGGTTAAATAAAAGTTTTAAAATATTTTTCAGAGGAAATATATTCTTTCTATTACTTAAAACTACTATTTTTTTCATAACTCAACCTGCTGAATATGCCGCATTTAGTGCTTTCCCTATTTTATCCAAAACCATATAAGGGGTTATCGGTTTTACTAAGTAATCAACAATGCCGAGCGAAACCATTTTAAGAATTGTCGTCTGATCACTTAATGCGGTTAGCGCAATTACGGGTATTTTACTTAAATATTTACAGCGCAGCCTCTCAAGCATTTCAAGTCCGTTAAGGATCGGCATCGAGATGTCGAGCAAAACAAGGTCGGGGGTTTCGTACTCTATTTTTTGCAGCCCCTCAACGCCATTATCTGCAGTGATAATTTCGCAATCAACAAATGATTTCGTCATATAATGGGAAATTAAAAATTGCTGGCTGCGGTCATCTTCAACAATTAATACTTTTTTCATAGTGGCACTCAAAATATTATTTCTAAAATTACACTCAATTAATACGGTGCTAACTTAAAAATAAGGGAGGTAATTGAATGTGATGGGAAACCGGCAGGTGCGCTAAATCAAATAAAAAATCTATTTGCTTGTACGCTTTATAAAATCAATTATTACCGGATCAGTAGATTTAAGTAGTTCATCGGTCGTTCCGGAAAAATGGAACTTCCCTTCATGAAGCATAGCAACTCTATGTGCTACATTTTTTACGCTGTACATATCATGAGTAACTACAATAGAGGTAACTTTTATTTTCCCACTAAGATCTTTAATTAAATTATCAATAGAGTCGCTCATTATCGGGTCAAGACCTGTAGTGGGTTCGTCATATAAAATATAGTCTGGATTTGTAACAAGCGCCCTGGCTAATGCAGCACGTTTTTTCATTCCGCCGGAAAGCTCGGAAGGTTTTAATTTCTCGATTCCTTCAAGCCCGACAAGCTCGAGTTTTTCAGCAACTATTTTATCAATCTCTTTTTGCGAATAATCTTTTTTTGATTCAACTAACGGCAAAGAAATATTTTGGCTAACGGTCATAGAATCAAACAGCGCCGATCCTTGAAATAGGAATCCAAATTTTTTGCGCAAATCATAAAGTTCGGGGGTTTTCATTTCATGAACTTTTTTTCCCTCTACCATTACATATCCGGAGTCTGGCACAAGAAGACCTACAACATGTTTTATAAGAACGCTCTTGCCGCATCCGCTTTTGCCAATAATAACAAGCGTTCCGCCCCGCTCGATGGTTAATGAAGCGCCGTTAAGCACTTTGTTTTCACCGAAACTTTTATGTAAGTCTACTACTTCAATCATATTAATTTAATTGTTATCTATTTTAAAAATATAAAAATGTATGCTACGTTCATAACGGAACGAGTTCAAAGTGAAGAGTTAAAAGATGAAGGAATTCAATTTTGTTGAGAGCACAATTCTTAATTATAAACTCATTAGTTAGCTAAATGACTGAAGTTACGCACTTTTTGATTTCTTAGTGTCTTTGTGACTTGGTGGCAAAAAGAAAGTATAAAAAATGAGCCACAAAGGCACTAAGTCACCAAGTTTCACTAAGAATATTTTATAAAATTCAACTCATGCGTAATTTCAGTAAATGATAAAATTTAAATAGTATTTTCTCATCTATTATTTTGATATTTTTGATTAAATTAACATCGATAATTAGATGAATGCTAAAATGAACAAATATCAGCAGTTTGATTTAGAAGACATATTCAGTACCCGCATCAAACGCTTCCAAAAATTAATGAAATATAAAATACGGGAGATTCTTCTCGTATCAAGTTTATATGATTATTATTTGTTTGAAGAAGACGGCAGGCTGTACGAATTAATTCGTCAAGAGTATCAAGTTTTAAACTTAAGCCAGGCTCCAGAAATAACGCACGTAACATCCGGAAGTGAAGCAGTTGAACTTGCGTTAGTGGAAAATCATTTCGATCTTATTATTTCCACACTTCATATTGAAGATATGCACGCAGTTAAATTTGCGGAATTGTGCCGCGAAAAAGGTGTTCGTGCGCCTATCATTTTGCTTGCATACGATAACCGCGAGCGAAAAGAACTTGTGATGAATTATGACACATCTATATTCGATCGCATTTTTATATGGCAGGGAGATTACAGGCTGTTGATCGGAATTATAAAATATATTGAAGATAGGCTTAACATCGAAAACGACACAAAGGCGGTTGGCGTTCAGTCGGTTATTCTTGTTGAAGATAACGTAAAATATTATTCAGCTTTTCTTCCGTTAATTTATACTGAAATATTTAAGCAGTCGCAGCGGCTAATCTCCGAAGGTATAAATCTTACTCATAAATTTTTAAGAATGCGCGCGCGCCCAAAAATTCTTCTTTGCACTACATATGATGAAGCATGGGAATATTTTGAAAAGTATCAGGCATTTATTCTTGGAATTATTACCGATATAAATTTTAAGCACAAAGGCGTTAAAGATCCCGAGGCGGGCATTAAATTTGCAAAAGCCGTTAAAAATGTTCATAAAGATATTCCGATCCTTTTACAGTCAAGCAATTCCGATTTTGCTCCACGAGCTTACGAGGTTGGCGCATCATTTTTACAGAAAGGCAGCCCGCGATTGCTGCACGAACTTAGAAATTTTATGTTAAATAATTTTGGCTTTGGCGATTTTGTTTTTCTTACACCGGATGGAATTGAGGTAGGCAGAGCTAATAATTTAAAATCGCTCGAAGAAAATCTTCTGACAATTCCGGATGAAAGTATAATTTTTCACGCTGAAGGAAATCATTTTTCAAAATGGCTAAAAGCCCGCACAGAGTTCTGGCTTGCCAATAAAATCCGACCGCAGCAGGTTAGTGATTTTTCATCAGCCGGCGAATTAAGGAATGAATTAATTAATCTTTTAAGATTGTATCAAGAGTTACGCCAGCGAGGTATAATAACAGATTTTGATAGAGAATCATTTGATCCTAAAAACAGCTTTGCGCGCATAGGTTATGGTTCTCTCGGCGGTAAAGCACGCGGCTTAGGATTTATCAACACATTGATTAACAACAATAAAATCCGTTATAAATTTGAGAATGTAGAAATTTCAGTTCCTTCTGCTGTTGTAATTGCAACAGATGTTTTTGATCAGTTTCTCGAAGAAAATCATCTAGATATTTTTGCTCTTCACAGTAATGATGATGCGGAAATTACCAGACTCTTCCAGCAAGCGCCTATATTTCCCAAAGAAGTTGTAAGTAAACTAAAAGATTTTCTTGAAGTAATAAAAGAACCTCTTGCAATAAGATCTTCCAGTTTGCTCGAAGACTCTCAGTTTCAACCGTTTGCGGGAGTTTATGAAACTTATATGATCCCAAATAGGGATGCCGATATTGAAGTAAGACTTGAAGAACTTTTAATATGCGTTAAGAGTGTTTATGCTTCAACATTTTTCCGTAAAGCCAAAGATTATATGAAGGCAACAGCATACAGACTTGAAGAGGAAAAGATGGCTGTAATAATTCAACGTCTTGTTGGCGCAGAACGAAATGACAGATTCTATCCCGATTTTGCAGGAGTTGCAAAGTCGTATAATTTTTACCCTGTACCTCCGCAAAAATCTTCTGATGGAATTGCTTTGGTTGCGTTAGGACTTGGTAAAACTGTGGTTGAAGGAGGAAATACCGTCCGCTTCTGCCCGAAATATCCTAAACATCTTTTGCAATTTTTTTCAACAAAAGAAACAATTCGAAATGCACAGCAGCACTTTTACGCATTAAACTTAAAGGGACACATTGATCCGGCTGAAATAAGAACACCCGATACACTTGTCGAAAAATATGATTTAAGCAAGGCAGAGCAAGATCAAACTTTATATCATGTTGGTTCCACTTATTCTGTTGAAAACGATGCAGTCTACGATGGCGTTTCGCGTGCGGGTAAACGTGTGGTTACATTTGCGCCGATACTTAAATATAAAGCATTTCCGTTAGCCGAAATTCTTGATTTGCTTCTTGAGATGGGACAGTGGGGAATGGGCGTTCCGGTTGAAATAGAATTTGCCGTTAATATGAATGCGCCCGCCGGTAACAGAAAAGATTTTGCATTGCTTCAAATGCGTCCGTTAGTTATTAGCCACGAGATTGAAGAACTCGATGTTGACACAAAATCAAAAGAAGATTTGATTTGCTTAAGTACACAAGTGCTGGGTAACGGTGCAACCAACGGGATTTGCGATGCGGTTATCGTCGATATTCAAAATTTCGAGCGTTCAAAAAGCAGGGAAACAGCTAGCGAAATAAGTTATCTCAATAGCAAACTTCTCGAATCTCAAACTCCCTATTTGCTTATAGGCGTGGGCAGATGGGGGAGCCTTGACCACTGGCTTGGCATACCTGTTACGTGGGATCAAATTTCCGGCGCAAGTGTTATTGTTGAAGCTGGTTTCAAAGATCTTGAAGTTACGCCTTCGCAAGGAAGTCATTTTTTTCAGAATATAACTTCCTTTAGAGTAGGTTATTTTACCGTGAGTGTTTTTAATAAAGATAGCTACATCGATTGGGATTGGCTGCGGGAACAAACATCAGTAGAGGAATTGAAATACACAAAACATATAAAATTTGATCAACCGATATCAATAAAAATAAACGGACATAAAAACAAAGGCATCATAGTTAAGCCGGGCAGGTAAATTTTAAAAGCTAATATTATGACGCCTTTTTTCATTAACTAAGCTGCGGCGGTTCGATGAAAATAAATAATAAACTTAAACTTGTTGCGGCTGGCTTTTTGCTGCCGATAAGTATCCTTTTGTATCTTCTGATATACGAAAAAAATCTCTCAATCGATTTTACGAAAAGAGAACAGGAAGGCACAAAGCTATTGAGACCGATTTATGAACTTCAACACAATGTAAAGATTCATTTCCTGCTAACAGCTAAATCTTCAAACCAAACAAAACAGATTAAAGAAATTGAAAACCACATTGACAGCCTTTTTCATCTTACCTATAAAAATCTCAACCAAATTCTAAATAAAAGTGAAGTTGATTCTTTCAAAGAGTATTGGATAAAAATTAAATTCGGCAAGCAGTATCATCATGTATTGATGAATGGTTTAGATCAACTTACATTCATTACCGGCAACAGGTCGAACTTAATTCTCGATCCCGATCTTGACAGCTACTATCTTATGGATGTTGTGCTTCACCGCGCACCTAAAATTCAAAAACAGTTATTCAGTCTTATTACTGATGAAGTTGTTCGGGATAATCTTTCGGGTTTTAAAGAATCATTACATCAGAATGTTGAAGAGGTTAAAAAAAGTTTTTATGTATTTATTGAGAGCAGTGATCATAAAGAAGTAAAAAACAAATTAAAAAACATTTTCGGTTTAGCCGTAAGATCTATCGAAATAGTTGAACAAAATATTACTGACATATCCCTTAAAAATGCAGCTGAACAAAATGATGACGTAATAACTGCGATAATAAAAAATCATCAATTCCAGATAAATGCTCTTGATCAGTTAGAAAACCTTTTGTCTTTACGAATAAAAGGATTAAAGGAGCGGATGTATATTGCTCTTAGTTCGGTGGGTTTGCTGCTAATCTTAACAGGCTTCCTCTTTTATTTCATTACAAGACACATATCTCATTCGGTTCAAATTCTTGAAGATGCAGCAACCAAAGTAATGAACGGCGAATTAAATATTTTTGTCGATATAAAAAGCAACGATGAGTTTGGAGGATTGAGTGAAAACTTTAATAGGATGATCGAACATATCGGCACGAGTATTAAAGAAAATTATGAGCGGCTTACAAAAACGGAAACGGCTTTGAATGCCGAAATTAAAAAACACACAATAGTGGAGGAGGCGCTGCACAAATCGGAGTTTTTATTTAAGCAGGTCTGGGATATTTCTTCGCAGGGAATGCGGCTTACAGATGGCGAAGGGAACATTATAGCAGCTAATGACGCATTCTGCCAAATTGTTGATCTTCCGCTTCAAATGATTAAGGGAAAACCATTCTCGAACATTTATCATCCATCAATTCGAAAAGAGATTATGGATGTTTATAAAAACGACTTTAACAATCAAAAAATTAAACCTCATTTTGAACGCGAAGCTGTTTTATGGAATGATAAATTAGTCTGCCTGGAGTTTTCAAATTCTCTTCTCACTTTATCCGATAAAAGTAATCTAACATTAAGCACGATAGAAA
>Ga0210027_1001019_pt1 | contig 27263 bp, 24 predicted proteins | sample CryGeymeta201510_FD_183978 | JGI IMG/M metagenome (GOLD analysis project Ga0210027, IMG submission 183978) | Groundwater microbial communities from Crystal Geyser aquifers in Utah, USA - Crystal Geyser metaG 2015-10 (SPAdes) (version 2) | ecosystem: Environmental > Aquatic > Deep subsurface >...
TTGGAAGATTATTAGGCGACATATTAAAGAATCCTCAAAAATATTGTTGAAGTAAAAATCAAATAAACCCTTTTGCCAACCGCCAACTGCATTCTGCCGACTGATGACCGCCTACTTTTCACATATTACCACTAGCAAGTTGTACGTCCAAAGTTTTTTATGATATGCAAAGAATTGTGCCAGTCCGGTTTTGTAATGATTTCGGGAAAAATAACTCGCTTTTTTTATAAAAACATTATAGAGGAAAGTTCCTCCCATACCGAATAAAGCTGCTATAAAAAACTTTCTTACAGAAACAGCAACCTCTTTAGTTACGTCTTGGTTTATTCTTACTGAAAAATTTTCTTTGTTGGCTTTCTGTTCAAATTCTTTGCAGCTTAGAACATCTGTAACCGCCCAGCCGTTGAACATAAGCCGCATCAATTTATTTTTATCAAAAGGATAATCGTACGATTTGAAACAATCGGCGATAAGAATTTTCCCTCCGGGTTTTAGAACTCTTTTAGCTTCTTTTAAAAAATCAGATTTATTTATTGCTGTCTGCATACTTTCGATTGCCCACACCACATCAAATGTATTGTCTTCAAATGTCGTTAAAATATAATTCATTGCTTTAAAAGTAACAAGTTGATTTACTCCATGCTTTTCTGCAAATGCTGTTGCTGTTGCCGCTTGCTTTTCGCTGAGGGTGATACCGGTAACTTTGCAGCCGATTTTTTTTGCCAGATAAATTGCCGAGCCGCCGACTCCGCATCCTGCATCAAGCACTACATCGGTTGATTTTATTTCTCCAAGTTCGGCAAGCAGTTTGTTTGTGTTGAGTACCGCTTCTTTTAAATTCTTGATTCCCTCACTCCAAATTCCATAATGTAATCCAAGTGCTTCCTCAAATTTCCAGAACATTCTGTAGTGGACTTCTGTTTGGTCATAGTAATTTGCTACCTCTTGGGGTGTAAAAGTCTTCATCATCTTCTTTTGCTTAATAATTGAAATTGGTACTTGAACATTTAAAATTAATTAATAATCGTATCAACTAAAAATGAATGGAAAAGAAGTTGAAAATTTTTATCTTTGTTATAAATAATTAAAGAAAAATAGATTTGAAAAACAGTTATGATGTAATTGTTGTTGGTGCGGGTCCAGCCGGTTCAATTGCCGCAAGAAGCGCAGCAGAAAAGGGACTCTCCGTTCTTCTGCTTGAAAAAGATAGAGACGTCGGTTACCCTGTTCGCTGCGGTGAAGCTGTGGCTAAAGCTGGTATCGAAGAATTTATTTCTGCGGATGAAAAATGGATTGCGGCAAAGATAAATAAATTTTCATTCATCGCTCCAAATCAAGCCGAAGTAACGGTTCAATTAAATGACGTGGCTTTTGTTTTGGAAAGAAGATTATTTGATTATGAACTTGCCCGTACGGCTGCTGATGCAGGCGCTGAAATTTTAACTCGCACTTATGTAAACGGATTATTGATTGAGGATGGAAAAGTGTGTGGTGTTAAATATGAATACCGGGGTGAGCAAAAAGAAGTTCGCGCAAAAATTGTAATCGCTGCCGATGGCGTTGAATCGCGCGTTGGACGCTGGGCGGGAATTTCTACGCACGTAGATTTTCGCGATATGGAAAGCGCTGTGCAAGTTACTGCCGCCAACATTCATGTCGCTCAAGATACTTTATTTTTTTATTTCGGAATAGATATTTCTCCCTCCGGGTATCTCTGGATTTTTCCAAAAGGAAATAACAAAGCGAACATAGGGATTGGCGTTAGCGGTTCAATCGGAAAGAAAAAATCCGCTCAATTGTATCTTGATGATTTTATGCAAAAACATTATCCGGATGCGCCGGTTCTCACAAGAATTGCCGGAGGAGTTCCGTGCGGAATTACATTGGATAAAATCTCCGCGCCGGGAATAATGTTAGTTGGTGATGCCGCTCGACAGGTTAATCCTTTAAGCGGCGGCGGGATAGCAAGCGGAATGATCGGCGGAAGTATCGCCGGAAGAATCGCCGCTGAAGCAATTAAGTTGAATAAACCGGATCATATTTTGACTTATGATAAAGCCTGGAATGACCGGCTTGGGAAACGGCATCTTATTTTTAACAGAATAAAAGAAGGCATCTATAATTTCCCCGATGAAAAATTTAATGATATCGCTGACGCATTTGTAAAAATTCCGATGGAGAATCGAACTCTCGGCACACTATTCAGAACAGCATTGTGGAATAAGCCTTCTTTGTTAATTGATGTAGCAAAAGTATTTTTCTAAAAAGAAAGAAGAAATTTTTATCTCTCATTTGTTTCCGGGGTTCCTTCAACTCAAAATTCTAAATTAATTCCTATGGTCGGAAGAATTCCAATGGACTGATTCTTCACGATTTTCTTTTCCCGTTGATCCCATCGTATGTATCCGCCATTTTTATTATTGTAAATATTTTGTAAATCAAGATAGGTTATAAGGGTTACCCGTTCGAAAAACCAGCGCTTATCAATTCGTAAATCGAGGCTATGCAACGGGTCTAAACGCAGTGAATTATAATTGGCAACACTTTGCGTTCCGTCGAAATTAAAAGGAGTAGTGGGTCTTCCGGTTGCATAGCGGAATTTAAAACTTGATTCGAGACTATTACTAAAAATGAAACCGCCGCTTAAATTAAAAATCCAACGCTGGTCAAAACTGCCGTAACGTTGAACTCCATCAAGAGAAATAAATTTAGATTCGTTATAAGTGATGCTCATTATTCCGTAGTGTGGAATACCGGAAGATTTTTTCTGAAGAGAAATTTCAATTCCGCGCGAGAATCCTTTCCCGGAGCTAACTAATGGCTCCAATCCGAATGCAGAAAAATTATCCTCCGATCCTGCATAGCCGGCGCCTGTATTTGCAAGCGATAAATAAGGTCGAACTGTACTTGTCGGATACTTAGAATAATCTTTATGGGCACCTCTAAAATCTTGCTAAGAAACCTTCAAGGTTTTTATTTTAGCTAAGTTCGATAAAATTTTAACATAACAAAATATGGTAAAGATAAACCTTGAAGGTTTTTAGAGATGCCCTTTATAATAAAATTCATTCTTAAATAATAAATCTTCTTGAACCCGATGATCGAAACCAAACACATATTGATTTACTTGAATAGCTTCTAAGTTCTTGTTTGTTGGGTCGCCGCTTAACCAAATGTAAGAAGGGAATTGATGAAAAATTCCCGCACTAAAATTTATATTTGTTAGCGGAGACAACATATACGAAAGTGAAAATCTTGGACTGACATAATAGTTAGTGGTAACAGCATCAAAGTAATCGAGTCGAGCGCCTACATTCGCGGTAAATCTTTGCAGAAACATTTGGTTGTAATTTAGATATGCCGCGTATTTATCATACAATTTATTAACAACAACCGAGTTGATCGGTAAGGTTTCACCAAAAGTTGTTTTAAAAGGTGGAAAATAAATATCAGCTTTAAATTTTATCAACTTAGCTTCAGCCCCAAAATTAAGTTCGGTTAGTTTTGAAGTTTTATAAATAAGATCGAACTTTAAAATGTTTTCGCCTTCACGGGATTTATTAAGAAAAATTGGATTCAACAGCGAATCTCTCTGGGAAGTATTAAAATCAACAAAATTTCTGCTTAGCGAAAGAGTATAAAAACCATTGTTAAATAATCTTTTATATTGGAGAGCAGTTGCGTATTGGATTTGATCGCTCCCTAAAATAGTTGAATTGTCGTATCGTTGATCTTCGGTGTCATTGAAGTATTTTACATTATCAAAAGCGCTGACAAAAAGAAATGAAAGCGAACTTTTAGTATCAATTGCAACATTGTATTTTGAAAGCACATCATAATATTCAGGAACGAAACCAAAACCCGCTGCTTTGAAAATAAAGTCGAGATAACTTCTTCGTGCAGAAAAAAGAAACGTGGAAGAATTTGATAGTGGACCTTCTAAATTTAATCCAAATTGTGAAGCTGAAATTGTTGCCTTGCCGCCTATTTTATCTTTTCTTCCTTCGCGTAAATTGATCTCTAAAACCGAAGAAAGTTTATCGCCATAGAGAACAGGAAAACCACCGGTCGAAAATGTCGTTTCTTTTACGAAGTCAAGATTTATAAAACTTAAAGGTCCACCGGTCGCTCCTTGTGTTCCGAAGTGATTAATATTTGGCACGGGAATTCCGTCTATTAAATAAAGATTTTCGGAAGGTGCGCCGCCACGAACTATTAAATCATTTCTTCCGGCATCCGCTTGCGCAACACCGGGAAGCACAGAAAGCGCCCGGACAACATCCTCAAATCCTCCCGGAGCCCTGCGTATTTCTTCATAGCTAAAAGAAGTTACACTATTCGTTTCAAATGGGTTCTTCATAAAATAATCAGAAGTAATGGTTACTCCCTCAAGCTCTAAAACTGATTCTTTCAAAGCGAAATCAATTTCTGTAGGTTTTGCAGTATTAACGGTCACGTCTGTTTTTATTTCGGGGTTGTATCCGATTGCAGAAACCTTTAGTTGATACGATTGCGGCGGTAAATTTGTAATTCTAAAAATTCCATCAATGTCAGATTGTATCCCTTTCCCGGTGCCTACTAATAACACGGAAGCAAAGGGGATAGGTTGATTAGTGGAATGATCGAAAATTTTACCGTAAAGTATTCCGGTTGATTCTTGTGCTTTTAACGGAAACGCAAAAACAGAAACGAGTAACAAAAAAATAATGGTCTTCATCTTATCCTCAAATTTTCTATAAATAACTCTTAAAAATGCAAAAAAGTTTCCTTCAGTTGAAGGAACACATTCGACTAATTCACCCAAGATTAGTATATTTGCCAAAAGATTATTCAATTAAAGACAGAACAAATTGGAAGAAACAAGCAATCCCAAGCCTGCTCAACTTGTGGAAGATAAAGAATGGTATAAAAAAGCTTCCCGGTTGGGAGATAGTTTTTTTGTGGTAGTTAAGAAGAGAAAAAATCGTGATGAAATTTTTGTGAGCGAAACGGTGAAGTCAATTATTGGCTGGGATGAGCAGCAAGTAATTGATCAAAAAGGGAAAATATTTTCACTCATCCATCGTGATGATGCAGTGCGTGTGATAAAACAAAATAATGAATTTCTCCTCTCAAAAAACTCTGCTATTGAGTTCCGGTATCGGATTGTCTTACAAGAAGCTAATGAAAAATGGATTCAAGAACGTGTTTCAGTTGAGAGAAATAAAAGTGGATTCGTTATTTCTTCATTTGCTTTGTTTACTGACGTAACAAAGTTTTATAATCAGATTACTGACTTGCAAAAAGCCGAAACTGATTTACGTGAAACTTGTGAGGGGAAAGATAGATTTATTAATATTCTTTCACACGACCTTCGGGCTCCGTTTACATCTATTCTTGGCTTTGCGGAAATTTTAATCAATGAACCGAACCTTCCCCTTAAAGATAAGAATGAGTATCTCAATTACATTTTAGAAGCTTCTCAAAATCAACTGGAGTTTATAAATTATTTACTTGACTGGTCAAGGTTACGCACCGGTTCTCTCAAAATTGAACCGCAGCGTTTGAAGATTACCGGGTTGATTTATAATTGTGTTTCCACTCTTACCGGTAATGCAATGAGGAAAGGAATTGATATTAAAGTTGTTGCTTCCGATAATCTCTTCGTACAAGCTGATGAGAGGCTGTTAAAACAAGTCATCTTAAATCTACTTAGTAACGCTATAAAGTTTTCGTTTGAAAATTCGTCAATTCAAATTTCTGCCGAACAGTTTAATGAAAAGCAAATTGAGTTTATAGTACGAGATACGGGAGTTGGACTCTCAAGTGAAGAACAGCAAAAAGTCTTTTCTATTGAGTCCTCATTTTCAAATTTGGGGACAAAAGGCGAAACGGGAACCGGCTTAGGATTAGCTTTGGTAAGAGAAATTATTGAGAAGCATAGTGGAGAGATCTGGCTTTATTCAGAAGAAGGGAAAGGGACTGAATTTCATTTCACACTGCCGCTTCCATCAAACAGAATATTGATCGTCTGTCACGATATTTCTACTACTATACAAATAGATACAATTTTAGAAAACAACTTTGGCGAATTTGAAATTCTGCATGCAGAAAATGGTTATGAAGCATTAAATATCATTGCTGATAAAATTCCAACCTTAGTATTGGCAGAACATCAGATTCCGTTAATGACCGGGCTGCAGTTTATTGAATCCGCAAAAAAAGAGAGCAGTACCATGCAGTTCCCGACGATCATAATGCTGCATACGGGTGAGATTGAACAACGCCAATCATACCTTTTACAAGGTGTTAAGCATTTTCTTCATTTGCCCTTACAGGAAGAGGAACTTTTGTATACTTTGAAATCAACCTTAAATTAATTATTATATTTCAATTAATTGATTAACTTTTAGATAGTAATTCTTGTATGGAAACTTTTGTCGGAAATAAACACTGGTTTGCTTTATACACAAAGCCGCGTCAGGAATTTAAAGCGGAAATTCAACTTAGGGCTTTAGAGCTCGAAGTTTATTTACCGACTATTACCAGGCTGAAACAATGGAGCGACCGGAAAAAGAAAGTTACCGAACCATTAATCAGCAGTTATATTTTTATTTACGCTTCAGAAAAAGAGCGCTTACTTGCTCTTGAACAGGACGCGGTGGTTAGGTGCGTTTTTGATTGCGGAAGACCGGCTAAAATTCCCAACGACCAAATGCAGAATTTTATTGAGTTTATTAAGGAAGAAGAAGATTACTTTGTTGTTCACGGAATTATCAAAGGTGCAAAAGTGCTGATTAAAGAAGGACCTTTTACCGGCGTTACCGGGGTTGTGGTTGAAGAACCGGATGGAAAATCGCTCGCGGTTTCAATTGAACTTTTAAACCGAACGGTCGTTGCAAGAATTCATTCTTCCGCAATAATTGAAGCGGTTTCACAAAAACAGGAAGTCAATGATATTTCAAACTGATTTGGCAGAGCTAAAAAAGGGGGAACGTGTTGATCATTTTTTAATGATAAGACGAAGTGAACTTAAACAGACGAAGACCAACAAACAGTACGTCAGTCTTGAACTTGGCGATAAAAGTATATCCGCCCCCGCAAATTTATGGGATAATTTTAGCTCCATTCTTCCGGAATTGACAACCGGAGTAGTCGTTCATATAGAAGGAGTATTTGAAGAATACCAGAATTCTCCCCAAATAAAAATTGAGAACATCAGACTTCCAAAACCTTCAGAAAATATTTCTACGGAGTTCTTTCTCCCAAAATCAAAAAGAAATTTTGAGGAAATGAAGAGCGAGTTTTACTCAACCATTTCCGAAATAGCAAATCCTCATTTGAAAAAACTTCTTAATATACTATTCGACGGAGGAAAGTTTGAAAAATTTTCTAAAGCCCCGGCAGGAAAACAATGGCATCACGCGTATATTCACGGATTATTGGAGCATACTTTAGAAATCATAAAAATTTGTAAATTGATGTCAACCTTTCATAAGGAAATTAATAAGGACTTGCTGGCTGCCGGTGCAATGTTGCACGATTACGGTAAAATAGAAGAACTCATTTTCGATTCGGTATTTGATTATTCCGATAAAGGAAAATTGCTCGGGCACATTGTGATCGCATCTTTAAAAGTTAATGAAGCGGTAAATGAGATTCCAGATTTTCCGGAAGATCTTAAGCTCCAGCTACTTCATTTAATGTTGAGTCATCAAGGTAAGTTAGAAAATGCTTCCCCGGTTGTCCCGAGAACATTAGAGGCGATCGCGCTTTATCATGCCGATGAGCTCAGCGCCCAAACGAATGCGTATAAAAGCGCCATCATAAACGATGTAAATACACAATCAGACTGGACAAAATATATTTCATTAATTTCAACACAGTTATTTAAAAAAGAGATCAATAACCAATAAACTAAAGAGGTGTCTATGAAACAGAAACAGTTATCAGTTTTACTCTTTGTCATTTTCTTCCTTTCGTCTCTCGCATTTCCTCAATCCGTTGACGAATTGATTAAAGAAGGCGATGAATTTTCTACCAAAGAATTTAATAATCAGAAAGCGCTTGCATCTTTTCAAATGGCGGAAAAACAAGATCCGAATAACCCCGAAGTTCTCTGGAGGATCAGCCGTTCTTATGTTGATATTGCCGAGCACATGCCGGGAAGTTCAGACGAGCAGAAAGACGCACAGCTTGCCAAATATCAGCTCGCACTTGATTATGCCGACAAAGCCGTAAAAGCTGCTCCAAATTCGTCTGTCGGCTATCTGCGTCGTTCCATCGCTAAAGGAAGAATTGCATTATTCAAAGGTGTTTTCAAAGTTATCGGTTTGGTGAACGATGTAAAAAAAGATTGTGAAAAAGCCATTAAACTTGGTAACGGTGGAAATGATGTGCAGGCGTCATCCCATTATGTTCTGGGAAGATCACACGCAAAAGTTTGTGAGAAACCCTATTTAGTCCGCCTTCCGCTGGGCTTAGGCTGGGGCGATATGGGTGTCTCTTTTGCAGAGTACAAAAAAGCAATCGAACTTCGCCCAAACTTTAGAATGTATCACCTCGATTATGCCAAAGCGTTAATTGAAGAAGATGAATATCAAAAAGCTAAAGAAGAACTTTATAAAATTCCTTACATAAAGGAAGTTGATGAAGATGATGATATGTATTTAGCCGAATCGAAAAAACTGTTGGAATCTATAAAAAATAAATGAGAGAAAGTTTTTCCTTTGCTTCAACAATATGAAAAACTGAAAAGTGCTCTCTCCTCCGCCAAAAAAATAGTTTTTTTTACGGGAGCCGGAATTTCCGCCGAAAGTGGAATTCCGACTTTCCGGGGTAAAGACGGCATTTGGAATAAAATGAAACCCGATGAACTCGCAAATTTCAACGCTTTTCTTCGTAATCCACAAATTGTTTGGGACTGGTATCAGTATCGGAAAAAGATTGTTCACCAAGCCTCTCCGAATCACGCCCATTTGACAATCTCCGAATTTCAAAATTATTTTGATGAAGTTTTGGTGGTAACACAAAATGTTGACGGTTTTCACAGCCGTGCCGGAAGTGAAATAGTTTATGAGCTGCACGGAAATATTGAAAAAAATTATTGCATTGATTGCGGAAAAAGATTTGATTTTGAGAATTTAGAGATCGAAGGCAAAGTTCCTAAATGCGGGTGCGGCGGATTGATTCGTCCCGATATTGTTTGGTTCGGTGAATTACTGCCGGAAGATGCATATTCCTTGAGCGAACTTGCGGCGGAAACTTGTGATATTTTATTTGTCATCGGAACATCAGCTCTGGTTTTTCCCGCGGCAAATATTCCCTACATAGCAAAAAAACATGGAAAATTTTTAGTCGAAGTGAACATCGAAAAGACAGAATTGTCTAGCATTGTAGATCTTTCATTATTTGGAAAAGCAGGGGAAATTCTCCCTCAAATTTTGCAACGTGTAAAAGAAGAAAAATCTTATGGCAAAAACTAAAGTTAAATTCGTTTGCACAAGCTGTGGATGCGAATCGCTTCGCTGGCTTGGGAAATGTCCTGAGTGTGAAAGTTGGAACACATTTCAAGAAGAAATTGTTGAAACGGCGAAACACAAAATTAGTTCGCCCACAAAAAATTCTTTACCAAAGAAGATTGATGAAATCTCCTCTTTTGAAGAAGAGAGGATAAAGACGAAGATTGAAGAATTTGACAGGGTTTTAGGAGGTGGGTTAATTTCTGGCTCTGTTGTTTTAATCGCCGGCGACCCGGGAATCGGAAAATCAACGCTCGTTTTACAAGCCGCGGCAAAGATCAATAAAACCGTCCTTTATGTTTCCGGTGAAGAATCTGCCCAGCAAATCAAACTTCGCGCTTCTCGTTTAAAAATAAGTTCAGAATCACTTTTAATTCTTGCTGAAACTGATTTACATACCATTCAACATATAATAAAAAACGAGAGTCCGAAAGTTGTTATCATAGATTCCATACAAACAATGGTCAACGCAAATTTTGAAAACTCGGCGGGAACTGTTACACAAATTCGTGAATGTACTGCGACTCTGTTAGAAAGTGCAAAACGCGATAACTTTTCAGTAATTATAGTCGGACATGTAACGAAAGACGGAACCATTGCGGGACCGAAAATTTTGGAACATATTGTTGACACCGTTATCCAGTTTGAGGGAGACGTAAAAAATTCCTACAGAATTCTTCGCGCAATTAAGAACAGATTCGGCAGTACAAATGAGATCGGTATTTTTGAAATGCATGATACCGGCTTGCTGGAAGTTACAAATCCGAGTAAGGTTTTTCTTGGTGATAGGGAAACACTCATCAGCGGAAACGTGGTTACCGCCAGTATTGAAGGGACGCGGCCACTTTTAATTGAAGTGCAGGCGTTAGTCACCCCTTCACATTTCGGTAATCCGCAACGTGTTACAACAGGATTTGATTACAGGAGATTATCCATTTTACTTGCAGTGTTGGAAAAGCGGGCAAACATCAGGGTTTCTGCTCATAATGTTTTTCTAAATTTAGCTGGCGGTGTAAAGATTGATGAACCGGCTATTGACCTTGCTGTCTGTTGTGCAGTCGCTTCAAACTTAACTGATAAAATTGCAGACCCTAATTCCGTTGTAGTGGGTGAAGTGGGTTTGGGAGGAGAGTTACGGAGTATTAGCCAAATTGAGAAGAGAATTCTCGAATCGGAAAAACTTGGTTTTAGCAGAATCTTTATTCCTTCGGCAAATAAAAAATTATTACGAACGAAAAGTACGATAAAAGTCATCGCAGTCGGAAACCTTGCCGAAGCGCTCACACTTTTACTCTCTTAAAATAAAAGTTAAATTCCTTTGCTTTTATCTAAAAAAGGATTACTTTAGGGCTGTAATTAATTCATATTTCATTATTTCAAAGGTTCATTAGTGAGTACTAAATTGTTCGTTGGGAGTCTTCCCTGGTCTGTAGATGACGATGCTTTAAAGTCAACATTCTCCGCACATGGCAGCGTCGTATCAGCAAAAGTTGTAAAAGATCGTGAAAGCGGTCGTTCAAAAGGTTTTGGTTTCGTAGAAATGTCTACAGATTCTGAAGCTCAAACCGCTATGCAAGCTCTTAACGGTTCGGAAGTTAATGGTAGAAATATCATTGTAAACGAAGCTAAACCGAAAGGCTAAAAGAGTTCGGGTTTGCTGATTTAAGGCGTCTTTGGACGCCTTTTTCGTTTTAAAGAAAATGAAAGTATTTGCTTGACATTTATCTTCTGTTACTTTATGTTAGCCAAAGGAAAACTAATTACTGCTTGGAACCGTATGAATTATGTGCGGATTAAGAACAGCACACACATAATCCAACTTAAAAAACTAAATTGAAAAAGAACTTGAACAAAGAGTTATTCCGGTAAAATAAATTTAGAACATTAATATTAAGAAGGTAATTTGGGAACTTCCCGTAACATAGTTTGGCACGATAGTTACTCTCTCTCTCTCTCAGCGGCGGTGGAAGGGAAAGATGCAGCTAAATGTATTCTTCCCGTTGCTTCTTCTCAGTTATGAAACTCCAGAAGTTTTTGTGCAAACATTCATTCAGTTTAACTCCCGCAGGGAGTCATTTTCTCTTTTTTTCATACACCAAAACTACCCAACAGGTTTTATATAACTTCAAAAAAGGGAGTGATTTTTTTTATAATAAACAGATGTAAAAAAAAATAATTATTTGGAGAAAAAAATGAAAAAGAAAATTTTATCTACTTTGTTTTATTTGTCGTTAATTATAACTGTTTTATTAAGCAATACAAGTTTAGCGCAAAGACATAAAACTGATACTTATGAATTCAAAGATAACTTACGGATTAATACAACAACTAATATTGCTGAAGTTATGTATTGTACTGATAAAACAGTTTACAAAGGTACACCGGAAGAAATTGCAAGACAATTTTTACACGAAAACAAAACTATTTTTGGCATAAATAATATAACCGATTTAAAACTTCTCGAAGTTATTGAAAGTCCCGGTGGAAAACATATTGGCTTTATTCAAACCTATAAAGGCATCCCGGTTTATGGTTCGGAAACAATTGTCAGTATAAACGATAAAAATCAGATTTCAACTGTTGCGAATGGCTGTTTACCGGTTAAAGATTTGAAAAGTATCACCGCAAGTCTTGGTAAAGAAAATGCTATCTCAAAAGCAAAACTTAAGATTAAAGTAAATGAGAAAACATTAGCCGAAGAACCAAAAGCAGAACTTTATGTTTACCCGGACTCACTTTATCAAATGCGTTTAATCTGGAAAGTAAATTTTTCTGCAAGTGAACCCAATGGCTCATGGGAAATATTTGTTGATGCAATTTATGGTGAAGTTTTGGATTATAAGGATATGCGGGTTTATGAAACCGGTCAAGGGAAAGTTTTTAAACCTGATCCGGTTACTGCTTTGCAAAACACTTCACTTACTGATCAAAACAATACCGACTATCAAGCGCTTCAAAATGCATATGTTACTGTATCACTTCCCAATCTAAATCCACCAAGCGGAGGTTTATATCGTTTACAAGGAAGTTATGCTAGATCTGAAGACCTTGAATATCCAAATACTACTCCTGTAACAAATTCTACATCTTCCTTTTTATATAATAGAAGTCAAGCGGGATTCGAAGAAACAAATGCGTACTATTTCCTTGATGCACAAAGGCAATATGTTGGTTCATTAGGGTTTTCTCCTCAATGGAATGGATATAATTATATTCGCTTTGATGCTCATGGTTATAATGGTGTAAATGCATGGTATGATCCATATTCTCTATATATTATTTTTGGAGATGGCTGTGTTGACGCTGCAGAAGATCAAGATGTAATTTTGCATGAGTATACTCATGCATTACATGACGCGTTAATGCCGGGAACATTTCAGGTATATACTAATGAACATTTAATAGGGGAAGGAATTGCAGATTATTTGGCAATAAGTTACAGAAGAACATTATCTTCTTTTCAACAGGATAGATTTGCTCCGTGGTTCGGAAATGGAGAATGTTGGGGTGGAAGAACATTAAATTATTCTTATTCATATCCAAGTAATTGGCAGTGGAACGATTATATGGGTGGAAATTTATGGGCATCTACAATGATGCAAATAGAAAATAGTTTAGGAAAAGATGTTACAAATAAATTAACCCTGAAATCTGTTTCTTATGCGAACAATTCTACAATTCCACCAGAACATGTTTATTATGTGATGAGAGCAGATCAGGATATTTATGGAGAAGCACATTTGAGTACACTTGGAAGTGCTTTTTATAACCGAGGTTTTTTTAATGAGGGTGTTTCACCAGCCCCAACTCATCCAAGCAATTTATTAAATGGCAATATAACCACAAGCACATCTTGGAGTGGGATAAAATGGGTAAACGGGTACACCTATATAAAACCAGGTGTAACGGTAACAAGTTATGGGTTCTTATTTATTGGCTTTAAAAAAAGAATTATTGTCGAAAATGGAGCTACTCTTATAATACAAGGTTCTCTTGTAGAATATTTTGGTGCTGATATCCAGGTTGATCCCGGGGGTACTCTGCTTTTTTCAAAGAGAGCGGGTGAAGCAGAATTAGCAGATACGGGATTACCTTCCGAATACCAAATACTGGGTAATTACCCTAATCCATTCAACCCATCTACAACTATAAAATATTCACTTCCAAAGGAATCATCGGTAGAATTAAAAATCTATGATATAATGGGAAGGGAAATAAAAGTGTTTAGTATAAGTTCACAACCGGCAGGTTATAATGAAATAACATGGGATGGAAGCAGCGCAAATGGAGAGTTGGTATCAAGCGGGGTATATATTTACAGGTTAAAATTTAAAGCGACGGGGAGTATGCAGGCAATTGAGAAAACGGCAAAATTGATTTTAACCAAGTAATCATTATTAAAAAAGCGGGATGGTAAAAAATCCCGCTTTCCAATAGTTTGAGGAAAAAATTATGAAAAATGAATTTATAATAAAAGTGTTTTTGTTGCTACTGATATTTCTCTCTAATAATGATATTGCACAAACCTGGGAAAAATTAAATCCAATCTTTTATGAAAAAGATACTATTTTAGATTATGCAGCAGGTAATTTTATTACTAAAAATGTTGGCTGGATATCGACTTTTGGTCACCTAGTTTCCGGAGGATTTCGTTCAATACTTCTTGAAACCAAAGATGGCGGACTAAGTTGGAAGTTAATATGGGAATTAAAAAAAAGTATTTCTGTAGATAAATCACGTGGTTTGTACAAGGAAAACAGTTCAGGTGATGGTGTTATCACAACATTTAAATTGGATACAAATTACATCTGGTTTATGGGGTCAGGTGTTAACGGCGGTTTACTATTTTCAAAAAATATGGGTTTAACTTGGGATACATCTAGTGTAACTCATGAAAATGAATATAAAGCTGGAGGTTCATTTGGGGCTTTACACTTTTTTAATTCTAACATGGGTTTAGCTTTTAATAATTACCGCTGGTTTACCAAAGATGGTGGTTATACCTGGGAAAGATGGATGGATACAGCTACTGTATTATATTTGCCTAAAGATGTTTGTTTTATAAATGAAAGACTTGGGTGGGTAGTTAATTTGGGTTCGGATGTAACTGATGTAGGTTCAATTGCAAATACTATGGATGGTGGTAAAAATTGGCAATATCAAAATAAAAGGGCTCCCTCACTATATGATGTAATCTTTCTTGATTCACTAAATGGTTTTGCTGTAGGTATTAAAGTTTTATTTAACATTGCAACTTTATGTGTAACAAAAGATGGCGGGGCAAATTGGAATATTAATGAGTTTGGATCAGGGCAGTTATATTGTATAGAGTTTCTCGATAGCTTAAATGGCTGGATCGGTGGATCAGGGAAAATTCTAAGAACTACAGATGGAGGTGAAAGCTGGGCAACACAAATTGAGGGATTGGAATCAGATATTAAACAGATGATAATACTTAAAAAAGACAAAGTTGCTTATGCTTTTGGGAATGATTGGAATGGAAAAACACATACTTTATTACATGCAGATTTAAGTAATTTAACCGCCGTAAAAAGTGATACAAAAACTTTACCCGCAGAATATAATCTCTCTCAAAATTATCCAAACCCTTTCAATCCAAGTACAATCATAAAGTACCAATTAGCGGCGAACAGCTTTGTAACGTTAAAAGTTTACGATGTTCTTGGAAATGAAGTTGCAACGCTCGTTAACGAGCAGCAAACTGCAGGTAATTACACCGAGCAGTTTACAACAAGCCCAGCCCGCGGCGGAAAGCAGCTAGCAAGCGGAATGTACTTCTATACATTAACCGCAGGTAAGTTTACGGATACAAAGAAGTTCATTCTTTTGAAATAGAAGTCGGTCATTAGTCATTGGTCAATAGTCATTGAAGACACAGCAGTAAATGAGAATTTAAGAAATGACAATTGACCGATGACCATTGACAAGTTCACCATTCTTCTCTTTCGGGATAACGTGCGGCAGCCATTAGAGAAACAAAAATATACTGTCGCGAAAATAATAAATTATTGGAGGATCTTATGGCTCAGAACATCATTTCTGCCGCACTAACTGCGGAACAGCTAACCGCAATCCAAAATAATCTAACGGAATTGCGAGAACAAATGCCTTTTCTTTTGGCGCTCTCAAAAGCACAAAGGAAAAAGATGCCTAAACTTGGGAACACTTTCAAACCCTTTGTTTCTATTGCCGAAGAAGTGGTAAACCAGCACCCGCAGATCATCAGTCCACTCTTTAGCAAAGAAGAATTCCTTCGCGATACAAAGTTGATGCGCGACCTTGTTCCCATCTACGAAAAATCAGTTGCTCTAACCGAAGCGCTGAATAATACAATCTTTGCAGCGGGAAGCGATGCGTTTGTAGAATCGCTTGAGATATATGCGGCGGTACTCGCAAACAAAGATAAAGTCCCCGGTCTGGAAGATGTAGCATCCCGCATGGCTACTTTCTTCGAAAGAAAGAGAACAAAGAAAGAAGACCCGCCACCGCCACCCCAAAGTTAATTCTTCTTGATTTGAGTTAAATATTTCAAATAATCCTAAACCTTGAGTTAAAATAAACGACTCAAGGTTTTTTTATTCCATTTAGAACTCACATCGGTTTTCTTCGTGTTACTTGTATGTTAAATGTTATAAATAAAGTTCTTTGAAATATTGAATAAAATAGTTTCCTTTACGGAAGAGAAGGTTTGTGCCTTGGGTCTAAGAACCCGTCACGAAGTTTTTTCCTTCCGTCAGGTTTAAGTCGAGGAATAACTTGGTACCTGGATGCCGTATTTGACAAGACTGATGATTCCTGACAACACTTATTTATTAACCAAACTATAGGTTTTCTATGAAAAACTATTATCTCGGTATCGACGTAAGCAAAGGGTACTCAGACTTTGTTCTACTGAATGAGAAAAAACAAACGGTTTTAGAAAGCTTCCAGTTAGACGATACTTTCGAAGGACACAACAAGCTTTTTAAGATCTTATCTGAGTTCTTTACGCAGCAACCCGATACAAAAATATTTGCCGCTGTAGAATCAACCGGCGGGTATGAGAACAATTGGTATCACTTGTTGCACAAGTATCAAGGACAGTTGAATCTTTCTGTTGCCAGGCTTAATCCCTATGGTGTAAACTATAACAGCAAAGCGGATTTGAAAAGGATTAAGACTGACGCTATTAGTGCAGTAAGTATTGCAGAGTATCTCATCAGTCACCCGGAGAAAGTAAGCTACCAAACAGAAGACCCCTTTGCTTCGTTACGCAGACAGTGGACTTTTATCAAGATGCTTACCAAACAACGAGTACAATTGTTAAACCAACTTGAATCTTTGCTTTATGTTGCCAACACAGAAATCCTTTACCATTGCCGCAACAAAGTAAATCTTTGGACACTAAAGCTGTTGAAACAGTATCCTACAGCAAAACATCTTGCAAAAGCAAGAGTAAGTACAATCTCTAAGATACCTTACATCACCGAAACCTTAGCCAAAGAACTCATCAATAAAGCAAAGCACTCTGTTGCTTCAGAAACAGATGAGACAATTGCAGAGATTATTACTGCTACGGTAAATCAGATTCTCTCTTTACGAAAAACAATTTGTTTGCAAGTAAAGAAACTTCAAAGTAGTTGTAACTTACCGGAAGTAGCGCTACTTAAAAGCTTTTCAGGAATAGCTGATTATTCTGCTGTAGGACTCATCATCGAAATTGGTTCGGTTGAAAGATTTTCTTCTGTAAAAAAACTTGCTTGTTTCTTTGGCGTACATCCCGTCTTTAGCCAGAGCGGTGACAAGATAAGCGGCTATAGAATGAGCAAGAGAGGAAGAAAAGAACCCCGGCAGATTTTGTTTAATGTTGCCAGGTTTGCTATTGTTCACAATCCGCTGATCAAAGAAATTTATATCGATCACTTGAAAAAAGGAATGTCGAAGATGGCCGCTATCGGTGCCATCATGCACAAGATACTCAGGATTGTTTACGGCATCTTAAAAAACAATACTCCTTTTAATCCCGAGATTGATAGAGCAAACAGACTAAGAAACTTAAGCAAGAAAAAAGATGAATCATTGGTCGTTAATAAAATGCTTGAACCAATTGATTGTAAAGCACCGGTTAGTAGAAGACAATTAAAAAAGAGAAAAGAGCAAGAGAAGTCCCAAAATCTTAAACCGCTGAACGCGGAACAGATTGTTTCTGTTTTTGCGGGATCAGACTCTCGCTCCTTTCCGTTTGCTTCAACTCAAACTTAAGGAAACGTATTCAATATGTCAATGAACTTTTTGAGAATATAACTTCTCAGAAGAAATACTTGGGATAACTTAGCCCAAGTATTTCTTCTTGACTTTTAACGGAATAACTTGGCAATTGATGAAGAGTTTATGGATTTCCGATAAAAATGGTTTCAATAAATTTAAATCTCTTCAGGCTTATTATTCGATTGGGGGCAGAGATTTGGAAAGAGAAATTGTTCCATTGCTTAAAGATCAAAAATTGGGTTTGATGGTATGGAGTCCACTTGCGGGAGGATTCTTGTCCGGTAAATATAGAAGAAATCAAATGCCGGAAGAAAACTCAAGAAGGAAAGAATTTGACTTTCCACCAATCAATAAAGAAAAAGCTTTTGACATTATTGATGTGATGGATGAATTAGGTAAAAGACATAATGCTTCAGTTGCTCAAGTCGCTTTAGGGTGGTTGTTACATCAGAAAGTTGTTACGAGTGTTTTAATCGGCGTTAAAAATGAAACCCAGTTAAAAGATAATCTAAAGTCCACTGAAATATCTTTTACAGAAGACGAGCTAAAAAAAATAGATGAAGTAAGCAAACTTTTACCGGAATATCCCGGCTGGATGGTTGATTATATGCAGCAGGATAGATCAGTTAATCAATAAGGCATATGCTCGGTGAAAAGTAGAAACACTTTAACGACGGCGTTTTTATATATATGACTCTAATCTTTTTTCTTTATAATGATACCTTTTCACAAAAAAATTCATCTCTTGTATTTACGTTCGGAAAGTTTATTGCACTGGAAAAAGATATTGGAGTACTGGAAAGCGGTATTGAACTTCGGGTAAATATAACCGACTTTCTAACATTAAATAAAATCATTGGAATGACGACTACATTAAAGATGAGTAATTATATTTACTTGGGGCTATGTAAAGAGATAATCTTCGATTAATATTTTAACACACCAAGTTTTGCACTAGGTCTTTATGAAAAGGGCGGCGGGAAAGATCTTGGTAATCACTTAGAATTTAGATCAAAAGTTGAGATTTTCTACGTTATAAAAAAAGGTCTGTGAATTGGTATGAGTTTTAATCACATATCAAATGGTGGATTTGCCGATCACAATCCCAGTGTTGAAAATGTTTCCTTCTTTTTTATATTAGAAAAATATTACTGCCAAATATTCTACACTTTTTTTGTAATGCTAGAAAGCGAGTATAACTACTTGACAAATATTATGATTTTTCATATATTTCAAACATTCTAATAAAAAGTTTGATAGGTTCAAAAAATGACTGATGAAATTAATGCAACGGATGTAAAAAAAGAATTAATACTCGATGTTGCCCGGAAACTAATTGTTCAGTATGGTTACGGGAAGACAACTCTAGATGATATAGCAAATGCAATTGGGATGAAGAAATCTTCTCTCTATTACTATTACAAAAACAAAGAAGATATTATGTATGAAGTTATGATGAGAGAGAAGTCAGTTTATCTGAAAGTAATTAAAGAGGCATTGGAAATTGTTGGAAGCACCCACGATAAAATAATAAACTATGAAAGAACAAAAGCAAATTATCTCAAAAAATCTATTAGCCCTTTTGATATAACTATAAACCAGTTTATCGAGATTAAAAGAAGCATAAAAGATATTTTCAAAAATATGGAATGTGATGAAAAACAGCTTATTGCAGAGGTTATTTCAAATGGTATAAAAAAGAATGAAATAAAAAAATGCAGCAAAGAAAAAGTTGCTGAAGCTATTATTACTATTTCCGAAGCAATTAGATTTAGAGAATTTTATAACACTGAAACACTGCGAATGAGAGAACTGGATTTTGATATTGTTCTGAAACAAACTGAAGAAATAATCAACCTGATATTCAATGGAATTAGAAAACAATAAAACACTAACCAGAAAAGAAAAAGAGTTTCTATATCACAAAATGGACATAATCCATTTTGCAACTCAGGTATTTGGTAAATATGGATACAACGCTGCAACAACTGCCGAAATTTCAAATTCGGCGGGTTATGCAAAGGGCTCGTTATACGTTTATTTTAAGAATAAACGGGAATTATTTCTGGAAGTTGTTAATCAAATTCTTAATGACATTGAAAAAATAATAGATGAATCTTTTGTTCTGAACAATACGCGGCAAAGTTTAGAAAGATATTTTAAAATCTTGAGCGATTATTTCAATGAAAACAGATCTGCTTATGAACTTCTTATGAGAGAGGGCTATGAATTGCATAAAGAAGATCTTAAAAAAGAAAGCCCAAAGCTGTTCGACAAAATTGTTCAGTTAAACAGAAAGATTGCAGATAAATTAAGTTCCTCGGTAAAGATAAGAAATTTAGATAAGGATGAACTGGAATACATTGTTATGCTGATGCACAGTAATTTTTTCTTTTCACAAATGAAGATTAATTCTAATCCAAATAGATCAGACAGAATCTTAAAGATAGTAACAAAAATTACTTTTGAAGGAATTCTAAAATAAAGGAGATCGTTATAAGTGAAGAAAATTATGTTGATGTTATTTGCCGGGACGTGTTTTTTAACGGCTCAGGAAAACACGATAAATCTTGATTTGGATAAAGCAATTCAAATCGCATTAGAAAAAAATACGCAAATTAAAGTAGCTGAACTGGAAGTGGATAAATCCGAACAAAAATTACGCGAAGCACGAAGCGGATTATTCCCAAAGATTGATGCAAGTGCACAATATCAGCGATTTATAGAAAAGCCGGTCATATTTTTACCAGCGGGTTCTCCATTCAGTCCTCCGGGACAGCCAGGTATATTAGAAATAGGTTCCGACAACTCATATGTTGGAACAGTAGGGGCGAGTGTGCCTCTTTTCGCTTTAGGTTTGTATGATGGAATTGGAATTTCCTCTAAAGGTGTTGAATTAAGCACTGAAAATCTTAAATCAATGCAGGTTAAGACTATTACAGATGTTAAAAAAGCTTTTTTAAATGTGATAATTGCAAGAGAGTTCAAGAATGTAATGCAGCAGAGTTTGCAAAATGCTTTGGATAATTTTGAAAATGTAAAAAGACTAAATAAGAATGAAGTTCTTTCTAATTACGACTTGTTAAGGGCTGAAGTGGGTGTTGAGAACTTAAAACCGCTGGCACAACAAGCTGAGGACAATTATGAATTAGCTAAAGATGGCTTAGGAATAACAATAGGACTAAGTTCTGAAAAAGAGATAGAAGTTACAGGCGATTTAGAATTTGCAGAAGATTATCAAATCCCTTCCATTTCGGAAATAATAAATCAAGTGCTAGTAGATAACCCGCAATTGAATATAGTTAATAAACAGTTAGAGATTACGAATACTTCAATATCACTTGAAAAATCAGCATATTTTCCCTCTCTCGCAGCTTTTGGGAATTATCAGTATCAAACACAAGCAAATGATTTTAAAATTGAGAACTATAAGTGGGTAAGCACTTTTGTTGTAGGAGTACAACTTCAAATACCGGTTTTTAACGGTTTTAAAACACCATCAAGAGTGCAACAGGCAGAGATTGCATCAACGCAGGTAGATGAACAAAAGAAAAACTTGATAGAAGTTCTTAAAACACAAACACAAAGCGTTGTTTACAGAATTGAACAAGCTGTTAAAAGAATAAATGGTCAACTTAAAACCGTGCAACAAGCACAAGAAGGTTATACTATAGCCAAGACAAGGTTAGAAAATGGAATCGGGACTCAACTTGAATTAAATGATGCAGAACTTGCATTGCGACAAGCCAAACTAAATAAATTGCAGGCAATTTACGATTTGAAAGTTGCAGAAGCTGATCTTCAATACTTATTAGGTAGAAAATAAAAAAGGATTAAGGAGAATAAAATGAAGAAGAAATTTTTAGTAATATTTTTTGCTTTCTCTCTAATTTTTGCTGCGGGATGCTCAAAAGAAGATAATAATACTAACGGAAAAAATACAACTGAAGCCATACCCGTTGAAACGAAAAAAGTTGAGAAAAGCAATCTCAATCAGACAATTGATTTAGTAGGAACTCTTTATGCGTGGAAAGAAGCAAATCTTGGCGCACAAACAACAGGAAGAATTGAAAAAATATTTGTAGAAGAAGGCAGCGAGGTTAAAGAGGGCGATCTTCTTTTCCAGATGGATGATACACAATTAGCCCAAGCTAAGATCCAATATGAAGTTGCTATGGATGATTTCAATAGAATGAAACCTCTGATTGAACAGGGCTCTATTTCCAAGCAGCAATTTGATAAAGTGAAAGCTGGATTTGAAACAGCAGAATATGCTTATAATTTATTGTTGGCAAATACTCAATTCAAAGCTCCTTTCACCGGAATAATAACATCGAAAAAAATGAATGATGGTGAAGTATTTCTTCTTGCACCGGGTGGAAGCGGAGCGCCGGCAGTTGTTACACTAATGCAGTTAAATCCCCTTAAATTAAAAACCAGCGTGAGCGAGTTAAACTTCAAAGATTTACGACTAGGGCAAAAAACTGATGTGCAGGCAGATGCTTATCCAGGAATTTTATTTACTGGAATTGTCAGCAAAATCAATCCGACAATTAATTCCGCAACAAGAACTTTTGATATAGAAATAAAAATACCAAATGATGGGAGAAAGCTAAGGCCGGGAATGTATATAAGAGCAACAATAAATTTAGGGCAAGTATCCGCATTGGTTGTCAATCGCTCTGCAATTTTAAAACAAACCGGCACATATACTTTCTATGCATTCGTAACCGAAGGAAATAAAGCTGTTAGAAGAACAGTAAAAACCGGAAGAGAATTTGATGATAAAATAGAAATAATTGAAGGATTAAATGAAGGCGATAATTTAATTGTTAACGGACAAGTACGCGTTAAAGATGGTTCGACTGTAGATATCAAAAAAACAGGAGAGACCAAATGACTTTACCCGAAATATCCGTAAAGAGACCGGTACTAACAATAATACTCTATCTGGCAATCATAGTTTTAGGATTAGTTTCTTACGAAAGATTGTCGATTGACTTGTTACCGGAAATTGAATTGCCGATGATAAGTGTCTTGACTTCATATCCCGGGGCAACTGCACAGGATATTGAAATAAATTTATCGAAAAAAATTGAGACAGGTCTTAGTTCTGTTAGTAACCTTAAAAAGATTACATCAACTTCAATTGATAATGTGTCGGCAGTTACTTTAGAATTCGAATACGGTTCAAACTTAGACGAAGCGGCTAATGATATCCGCAACGCTTTAGAATTAGTAAAAAGAAACTTACCCGATGGTGCCGATGAACCAATAATTTTTAAATTCAGTACAGATATGATGCCTATAGTTATGCTGGGAATTACTGCTGATGAAAGCTATATCGGTCTAAATAAATTAGTAGAAGATAAGATTGCAAATCAGTTGAAGAGATTACCCGGTGTTGGTACTGTTCAAAACATAGGCGGCCCGGTAAGACAAATTTCAATCGATATTGATCCTAATAAATTACAAGCATTTAATTTAACCACTTCTGGAATTGGCAATATATTAGCAGGCGAAAACTTAAATATGCCCGCCGGTTCTATAAAAATGGGGAAATTGGAGTATAATGTTAGAACCGTGGGCGAATTTGTGAGCGCTAAAGAGATGGAAAAGGTTGTAGTTGGTCAACAAGCCGGAAGAATAGTTTATCTAAAAGATGTAGCTACTGTTCGCGATACGTTGGAAGAAAACACGAGAGATGTAAGGTTGATGGGTGGAAAGCGTGGTTTGATGCTGATGGTACAAAAACAATCCGGCTCAAATACTGTTGATGTAGCAAGAGAAGTATTAGCTAAAATCGAAACTATTAAGAAAGATTTACCTTCTGATGTAGGTATAGAAAAAATAATGGATAGCTCTGAATACATCGTAGATTCCATAAGTAATCTTTCTGAAACAATTCTTTACGCATTCATTTTTGTTTCAATTGTAATATTGGTTTTCTTAAGAAAATGGCGTGCTGCTTTAATTGTTCTTTTAACTATTCCGGTTTCATTAATAGGTGCATTTGTTTATCTATATTTTTCCGGCAACACAATAAATATAATTTCGCTTTCTTCGTTAGCGATAGCTATAGGAATGGTTGTAGATGACGCGATTGTAATTATAGAGAATATAACCCGGCACGTGGAAAGAGGATCAAGACCAAGAGAAGCCGCAATTTTCGGCTCCTCAGAAGTTGGCTTAGCTGTAATGGCTTCAACGTTGACGATTGTAGCGGTCTTTTTTCCATTGGTATTTATTACCGGACTATCGGGCATTTTATTTAGCCAGCTTGGTTTTATGGTTACAATAACTATTTTAATTTCGCTTTTTGCTGCATTAACAATAGTACCAATGCTCTCTGCAAAATTATTGAAATCCCGAAAAGATGAAAAGCCAATTAAAAACAAAACCTTAAAAGCAATTGATAGTTCTTTGGGAAAAATGCTCGATTCATTAGATGAGTTTTACCAGAAAGTGCTTATTTGGGTTTTGGGTCATAAGAAGACTACACTAGCTATTTCCGTTCTAATTTTTGGAGGTTCACTTGCTTTAATACCTACAGTAGGGACAGAATTTATGCCGAAATCAGATGCGGCTTCTCTAACCATTTCTATAGAACTGCAGTCAGGCACTAAGTTAGAAGAAACCTCTGCATTAGTTGCTAAGGTTGAAGATATCATTAAAAGAGATTTTCCGGAAGTAATTTATTTTTCCGGCAGAGCCGGAACCAGCACTAAAGGTTTTTCTTCTATCATTATAGGACAAAGTGAAGGATCTAATATAGCTAGTATTATGATGAGGACTTCAAAAAAAGATGAAAGAGAAAGATCAATTTTTGATATGGCAGATTCCTTTAGAGAAAAACTATCACATATACCCGGTATAAAATCATTAACTATATCAACGAGTACGGGCGCTGCTATGATGGGCGGCGCGCCGATTGCAGTTGACGTAGTTGGTAAAGATTTAGATGAGACCGGAAGGATTGCTAATCAAATTAAAGAATTTATGTACAATCTAAAAGGCACTAGAGACGTAAAATTAAACGTTAGTGATCCAAAACCGGAGTTACAAGTTACTCTTAATAGAGAAAAAATAGCATTGAACGGATTAAACACAGCTATGGTTGCAAATACTATTAGGAGCAATATTTACGGTTTAACCGCTTCAAAATATAGAGAACTTGGCGACGAATATGATATCTTTCTAAAATATCCGCCTAATGAAAGGACATCAATTAATCAAATTGAAAATCTTCCAATATCTACGCCAATGGGAGGAATTGTAAAACTAAAAGATTTAGGAAGTGTTTCTGAAAAATATTCTCCTTCAGAGGTAAGAAGAAAAAATCAGGAAAGAGTAATAACTGTAGTCTCTGATATTGAAGGCAGACCTTTAGGGGACGTAACATTAGACATACAGAACTATGTTAATAAAATGGACATGCCAAGCACAGTAACTATTGAATATGGCGGCCAAATAGAACAACAAACAGAATCATTCCGGGATTTGGGCTTATTGTTGCTGCTCAGTATTATATTGGTTTATATGGTTATGGCAGCTCAATTTGAATCGTTCCTAGATCCGTTCATAGTTATGTTTTCCGTTCCTTTTGCATTCACCGGAGTAATACTGGCATTATTAGTTACAGGCTTCCCGATAAATATAATGTCTTTATTAGGAACCGTTATGCTTGTCGGTATAGTTACAAAAAATGCTATCGTTCTTGTTGATTTTACAAATATAACCCGCGCACGAAATATTCCGCTATATGAAGCTATTATTTATTCAGGTAGAAACAGATTAAGACCGGTACTTATGACAACTTTAACTACCTTACTTGGCACTTTGCCATTAGCTATGAGTAAAGGGCAGGGTTCAGAAATGTGGCAATCATTGGGAATAGCCACGGTTGGCGGATTATTCTTTTCCAGTATTATAACCTTAGTTCTTGTGCCAGTACTTTATTCGATTTTTGAAACCAGAATTAAAAAGAAAAAAGAAATTGATTAAGGAGAAATTATGAAAGCAGTAATGATAGTATATAATCACGGAATCACTGAAGAAGTTGACGAAGCATTAGAAAAATTAAATATCAGGGGGTTTACAAGATTTTTAGATGTTCACGGTCAGGGCTCAAAAAAAGGCGACCCGCATCAGGGCTCGCATATTTGGCCGAGTAAAAATGCTGTTGTGTTAACTGTTGTTGAAGATAATCTGGTGGATAGTTTATTAAAGGAAGTAGAACAGATAAATAAAGAAGCTGAAGAACAAGGAATTCACGCTTTTGTTTGGAATATTGAGAAAATGTTTTAATTGCTTATTAAGAAACAGATATGTTATTAACCCATAAATAAATATTAAACATTACATTCTGATGAATATTAAAGATACTGTTAAAAAATTACAAAAGATTGAGAACCAACTGCCTTACAATACTTTTGTAAGTGATGGCAATAATAATAGGATTAACGTGAGTTTTTATTTCGATAAAAATAGCAAGACAGGTTACTTAGAAGTTATTTTTGGTGACTTATGTATTGGTCCGCCGGGCTTTGCGCACGGCGGCGCCATTGCTTCAGTTTTCGATGAAGGTATGGGTGCTACAGCTTGGTTGAATGCTCATAAAGTAATGACGGCAAAATTGGAAGTAAGTTATTTGAAACCCATTCCTTTAAATACAAAAATATTGGGCGAATTTTCCATCGAGAATTTTCATAGTAAAACTGTGGAAATTAGCGGAAGATTAGTTTCGGAAGATGAAGAGACTATCTATGCAAAATCAAATGGAATTTTTGTGGTTGTTGATTCGAAGAAATTTAAAAATCAACTTAACAAAGATGTATCTTTCAATAAATTTGGAGAATTTTTAGAAAATTATAAATGAATAAATTTATTGTAGTTCTATCATATAAACCATAGTAGGAGGATATAATGACCATCTTAATATTACTTGCAAGAATTTTATATTCCTTTATTTTTTTGATGCCGGGTATTGCTCATTTTACTCATACAGATGAAATGACCGAGTACACAAAATCGAAAGGGGTTCCGGCTCCCCGCCTGGCTGTCTTGGTTACCGGAGTAATGCTTTTGCTCGGTGGTTTAAGTATTCTATTAGGAGCTTTCGTTAATATTGGGGCTGTATTGCTCATTATATTTTTAATACCGACTGCAATTATAATGCATAACTTCTGGACAGTAGAAGACCCAATGATGAAACAAAATGATATGAATCATTTTTTGAAAGATTTAGCTTTAGCGGGAGCTGCTTTCCTAATTTGGTATTTATATCAGACTGTTCCGATTCCGCTGAGTTTGGCACAATAGTTAAAATAAATTTATAAAAAAACAAGAGATATGAAAATGAATAATGAAAATAAATATCAGGCAGGAGTTTGCAATATCGGCATCCAGGAGAAAAGAAAAAGAATGAATGCCGGATATACAGGTTCGATAATAACAATTTTACTTTGGATATTTTTCATTGTCTCCGGTGTTCCG
>Ga0210027_1001023_pt1 | contig 27239 bp, 24 predicted proteins | sample CryGeymeta201510_FD_183978 | JGI IMG/M metagenome (GOLD analysis project Ga0210027, IMG submission 183978) | Groundwater microbial communities from Crystal Geyser aquifers in Utah, USA - Crystal Geyser metaG 2015-10 (SPAdes) (version 2) | ecosystem: Environmental > Aquatic > Deep subsurface >...
GAAGCGGTATCGGCGCGGCAGTAACAAGGGGGCATGCCGCAAATAGCGACCGCTCACGCACTTCCGGAAGCGGTATCGGCGCGGCAGTAACAAGGGGGCATGCCGCAAATGGCGAACGCTCACGCACTTCCGGAAGCGGTATCGGCGCGGCAGTAACAAGGGGGCATGCCCCCTTGTCGGAAGAAGACGATACTACGAAACGGGGAGAAACGCAACGGCGGGTATGGACGCAGAAGTTCGGAAAATCTGAAATAAAAGACGGCGAATACCTGGCAAATGCCATAGAATATATCCGGAACAACCGCAACAAACACGAACTGCCCGAAATAAAAGAAATAGGAAAACTAAAAAAAGAATTCCTCTGCACCCCCGAACACGCCTTCCGCCCCGAATATAAAGGCGGTTTTGATGTGGTGATTGGGAATCCGCCATATGTAGTATATATCAAATCGATTTATGGTGTAGATGTTCTGAAATTTGTAAATAACAGATTCGAATTTTCAGAGTATAATCCTAATACTTATTCACTATTTACTGAATTGGGATTAAACAAATTATTAAGGAAAAATGGTTATTTGGGATTTATTATTCCTAATTCATGGCTTGATGGTCAATTTTTCTCTAAAATGCGTTTAGGTGTTTATAATAAAATAGTAAACGAGATTGTTGACCTTAAAAATACAGCTTTTGATGAAGTCGTCGAAACAATTATTTTGCTTTGTAAAAATTCAAACTCAAGTTTTAATTCAATTATTTTAACAAGTGATATCTATAATCTAGAACCTAATGTTTTAGAGTTTGATAAATCTCTTTATATCAAAGGATATAATCCATTTACAACCCAATTAAGTCCATTGTTAAAAAAACTTGAAAACGATTATAGCAAATTGGGTGAATCTGCTATTGTTTATCGAGGTTTAGAGACCCGTGATAATAGCAAATGGCTTTCGACTTCTAAAGATTCTGAAAATCATATTCCAATATTATTAGGAAAAGATGTTGTCAGATATTCCTACCAATACAGTGGTTCTTATGTAAATTTCATTAGAAAGGAAATGAAAAGTAATGCAAATGAATCAATGTACAATCAACCTAAAATTTTAATGCGCAGAACTGGTTCATCAATTATTGCAACACTTGATACAGATAATTATTTCGCACTTAAAAACCTATATTTAATCATTCCAAATGCAGGTATAAATATTTACGCTATTTTGGCTCAACTTAATTCGAGATTATTTAGTTACTTCCATTGGGCTAATAATATTGATGGTAACAAAGCATTTGCTCAATTTAAAGGTGTTTATATTGAAAGCTTTCCGTTTGTCAATTCGGAATTATCAGGTTTTAAAGAATTGATAGATTTGATTCTTGAGAAAAAAAAATCTTTTTCAACTTTAGCAAGTGATTTTCTAATTCTCTTAAAATCAAAATATAATATTGAGTTCAATTCAAATACTTTAGAAAATTGGTATGATTTCGAGTTTAAAGACTTTCTTGGTGAATTAAAAAAAGGTAAATTCAAGTTAAGTCTATCTGATGAAGCTGAATGGATGCAATATTTTAAAGAACAAAAAGAGAAGACACAAAATCTAAAATCGGAGATTGAAAACATAGAAAAAGAAATTGACCAAATCGTTTATGAATTATACGGATTGACAGAGGAGGAAATAAAAATTGTGGAGGAATCGGTATGATAACCCAAACGCACACCATCTCTTCGCTCTCAGGCACATTTGGCGGATAGTGCTAATTTCAAGTGTGTTACATCTAATAAACTTTGTAGCTGCTTGCTTTGAAATTCTGTGATCCAAAGGATTCATTAAGTTAAAATCTTTCAGCCCTTTTTATTCCCAAATAAATTAACGCCGAATAATCTGAATGAGGGAGCTTGTCCGGGGTGTTGAGAGGTATAATAAAAAAAGCGGCGTCTCTTTTTAGAAACGCCGCTTCATCTTTTTTAATTTAAGATATTAAAGAGCAAACTTGTAAAGTGCTGTCAAACCAACGTAGCTTGCATCGCTTGCGAAACTGCCATATTTTACTGACAAATCGAAAGTGCCCATATCGTAACCAACACCAAAAGCATAACCGAATTTGGTTTCATTAAATGTTTGTTCTGGAATTACAAAACCAAAACCCAAATTCTGTGCAGGGATTGTGTACGATACCATGTTCAACCCAAACTGAGCTAATCCGTAAAGCTCGTCAGCAAAATAATATTTTGCTCCAGCCATCAACGGAATAACTGACCAGTCGCCGTATTTGATAGTAACGCCGGAAATTGTTTCTTCTTTACCGGTAAAAATTAAATACCCGGTAGTGAATGTACCGACAAGTTTGTCACCAAAATCGTATTCACCTTGAACAACGCCGCCAAAACCAAGGCTGGTAAGGTCTCCAAAGTTTCCCATAGGCATACCGACAAAACCGCCAACACCAAGCTTCATTGGGCTTTGTGCAAAAAAAAGCTGTCAATTTCTTAACAGCCTTAAATCTCTCAATTATAAATAGTAATTATGATTTATTTTATCCAAATAGTATAACCTGCAGATATAGATAGAACATTTTGACCCCACCTTTTCTCTGCGCCATTTGGATTCCTGGTGTATAAGATATAGTTAAGTCCAACATTAATTAAGCTACTTTCACCGAACGAAAATTTTGGTTTAGAACTAGGACTTACTTATAAAAGCGGTTCTTAAATGGACGGCAATTATAAAAGTTCAGGACAGACCTATGACCAAAAAACATATGGGCACTACTTCGGTTTAACTCCATCATTCCTGGTTGAAACAAAATATAACAATTTAAGACCTTACGCTAAATTTGGTTTTATTGTTGCTTTACCTGGCGCAACCGGTGAACAATCGACATCCGCAGGAACCAATAAAGCCGAATATAGCGGTGGTATAGCTCTGGGTTATGTAGGAGCTGCCGGACTAAAATTTGGAACTGATAAATTACAGTTTTTCGCTGAATTAGGACTTACATCACTTTCCTGGGCACCATCAAAAGTAAAATATACAGACGGATCATCAGGTCAAAGTAAAGAGTACGATTTAAAGGATGAAACTCCACCATCTTCATCTACTAATTCCGCAAGACTTCAGCAAATGGTCCCATTTAGCAATATTGCCTTGAATGTTGGTGTTAAATTAGAATTCTAATTTTTTAAGTGTTTTTTTCAATTCTTCAAAAGCCGTCTCACAAAGACGGCTTTTTTTGTTTTACACTTTGATACATCTTTTTTCAAAAGATATATTTCGGCAGCACCGCAATCAATAAATACTGCGGAGTGGTTTGAATAAAAGTATTCCCCAATTCCGAAATTTCCGGGAAGAGATATTGGATGAAGTAATATACCTGCAGAGCGTTCGAATTTCATATTTGTTCCTAAAGTTTTGAAGTCAAAAATAAGAAAAGCAGTTAGAAAGAAAAAAAAATGATGAAAAGGATTTAAAATAAAAACTGCCTCGTGATAAGAGGCAGTTTCTTAATACCAATTTAATTTTGAAATTATAATCTTACGTTCAAGCCAACTGTGATATAACCAATACCATAACCAAGTTCACCGAATACACCGAGATTTGATGAAAACATATATCTAGCACCGGCATGGAAACCATAGAGTAAATAACTTGCTCCTGCCGCATAAACGCCAGAATATCCAGAAGGTTCATCAACACTCACAATATTATAACCGATTGTCAATCCACCATACAAATCCAAATCCTTCACATCAACGTCCACAAAATGATATTCACCTCTTGCACCAACAAAAATATATCTATAAGTCCAACTATATGATCCCAGGTCATTAGAAGAGGATGAATAACCGACGATACCGCCGACAGAAATTTTTTCGTGAACTCCAAATTGTAAACCCAAGCTAATTGGCGGTAAATCTGCCGTACCATATAACCCGGCTAAACCTCCAATACTAACACCAGCATTTAAATTAGTTACGCCTTTTTTATATGTTTGCGCAAAAGAGAAAGATGAAATCAGAAACAGAACGGTAATAGTAACAAGTGCTTTTTTCATAGAGCTTAGCTCCCTTTATTTGTGATTGATTTATAGTTAATTAAATGAGCAATTTTTCTCATCTAAAATTTATGATCTTTATTTTCTTCGGCAACAGACGTAAAACCAAGTAAAGAAGCATTTCCCAGGACATATTCAAATTTAAGATGCCGGCTTAATTCTAATGCGGTTTCTTTATCTGCGGCTGTAATTATATTAAAACCTTCTCTTGTTAATATCTCCCGCAGTTTTCTTAATTTCTGCGCATCTTCATCTAATACTAATATTCTATTGCTGGTCAGATTCATAAAATTCCTAAATGATAGCAAGAGAATTACAATTGCCGTACCAATAATTTAAAGAACAATAGTTTTGAAATTTTTATCAAAAGCAACTTTGAAAAATAACATCAAAGAACTATGGTATTAGGACAACACTACCACCGGTTTTTCTGTCGTGTAAAAACGACATAAAACTTGGCGTGAAATTAGTAAGTTTATTTATCATTGTCCACAATAAATTAAAAAAAAATTAATTTTCAATCCCTAATTGTGATAAAAGTTTATAGAAATGGGTTCTATTGATACCAAGAAGCTGCGCCGCTTCCGATTTCGAATTTGTTTTTCTTAAAGTACGGAGAATATACATCCTTCTAAATTCTGTTTCGGCATCAAGTAAAGTTTTTCCTGTTTTTATTACCGGATCATTAGATATTTTTTCCAACAATTCCGGGGGAAGATCATTCAGCTCAATTTCATTATCTTTTGAAAGGACCACACATCTTAAAATAACATTTTCAAGTTCGCGTACATTTCCGGGCCAGGGATATTCTTCCAGCACTTCGAGAGCTTCCTCTGCAATTGTAAAACTCTGGCTTTCGGAATGTTTAGTCAAAAAATATTCGCTTAGTTCTTTTATGTCTTCTCTTCTTTCCCGCAAAGGCGGCATAGTAAGTTCAATAACTTTTAATCTGTAATATAGGTCTTCTCTAAATTTTCCCTGAGCGATCATTTCGTTTATATTGCGGTTGGTTGCACAAAGAATCCTTACATCTATTTTGCGTGTTAGCACCGAGCCAAGCCGCTCAAACTCACGTGTTTGTAAAACTCTTAAAATTTTTGCTTGAAGATTAATACTCATTTCACCTATCTCATCAAAGAAGAGGGTGCCTCCATCAGCCATTTCGAGCTTGCCGGGCTTTGGTTTTACGGCTCCGGTAAATGCGCCGCTTTCGTAACCGAACAATTCGGACTCTAAAAGATCAGCGGGAATTGAACCGCAGTCGATAGTAACGAACGGTTTTTCTGCGCGCCGGCTGTTTTCGTGAATAGCACGAGCAAGCAAATCTTTCCCCGTACCATTTTCACCAAGCAGTACAACCGAAGCATCTGTTGCAGAAATTTTTGCTGCGATCTTTAAAACATCAAAAAGTTTTTTGCTTGTACCAATAATTTTTTCACACTTGAACTCCTTTCTGAGGTCATCAAATTTTACGATTGCTTCGGATAAAAGTTTTTTCTCGAGCGAGGATATTTCGAGAGATATTTCAAGCCCGCGGACAATTTGTTTTGCGAAGGATAATAGAAAAACCAAATCTCTATCTCTAAAGGCATTGTCTCTATTTCTTCGGTCGAGATATACTGCGCCGAGCACCTTATTACCGGAAGTTAAAGGAACGCATAGCACAGAAGAAATACCGAGACGAATTATACTTTTGGAAGCGGGGTAATTATTCCCGTCTTTAATGTTATCCGCCTGCATGGGCGTTGAATCTTTAATAGTGTTTTTTATAACAGATGTACTCATCTCCATAGCTTCGGGAGCTTCATCGGGGTTCATGTTTTTGGCAATTGTCAAATCCGGCTCTCCTTTTTCATTTGATAAAATTATAAACCCGGCGTCCGCTTTTAATTCTTTTACTACAGTATTAATAGCAATTTCCATTAATGTTTTCATTTCAGTTTCGGAAGTAAACAAAATTCCGGAAGAGTATAAAATCTCAAGTTTGCTTTTTGCTTCTTTTAATCCTTCAAAATCGCCCTCAAGTTTGTTTAGATAATCCCAAAGTTTATTCATTTCTGAAGTTAAACTCTGGTTTGATTCCATCAGTTGTTTAAATATTTTTTCAACTTTTTTAAGCACATCGGCAGATGCCCCGTCATTTTTCAAATCGATATTCAACTCCATAAAAGAAGTTGAAAGGTTGCTCAAAGTATCGCCAAATTTTTTTTGAAACTGCTGCTGTGCTTCGGTCCAGTTTGACATAATAAATCTCTTTTGGAAAATTGATAGGTTAGAAAATACGCATTAAATAATTGCTATTCAAAAAATCTTTCCGGTTGAATAATTTCCAGCTCCAATTGTTCACCCCGCAACCCTGGAAAGCAAATAATTAGGGCTGAAAACGGGTGAAGCCATAGCGCGGCAAGCCGCAATTTTGAATTGGGAATTTTGAATTATGAATTAAACGCAAAGGAATTTATATAATTTATCATTTAAAATATTTTAACATAAAAAACAAAAATATTATTTTCAATACTATAAGGTAGAAAAAATAACATGATGAGTTCCTCCAACCGACAAACAGACCTTGGGCAAACCCTTTTTAACATTGCCCGAACTGCCATAAACTGTAACCCTCTAATAAAAGAAGTGTATAAGAACAACTTGCAAAAAAGCAAATCCGGTTTGTCTGCCATTGGGGTTGTTATGCATAAAATAATTAGAATTGTTTACGGTATGCTTAAGACCAACACCGCCTTTAACCCCGATATTGACAGAGGCAACACAGAGCATGCTGCTCTTAAAAAACCAAAAGTAGTTGTGATAAAAAGCAGACGGTTTCAAGAGTTTGATTCTTTAGTGCCGGCATCAAAAAAACAGAATAAAAAGAGAGAGGAACAAAAAGCCTCCCAAAAGGAATAACATTCTTATTTACGGGATCAGCTTCTGTTCCCCACCGATAGTGCATATATAAACATCGTCAATGTTTCAGAGAACCTAATTGTTCTTTCGGGATAGCTACACCCCGAAAGCACTTAAAAAAATTTAACGAACAGCTAAATTTTAAGTTGACTTTAATCGGAATAACTTGTTAGGCATTTTTAATTACTATAATATTAAATTCATACTGATTTCAAAAATAAAAAATCGTGGGAAGTTATAGTATTCGCTTCTTTCTGTTAAAGTTTTATTGAATGCGTCAAGGGCAAAAATTCTTCTGGATTCATTTTTATGATTAAAAATATTTAGAAATGTAAACGAAACATTGATATCAAAATCAGAATAAGCTACTTTATATAAGAATGATATGTCTATACTATAATAGGGTTTCAAATTCAATTGATTAGTAAAATCAGTAGAGACTGAATTATTAACAGTAGAATCAACAGAAGAATAATCAGAACTAATTTTCTTATCGAACATATACCTGCCTGAAGAATAAACAAATAATACATTCATATAAAAGTTGCTGAATTGATATTGAACCAAATTAGTGATTGTTAAAGGGTTATAGTTTAACGTATAAAATTGAGTATCGTCCTTATTATTGCGATTAATGCTTTTGCATAAATTAACTGCTATCAAATTTTTCACTGAAAGCGATTTAATCTCATTTTCTAGGAGAAATGATAATCCATATCTTAATCCATCGAAATCTTGATTAAATTCAAAATCGGAATTATAGATAGTAACTTCGTTAGGATAATTATTTGCATAAACCAGATTTTTAAGTTTTCGCAAGAATAATTTCGCACTCACATTAGTTTCAAAAAAAGAATTACTTATATCTTTACTAATATTAATAGAAGAATTTAAGCAATAAATAGGTCGCAAGGGCAACTTGTTATCATCTACAAAAAATATACTGCTTGCAGAACTCGGGTCCCATAATGCATTTTGAAAACTATAGAATACTGGGTTTATTGGTTCTTGAAATGATTCATAACTGATTTGAAAACGTGCATTAAATAATATGGGGTTATAATAAGCAATGTCAAATCCTAAAAATGGATGTATATTATAGAATCTAAAACTATTTAGTCCAATATGTAGTGTTGATAATAATTTGTCTGAAAGTAAGTTTTGATAATATATGATGCTTTCAAAAACATCAGATAAGTAAGATGCTTTTATGCTGTTTTCATTATTAGTAATTGATACTTCATTTGCAGAATTTGTTTTCTGATGTTTATATCCGAGGGATAAAATAAAAGAATGACTTGGTTTAATTGAATATTCTATGTTGCTGTTAAGTCCGAATTCTTCAAATGATAGGTTAGCTTTACCGTGGACATAGACACCTTTATTTTCAGGAAATCTGTAATCAATATTATTTTTACCAACATTGGAATAGAACTGAGTAGAGTTTCTGACTTTACCTAAGTCTGCTTGAATTTCAGCGCCATAATTTAACTGATATGAATTAAAATTAAATCCTTTTGTATTAATACCGAAGTTTCCAATATCCTCAGAGTAAATAAAAATAGGCTTAATAATTAGATTGCTGAACTTTAATTCCGCTAGCATCTGAAAACTTTGGAAAAACGGAAATTTTTTGTATTCAAAATCATTTTTATTATTAATAGAACTGCCTAAAAATGGTTTTATAGTTTCTAATAAAGACCTATTATATCCGACAGTTATCCCACCATTAAAGAAATTAACAGGTAAGGAAATTGTATTCTCAAAATGAAGTATATTAATTTTAGAATTAAAGTGAATTTGGCTGGTATCTATTTTATTTGTTTTTAATTCCAACCTTATAGGTTTACTGTAGCCGTTTAAAGAATGAGTTTCCAACAAAGAGATTTGTGAAAAAAGCAAAGAATTTAAGCCACTTTGCATACCTATCAAACGTGATTGAAATGGAACAGGTATATTATTTATAAAAAATTGTTGTTCCTGAAAATCAGCCCCTTCCATATAAGGTATCGTATTAAAATCAAAAGCTGCATTTATCCCAATTATTCTCAGTGCACTCATCAAATCATAATTTGCTAAACCAGATGAATGATATTCTTCTATGTTTACTTTTTGCTGGCTTACATCATCCGTGTATTTTTCACCTACAACTAATATAGTATCTTTAAGTTGATAAATTTCCTTTACCTGGGAATTCAAAAAAGTGCTGTTTAAAATGAAGATAATTGAAATTATATATTTCATTTAATCATAAATTTTGTCTTTAAGTTAGAAGCTCACCTTACGCAAGAAACAGTTAATCGGATGTAAATCGATTCCGATAGCTTTCGGAATCGACAAATTAAATAATTTTTCTCCGTTAACTAATCCATTAGATAACGGACTTCGTACTACAATATCTGCATAAGGTGAGTTAGAATATTAAAAACTATAAGAAACACCAACTCTTAAAGGAAGATAACCTATATTTTCGTTTAGAGTATAGGGTTCAATATCTTGGTTATAGTTATCCGAAACAGTAAAATTAATAATACTGTCATCGGTAAAGCTAATAATATATCTTGCGTCAGCAAAAATTGAAATCATCGGCGATACTTCAAACTCGACTCCAAACCCAAAATTTATTGATAATGCATTTGCAGATTCACTGCTTATTGTAGAACGATAACTTCCATTACTTGTTCTTTCAATTAAATCAGCAGTGGAAACAATTGAAAAACCAAATCCTGCTAAAATATATGGCGAAATTTTTTGGGATAAATCATTTAGATGATATTTTATATTGGCGCTTAGGTTTAGAATCTTTGCTGCACCACCTTCACCTTGGTTAGTCGTTTTGAGTTTATCTTTTGCTTTCTGCATATCAAACGAAAAATTGTTATAGTCAATATATCCCAAAAGAGATAGTCGAGAATTTAAGTAAAATTCAAAGCCTGCGCCAAAATTATAACTTGAACTCCAATATTCAGAAAAATATTCTCCTGATGCAGGAATGCTTAAGCCTGTATTTAACATAACAGATGTTTTGGTTTGAGCAAGTAAATTATTTGCAAAGAACAGAACCACGACAATTAAGATTGCCTTTTTCATAGTAACTCCTAAATTTAATTTGGCAATGTTTATTATTTAAAGTCTGGCATTCGTGCATTGCCTATAACCGAAATGCCTAACGTACTTGTTTTTAAGCCGCCGCCCAGAACTGCATGCCGAACTGAAAAGCTACTGCCAATAATTTTTAACAAATTTATTTAATAGAACAAACTTAAAACAGCAATTTTGTTTAGCTAAACTAACTTGAGAAACCTAAACCGACCGCTTCAAAGAGGCGGTCGGTTGATGTTGCCTGTTAGCAAATAGAATCAATTCAATTCTATAAGTTAATTCCAATCATTAATAACAGAACTGTCGCAGGCCTTTGAACTTTTCTTGTATCAGTAGAAGAAGAACTATAACCCGCAGTAGAATAACTATAAACCTCCGATTCTTCATATTCAGGTTCACCGGTATAATATCGTATACCAATATTAATTTTATTTATTTTAATCCCACCCCCAAAACCATACGCAAATGATGTTCCCATTTTAGTAGTAACCTTAAAAGAAGAAGCAGAATAACCAGAAGATGCTTCAACATCTGGAACGCTTGATAGCAACAATCCGATTTGACCGGTACCATAAATATTTATAGTTGGCGAAATAGCAGTTTCATAACCTATTCCGGTCATTGCCCAAGATGTTAAATAACTACCAACTGTAGCTTTCTCTTCTGAGTACCGGCTTCTCCCCACACTCTCATCCATACTATTTAATGCTAAAGAAAGAGAAGACACCCACATAATGCTTTCGTTCAAATTTTTTGAGCCTTCTACCATTGCGCAGAAGCCTGTATTTGCAAAGCCTGCTTTATCTTCGTTTTTAGCGTTAGCAGTACTTCCAAAATCGCCCTGTGGTAAAGACAGACCGCCCAAGAGACTAAAATGAATAGAAGAAGTATTTTCTTGGGCAAAAGCATTACTTCCCAAAATTAAAAGTAAAAAAAGAAAAGAACAAAAGTAGCACATTGAATTTTTCATACCAGAACTCCTTTATGAATGTTTTAATTATACCGCCTTATTGTAATATAACATCCCGGCGGTTATAACGTTATATTTTAGTACAAATCTCATTTTTATTCTTTTAAGTCACAAATGACTGTTAAGAACTATCAAAGTAAAAGCTTGTTAGTTCTCGTGTTTGTTCGCTATGTCTTCGTATAAACTTGTCCATAAATTTTTAATTACGCCATAAGTCATTCATCTTTTATAACAGCGATGTTATTAGAAGGTTACTATTTGATTATACCCCAACACTTTGGTTTTTGTTAGACATATCCAATAAATTCGCCACAGATATATATGTTCCCTTAGGAATAAGATTAGCACACCACAAATAATTGCTGCGATTACAAATATTTTCTTATTCACTTTTTTATTTTAAAAATCTTCATTAATATAGGAAAAAACATTTTAAAACATTGTTTTAGGAACACCAAATTTCATTAATGTAAATTTAGCATCATAAGATTTCCTTTTTAAGATGATGCTTTTAATCTTTTGATAAGATTCTTCTATAGGCAGATATTTTTGCTCACTAATCTTTCTAAAATTTTCAAAAACGAAAAAAATTATATCGGCATTAATTGTTGGTTCTGTTGATTCTCTGCCTAACAATAACAAATAGAATGTATTAATTTCTCTTCCATTTAGTATTTTAATAAAATCAGATTTTGTTTTGGGGTTTATTGCCTCTGGAAATTTACCTGACAAATGATTTGCATAATATTTATATACATCGCCTTCATCCGATAATATTACGCCTTCTTTATCTTGAAGTTCATTTAGTATTTCTTTCCAAGGCGAAGCATATACAGGCATCAGGAAATGGCGGTTTGACAAAACATTAAAAATTGAATATAAATTCAGAATTAAAAAAGTAATTATAAAAATCTTCCGCCAATTGCTGCTTTTTAAATTATCATAAAAGAAAGAAAGAAGAATAAATACAAAGGGTAATACAAAAAATGTCCTTGATGGAGTATAGATGAAACTTGTATGTTTAGAAATAAATGTGGTTACTAAGGACGTGAAAATAATTCCTATCACAATTGTTATAACAGAAAAAAATAAATAGACACTATTCTTTTCAAATAAACTTGAAAACTTTGTACCTAAGAAAAAAACGAATAAAAGAATAATTACCCCAACAATAAAAATTATTTCAAAAGGGAAAATTGTTTCGCTAAAGAGAAAAGCGTAAATACTGTACAAAACTTTTAATACTATAGAAAAAGGGGAAGCATTTAAATCTGCTACTTGACCTGCATTCGAAAGTTTTCCTAACTGAACATAGAGAATTACTAACCAGGGGCTGAACGCAATAATCGATACAATTATTGAAATTAGATGCTTAAATATTAATTTCCTTTCTTTTATTAAAAGATAAATAAAATGAATTAGTATGATCACAGATGATGGGTAATCGGTATAAAGGAGAACAATATAACTTAAAGTTAAAAATAAAAATCTTTTTTTCGTTTTGAAGTGATCCAGTTAAAAAATATAAATGTTGAAAATAAGACAATGGTTGCTGCTAAAGAATAATATCTTAACATTGGAATAAAAAGCCATAGTCCACCGGAGAATAGGAATAATATAAATAATGGATGAATTCTTTTGGGATAAATTTTTATAAAGGTGAAGTAAACCGAGGAAATAAAAATGAAGCCTATAATAAATTGAAATATTCTTAAAGTAATTTCACCTGAACCGAAAGCATAAATCCACAATTTCAATATTATAAAATAAAAAGGTGGGTGATAATCGTTCGCAAGCGCATTTATGAAAACTTGTCCAGTTAGAGTTGCAAATTGAATACTAAAAATCTCATCGCCCCAAAAACTTTTTGTTAAAACAGCTCCAACAGTAATAATAGCAGAGATTAGAAAAAAAAGCAAAAAAGGAGATTTGCTTTTTACTACCAGCCAATTGTGTACAATCTCTATTTTCAATTCATCCACCTTTCCAATTCTTTGTTAAGAAATCCCACATAAGCGTCGCCAATAAGCGGACGCCCCAGAACAGCAGTGCCTCTTAAAAAACAACATCCAATAATTATAAAAACATTTATTTAACAGAACTACTTTAAAAAGCAACATTACACGGAAGAACAAAGCCAATGCTTACACAAATGCCAAAATCGAAAACGGCGTCCGTCTTGATTGGCGGGTTAGATAATTTTCGTAGCGAGAAAATTGGTAGTAATAAATTGTTCATATTGTTCTTTATATTTTCTAATTGGGAAAAGATATCCAGAAGGTGTAATTCTGAATAATTGCATTTTCTTCTCGTTAAAAAAATAGTAGAAATCTTGAAAGAATGTTCGGGTATCAATATTACATCCACCAAACTCGAAAGTAACTACATCTATTAATTGGTCTGCGAACATTTTATAGGCGCCATTCAATACATCCAACTCGTGTCCTTCCACATCAATCTTCAAAAGATGAATATGTTTTATACCATTTTCGAAACAATAATTATCAAGTGATGTTATTTGTATCTTTTCGGAGTTACTAAAATCAATATTGAAATGATCTAATTTCCTTTTTGTTAATGATGCTAAACCACTACCTTGTTCATTAGAATAAAGTGTATACTCTCCAACCTTTTTACCTAAGCCTAAGTTGTTTAATTTTACTTTTGTGGAATCAGGAGAGTTTTTCTGCAATAGCTCAAACGTAAATTTACTTGGCTCGAATGAATGTATCTCGAAATCTCTTTTATGTAATTCCTTAAATACCATATTTAGATATTGACCTTTGTTGGCACCAACATCAAAAATACAATATGGTTCTCTTTTTAACGTAAGAAAATTTAAAACAGATTTCTCACCACTATTCTGGACACCGCCACCAGAACCTACACCAGATAAGTAATGCGAAAACATTATATTTTTTTCTAGTATTTTTTGAGCATACTTATTTCCAAAGCATTTAGAGATAATACTTCTAAGCATATAACTCCTATATTTAATTGCCTAACGATTAAGTGTTTTATCTGTAAATGAGCAAAAAAAGAGAGAGAAGAAGGTTATAAAATATATTTGCTCATTTGCAGCTAAAATAGTGTTGTCCCGGAACAAGCGGGATAAATGCGAAACCACACAGTGTCCGTTAGCTAACGGATATTTAATGCGGTTTCTCTTTCCATATTTATAAAAATATCTGCTCTCATTTTATATTTTTTTTACCATAACAGTGTTAATTGCTTTTTTATATTCTAAAGAACAAACCTCTTAATCCAACCGGTATAGGCTTCCTCTGTGCGCGGACTGTTGTGCCCGGCTATCATTTCGTTTCTAACTTTGTCTAATCCGTTAGCTAACGGACTGTGTGATTGTTTTTTCACTCATCTCCATATTCTCTAAATGCTACTTGGCAAAATGTATTAATTTATTTTGCCAATGGCAAGAAATATTTTTTATAAGCACTATTTTTTTCTCCCCATCTAAAAGCTTCACTGCTGTCTAAAACAAAATAAAAGACGAGTAAAAGAAAACAAATTTCTTTGTATTAGACAGATTCAAGTATTCATCAAAAACAATTCCTACCTAAAACAGTTCTTGCGGACAAAAATTGAGCGAAAAGTTTTCTCTCGGTTTGAGCCAAACAAATCCCGAGGACGGGACTAATATATTTCCGATGAACCCAACAATTCTTATTATTAGAAAAACTTATATGACTACGCCTAATTGTAATATTTACTCACAAAAAGAAACGCAACCAAATCTAAATTATTCAAAAAATCTTTCCGGTTGAATAATTTCCAGCTCCAATTGTTCACCCCGCAACCCTGGAAAGCAAATAAGTTGGGCTGAAAACGAGTGAAGCCATAGCGCGGCAAGCCGCAATTTTGAATTGGGAATTTTGAATTATGAATTAAACGCAAAGGAATTTATATAATTTATCATTTAAAATATTTTGACATAAAAAACAAAAATATTATTTTCAATACTATAAGGTAGAAAAAATTGCTTGATGAGTTCCTCCAACCGACAAACAGATCTTTGGCAAATTCTTTGTTGCCTTTTTCCGCACTGTGGTTTTATCTTTAATTTTGTTTATCTTTAAAAAGAAAACAACATTAAGAAAATTTTTGATATTTGATAGACCAAACAAACAGAGTAAATGAATGAGATATAATTTTATACAGGCTTCAACCAATACTCTCGAAATTCTTTTAACTATGATGAAAGAATTTTATGAGTTTGAGCAGTTGAACTTTAACGAACCAAAATTAAGGGATACAGTCGCATTGTTAAACGACAACCAGTCTTTGGGAAGAATCTATTTAATTAAATGTGATGATGAGTATGTTGGTTATTCTGTTCTGACATTCGGTTTCAGTCTCGAGTATTTTGGAAGGAATGCTCTTATCGATGAGCTATACATTCGCGCAGATTATAGAGGGAAAGGTATAGGAAGCAGATATCTTAAATTCATTGAAAATATCTGCAAAGACGAAAATATTTTCGCTCTCCATTTAGAAGTAAGCAAAATAAACACTAAGGCTCAGGAGTTATACCGAAGGATGGGCTATAAAGACCACAACCGCTACCTCCTTACTAAGTGGCTACAGTAGGAAAGCGGAGACAATTTACTGCCTCCGCAAAATTGTTTGAAAAACTATACCCTCGGAACCATTGAGTTTACCATTGAAGCAACCTGGCGGGCTACTTTCTGATTAAACTCAAATGTTAGTTTTTTATGATTAACGAGGTCTACAATAGTGCCTATAAAACACAACCCGCCTGTTAAAAGATACAAAATGCCCATCCCCACCTGGTCAAGCACAAACCGCTGAACGCCGTTTACACCGAGAAATCCGATTAGTGTAAGAAGAAGAATTGTTTGCGGATCTTTCCTTTTTGCATTATACAAAGTTGCAAATTGATTAACCTGCACATCCGAAAAATCACGAACCAACGAGTCAATATAATGAAGTTCTTCGGCTTCAAGGTTGGGCATAAGTAATAAAATATTAGCCATAAAAACAGCTCCTTTCAATAGTTTGTAACTATTGTTTTATATCTGATGAATGACGATTTTGTAAGAACGTATATCCGCTGTAATAAGAGAGGCAGCGCGATTATTCCTAAAGGGTGCGCCGCAAATGAGCTTTGTAAATCAAAATGAAAAAGATGATGAATTGAATATCCCAAACCGCAGCCGGGACAAAAATCGAAGCCGAGATTTTTAATAGGACAAATAGTAAAGTGACTTTCGCCGCCAAACTGCATCAATGCCAGCAATAATAATCCTGTTGCCCACACTACAGCTTCAAGATTAATACATTTTAACAGTATGGATATCTTCTTTTTCACGCCGGTAAAATAAAACAAATTAATTAGGCAATCAAAAATTATTGGGATAAAAGGAAAGAATGAATTGCGGGCTGTATATAATTATATACCATCGGACTGGGGAGAGGAAATTTGATATTGAGGTTTGCTATCCAACAGCACGCCCACCAAAATGAACGGCAATTAAATTATCTACACCATTTCACAGAGAACAAACCGCAAAAAAAAAAAACCATTGCAGTAAACTTTATTAATGGAGCTTTCCGCAATGGTTAAGGAGTGCTTACTTAGAAATACTATTTATAAGAATGCAAAACTTTCATATAGTTAGCGCGCTCAAATTGAGATGGGTCGGCTACATTTTTATAACTCATACTGCCTCTCATCTGATCAAGCGATTCGTACTCATTTACTTCCATCCAGTATTTTAGATTGCCGAGCACTTCTGTAATATGCCCGATACCGAACTTCAATAAACAGGATAACATTTGTGTAACTTTGGCGCCCGCCATAATCATCTTTATTACATCTTTTTCGGTATAGATTCCGCTGGTAGCTGCAAGATCTGCTTTCACTTTATCGTAAAGAATGGCAATCCATCTTAACGGAAGACGCATCGCCATAGGGGTGCTTAACAAAACATTCGGGACAACTTCAAGGGTCTCGAGGTCAATATCCGGTTGATAAAAACGGTTAAATAAAACAAGTCCGTCTGCACCTGCTATATCAAGCTGTTTGCTAATGTTTGCAACAGAAGTAAAGAAAGGATGCATTTTTACTGCAACTGGAATGGTTACGTTTTGTTTTACTGATGAGACGATATTGACATATTCTTTTTCAACCAGTCCGCCGGGTTTTTCCAAACCGGTTGCAAGAAGATAAATATTAAGTTCAAGTGCGTCAGCTCCGGCTTCCTGCATCTTGTTGGCATAATCGATCCAGCCGCCGGTTGATTTTCCGTTTAAGCTTGCGATGATAGGAATATCAACCGCCTCTTTTGCCTTACGGATGTGTTCGAGATATTCCTCCGGTCCGGTTTTAAATTTGAACGGTTCCGGGAAATACGATGTAGCTTCTGCAAAACTTTCGGAATGCGCCGTTGTGTGATGTTCTAATTCGAGTGATTCATGCTCAATTTGTTCTTCGAACAAAGAATATAAAACAACAGCCGCTGCTCCGGCATCTTCTAATGCTTTAATATTTGCAATATCTTCCGATAAAGGGCTTGCCGACGCAACCAATGGATTTTTTAATTCTAATCCTAAATAGTTTGTTGATAGATTCATTTTGCTACCTTAATGTTTTTTTTCAATATTTATAAAAGTAAACGTACAATCCGTTAGCTAACGGATGAACAATGTTTTAAAGCAGAGAGCGAAATATAGAAGTTAAAGAGCCACGCGATTTTTTTATACCATCAACTTAAAATATAATCGCATGTGACATTCGTGTATTGTAAGACTGATTAATCCGTTACTAAACAATCCATGACACGAATTTCTTCAATTTCAAAAGAATACCTTTTATATCTCGACTTCTTATCTCTTATTTCTTATTTCTTATTTTCTTCCGGTTTTTCAGATTCAAGAAATTCGTACTGCTTCCAACGTTTAACTACATCCTCCTGAGCCTCGGTCATTAGTTCCTCTGCAAGTTCGGGATGAGTTTTGGTTAACATCTTGTATCTGGTTTCCATGTATGCATATTCTTTCAAAGGAATTTTTAATCCTTTGGAATCTAACTTAAACGGATTTTTACCTTCAGCCGCTAAACCCGGATTGTAGCGGTACAGTGGCCAGTAACCGGAATCAACAGCAGCTTTCTGATTTTGCATTGCCGTACCCATGTTAATACCGTGGGCAATACAATGGCTGTAAGCAATAATAAGAGAAGGACCTTCATAAGCCTCTGCCTCAAGGAATGCCCTTACAGTATGCTGATCGTTGGCGCCCATTGCAACCTTGGCAACGTAAACATTGCCGTAGCTCATTGCCATCAAACCAATGTCTTTTTTAGCAGATGTTTTACCTGCCGCAGCAAATTTTGCAACAGCCCCGCGCGGTGTGGATTTAGAACACTGCCCTCCGGTGTTTGAGTAAACTTCGGTATCAAGTATAAGAACGTTTACATTTTTACCGGAAGCTAAAACGTGATCTAATCCGCCGTAACCAATATCGTAAGCCCAACCGTCGCCGCCCATAATCCAAACGGATTTTTTGACTAAGTAGGCGCTTAAACTTTGTAGCTGAATTATATCATCCTTATTACCCGCGCCGGATTTAAGCATTTCGTTAAGTTTAGCGTCTAATGCTTCAACTCTTAAACGCTGCTCGTAAATGCCAGGCTCATCTTTCTGGTCTGCGTTTAGAATATCGTTAACAAGCTGTTCGCCTATTTCACCGGCAAGTTTTTTTAAGAAAATTTCAGCTTGCCCTTTATGTTTGTCGAGCGCAAGTCTAAATCCGAAACCGAATTCGGCGTTATCTTCAAACAATGAATTTGACCATGCGGGTCCTCGACCGTCTATGTTTGTAGTCCAGGGAGTTGTAGGTAAATTTCCACCATAAATTGATGAGCAGCCGGTTGCATTTGCAACAACCATTCTGTCGCCAAATAACTGGCTGGCAAGTTTAACATATGGAGTTTCGCCGCATCCAGAGCATGCGCCGGAGAATTCAAACAACGGTTCGAGGAACTGTGAGTCTTTAACTTTTTCTATTTTAATAATTTTTCTATCAAGGTCAGGAATTTGCAGGAAGAAATCCCAGTTTGCTCTTTCCTGTTCTCTTATTGGCATTTGTTCCGCCATATTAATTGCTTTTAAGCGGGTTTCTTTTTTATTCTTTGCAGGGCATACATCTACACATATGCCGCACCCCGTGCAATCTTCAACGGCAACCTGAAGCGAATACATCATCCCTTCGCCGTAATCTTTTGATTTGAACTTTGTAACTTTAAATGCTGAAGGAGCGTTTTCAAGAAGTTTTTCATCATAAACTTTTGCTCTTATTGAAGCATGAGGACATACGATAACACACTTATTACATTGAATACATGTGTCCATATCCCAAACCGGAACATCAAGCGCAATATTTCTTTTTTCCCATTTGGTAGTTCCAAGCGGATAGGTGCCATCTATCGGCATTTTGCTTACCGGGATAGAGTCGCCTTTGCCAGCGATCATTTGCGCGGTAACTTGATGAACAAACTCCGGTGCATCAGCCGAAACAGGCGGCTGTAACTGCATTTTGCTTGTTACTTCTTTCGGCACTTTTACTTCATGAAGATTTGCAAGTGTTTGATCTACTGCGGCAAAGTTCATCTGAACAATTTTATCACCTTTGGCGCCGTAAGTTTTCTTTATAGATTTTTTAATCATCTCAATTGCCACTTCTTTGGGGAAGATGTTCGAAATTGCAAAGAAGCAGGTTTGCATTATTGTATTTATTCTTACCCCCATGCCGTTTTCATTAGCAACCTTATAAGCATCGATGATATAAAATTTCATTTTTTTGTTTATGAGGTCTTTCTGAACCTTCTCCGGCAGAGTGTCCCAAACTTCTTCTGTGGAAGCTTTAGTGTTCAGCAAAAATGTAGCGCCCTCTTTTGCGTCTTCAAGCATATCCATTTTTTCTAAGAATCCGCTTTGATGAGATGCAATGAAATGAGCTTTATTAATTAAATAGGTAGATTTAATTTCTTTCGGACCGAATCTTAAGTGAGATATAGTAGTGGAGCCGGATTTTTTAGAATCGTAAACAAAATAACCCTGTGCGTAATAATCGGTACCTTCGCCTATAATTTTAATTGAATTTTTATTTGCGCCAACCGTACCATCTGCGCCGAGACCGTAGAACTTTCCTCTAAATGTTTCGTCGGATTCAACCGAGAAGTCGGGGTCGTATTCTAAACTTGAATGAGTTACATCTTCAATGATACCAACGGTAAAATGATTTTTAGGTTTGTCTTTTTTTAATTCATCAAACACGGCTTTTACCATTGCGGGTGTAAATTCTTTTGAAGACAGACCGTAACGTCCGCCGATAATTTTAGGATAAGCGAAAGGAAGTTCGCCGTCAATGTGCATTTCGGAAACTGAATTAACTACATCAAGATGAAGCGGTTCTGCTGATGCTCCAGGTTCTTTTGTTCTGTCGAGCACGGCAATTGATTTTGTTGTAACAGGCAGAGCTTCAATAAAATGTTTGATCGAGAATGGTCTGTATAACCGTACTTTAAGCACGCCCACTTTTTCTTTTTGATTAACAAGATAGTTTACAGTTTCTTCAGCGGCTTCTGCGCCCGAGCCCATTAAAACTACAATTCTTTCAGCATCAGGTGCGCCAACATATTCGAACAAACGGTATTGACGTCCAACTATACCGGCGAATTTATCCATTTGTTTCTGAACGATTTCGGGGCAGGCGTTATAAAATGGATTAACAGTTTCTCTTCCCTGGAAATAAACATCCGGGTTTTGTGCAGTGCCTCGCATAAAAGGTTTATCCGGTGTAAGCCCTCTCTTCCGATGTGCGATAACAAGTTTGTTATCAATCATCGCTTTCATATCATCAATCGTTAATTGTTCAATTTTCATTACTTCGTGGCTTGTGCGGAAACCATCAAAAAAGTGAACGAAAGGAATCCGGGATTCGAGAGTAGCAGCCTGTGAAATAAGAGCTAAATCCATTACCTCCTGCGCCGTGTTCGAAGCCAAAAGAGCAAAACCGGTTGAACGGGTTGCCATCACATCGCTGTGGTCGCCAAAGATTGAGAGCGCCTGCGCAGCTATCGACCTGGCAGAAACATGAAACACTGTTGAAGTTAATTCACCCGCAATTTTAAACATGTTTGGGATCATTAAGAGGAGACCCTGCGACGCTGTGAATGTTGTTGTTAACGCGCCTGTTTGCAGCGCTCCGTGTACAGAGCCGGAAGCTCCGCCTTCACTCTGCAGCTCGCTTACAGAGGGAATCATCCCCCAAATATTTTCTTTTTTAACGGCAGCCCAGTCATCGCACCACTCTCCCATATTTGAAGAAGGAGTAATGGGATATATAGCGATAACTTCATTAGTATTAAACGCTACATACGCTGCGGCTTCATTTCCATCAATAGTTACTTTTTTTCTTTCCATTTTTTTACCAATTATTTAAATAAACAAACTTTTGCCCACAATAAGCTATCCTATTTAGCCAAAAACTATACCAAGTGCAAATCTGTTAAAAAGATTAGTTTTCTAACTTTATTTATCAAAAAAGATAAAATAATTAAGCGCATCTTTTCTATATTCTTGATTGTGAGAATGGGGGATTATTTCATTTTTCTTAACTATTTTTATTTATAAAAATTTTCAATCTAATTTTATCGGTTATATAATGAAAAAACACTTTTTGATATTGTTAATAGTTTTAACTTCCTTATTCGTTTCAACTCTTTTAGCTCAAAATTTTAAGTTCGCCGTAATGTCCGACAGCCGCGGTAGATTTACAGGCGTAAACGAACCTGTTCTTTCGGCGCTTGCAAATCATCTTGTAGAAAATCACCCGGACGCCAGGTTTTTATTTTTCCCGGGCGATATGGTAGACGGCAGCAAAACTAATCCGGCACAAACCGTAAAAGAATTACTATACTGGAAAGAGGTAATGAGCCCTGTTTATAATAATCCGAAAATGGTTTGGCCCAAAATCTGGACGACCGTTGGCAATCATGAAATTCAACATCTGGACGACGAAAAAAACTTTAAGAAAATTTTTAACAATGTTTTTATGAATGGTCCCGACGACGAACTTGGTTTAACTTATTCATTCGATTATGAAGATGTTCACTTTACAGTTATTAACAGCGATCGATGGTACTATGGTGATTTACAAGACACAACCGATGACCGCCGCGACTGGCATTATATTAAACATTTAGACTGGATTGAAAAGGACCTTGAAACAGCACGTGTGCGGGGTGTTAAATGGATTTTTGTTATTAGTCACGAAGTTGTTTTTCCATCCGGGGGACATTTGCGTGACGGGCTTCCGAATCTTGGATTGAATTTAACTCTACCTCTTGATTCAGCAAAACAATACTCTTTAAAACAGCGGAATAAATTTTGGCAATTGTTGGGCAAGTACGATGTTGCTGCCTATTTGTGCGGTCACGAGCATCTTTACTCACGACAGTCAGTAGATGGAGTTTATCAAATAACTGCTGGAAGCTGCGGTGCGCCTGTATATTATTTTAATCCTACTTTCGATGAAAAGCGTGATACTATCATTGCTGGCATGGAAATGACATACGGAAAATCAGTCCCCTATTACGAAGTACTAAATTACAATTACGGACCCGGGAAAAACTCTCAGGCTTCGGAGGATTTTGTCGGCAAACGCGCTTTTCACTATGTTACTCTTGATATCCAAAACGATGAAGTGACGGTTAAGACATTTGGCGCTTATGTTAAGAAAGACAATCTAAGCGAAATGGATGGCGACATTCAGTTGATTGATGAGTTTGTTATTAAGCTATCTTACACAAAAAAGTAAGTTGAATAGAGATGACACCTTTCTTAGAAAAGATGTCATCTCTTAGTTAAATCGAACCTTTTCGTACACCCTGCGGGATTCGAACCCGCGACCTGCTGATTAAGAGTCAGATGCTCTACCAACTGAGCTAAGGATGCGGGACAAAAATAGGTAAATTGGCAAAAAATTCAAAGGTAGAACTGCCGCTTACGATGGGTGATAATATTATTCTGCCTCCGTTATAGCTTCCGATAATAATAAATTTCGATAGCCAACGGAATTTTAATTTATATGCTTCCTCAAAAGCAAGAATTTTTCTTTGCAATTTTATATTTTACTTATAGAGTGTTATTATTTCAGCTCATTTATAAAAAGATAAACTTCAATTCAACTTAAGAAACATGGCTTTTAACTCAGAAAAATTTTCGAGGAAAATTTAAAATGAAGAAACTTGAAAAAGGATTTGTACAGATATACACAGGCAGCGGTAAGGGAAAAACAACCGCAGCAATCGGGCTGGCTGTAAGGGCTGCCGGATACGGATTAAAAACTTACTTCGTTCAATTCATGAAAGAATATCCTTATAATGAGTTGAATAGTCTTAAACATTTGAATGAATGGATAACGATAGAACAATATTGTGGCGATGATTTTGTTTATAAAAAAGGCACTTCCGGCAAAACTGTGGGTAAAAAATAACAATAAATAAAGGAGCATTTATTAGGAACAGTTCCTAAATTAGTTTCGCAAAAAAACAATAAAAGGAATGCCCCAACAAATGCTCGTAAAAACATTACTGAATAAAATAGAAAAATATTCATCATTTGTCTATAACAATGTAAGCACAAAAGGAGAAAAAATAATAATAAAAATTAGACCCAGAAAAAACAGTAAGGGTCGATGCTCGGTATGCAAAATGCAATGTCCAACTTATGATAAGCAACCGGAGAGATTGTTTAGCTATGTTCCACTATGGGGATATCCGGTAAGTTTTTCATACATGCCAAGAAGAGTAAAATGCAGAAAGCATGGAATAAAAGTAGAGTATATTCCATGGTCAAAAGGCAAAGAAAGAATAACAAACAGCTACAAAATATTTTTAGCGCATTGGTGTAAACGAATAAGCTGGAAAGAAACGGCGGGAGTATTTCGGACCAGTTGGGATACTGTATGTAAAAGTGTAAAATGGGTAGTTGAGGAAGGGATGGAAAATCGGCAACTGGGAGACATCAGCGCAATCGGAATAGATGAGATACAAGTTTTTAAGGGACATCAGTATATGACAGTGGTTTATCAGTTGGATGAAGGACTAAAGCGTTTATTGTGGTGTGGGAAAGATAGAAGTGTAAGAACACTATTGAATTTTTTTCACTATTTAGGTGAACAAAGAAGTAAAGAACTTAAATATATTTGCACAGATATGTGGAAGCCATATTTGAACGTGATAAAAAAGAAAGCGCCACAAGCATTAAATATATTAGACCGTTTCCACATAGTGAAAAAATTTAATGAAGCAATAGACCAGATTCGCCGCCAGGAAATAAATAAAAATATAATCGCATCAGAACAGTTGAAAAAGACAAGATGGATATTGATGAAAAATGAAGATAACCTAACTGAAAACCAGGTAACCAAGTTGTCGGAATTACTAAATAGTCAATTAAAGTCAATAAAAGCATATTTGTTAAAAAAAGATTTCCAACGGTTTTGGTCTTATAAATACAAGGGCGTTGCTAAAAAATTTATCAGAGATTGGTGTAAAAGAACAAATAGGACAAAACTGGAGCCGATGAAAAAAGTTTCAAAGATGTTAAGTAATAAAGAAGACTTGATATTGAATTGGTTTAGCGTAAATCCACGCTTATCCTCAGGGGCTGTTGAGGCTATGAATAACAAAGCGAAATTGACTATCAAAAAAGCATATGGATTTAAATCTGAAGATTATATTAAATATGCACTTTATCATACGCAGGGTGCACTTTCTTTACCTAAAAGCACCCACAGATTTAGCTGTTGAACCATAAAAAAGAACCCGCCCCTCTCGAAGAAATTCAAAAAGCAAAATATGCTCTTGCCCACACGGAAGAAAAAATGTTGAGCGGCTTGTACGATTTAATTATACTCGATGAAATTTGCGTTGCAATTTATTTTGGATTACTAAAAACAGAAGACGTTATTCTGCTGATTAATGTAAAACCGGAAAATGTTGAGCTCATATTAACCGGAAGATATTGCCCTACAGAGTTAATTGACAAAGCAGACCTCGTTACAGAAATGAAGGAAGTTAAACATTATTATTCTCAAGGTGTGCTTTCAAGGAAAGGAATAGAGTCTTGAAAACAATGTAATTTTGTGGGAAAACTTAAAAATCTTTTCTACTCAATCCCTCATTTATTTTTTTTGGCTCTTCGGTCAGTTGGCTATCAGATCGAATCCCGCTTTGCGGTGATTCTTTATTTGGTATTCAATTATCGTTAATCCGTTGGCTAACGGATCGTTACTCATAATTCTTTAAGAACCTAAGAACCTATTGAATAGAATTATTTGGCAGCCTTTTTACAATTTTTCTAATTCTTCTCTATCTTTTCTTTTCAATCCCTTTACTATCAAATCGTAAGAATGGTCAATCCACTCGCAATACAATTTGTCGGGAATAGTTGTTTCAATGTAAACAGTGTTCCAATGTGCTTTATTCATATGATAACCGGGGACAACGTCGTCATATTTTTCTCTTAGTTCAACCGCTTTTTCCGGGTCGCATTTTATGTTAATGCTATATGGCGGATTAAGATTTGCAAGCAAGAAAATTTTATTCATCACTTTGTAAACCGGAGTGTCTTCATCAAACGGAAGAGTTTCGGTCGCTCCTTTTTTTGATAAACAATAGTTTCTTATTTGTTCGAGGTTCATTTCTATTTTGCGTAATAAATTATTTAGAATACGTTCCTTAAAAAGGTTCGGTTGAATAATCTCATTTTCCGTTGTTTAAGGAACAATCCGTTAGCTAACGGATGAAAAATATTTTTGCGTTAACTATTTGTTTTTATCAATCCATCTTGCCGCATCTTTGGCGAAGTAAGTTAAAAACATATCTGCGCCTGCGCGTTTTATGGCGGTTAAAGATTCAATCATTACGCGCTCTTCGTCAATCCAGCCATTTCTTCCAGCAGCTTTTATCATCGCATATTCACCGCTCACCTGATAAGCCGCTGTTGGCAAGCCAAATTTTTGTTTAACACGGTATAGAACGTCAAGATACGGACCTGCAGGTTTAACCATAATTATATCCGCGCCTTCTTCCACATCAGCTTCAGCTTCGCGCAAAGCTTCATCACTGTTAGCTATATCCATCTGGTGCGAACGCCGGTCGCCGAATGCGGGAGCAGAATCCGCCGCATCTCTAAAAGGTCCGTAAAAACCGGAAGCATACTTAACAGCATAACTCATTATCGGGATATTAATGAAGCCTTTATAATCGAGCGCTTTTCTTATAGCGGCAATTCTGCCATCCATCATATCGGAAGGAGCAATAATATCTGCGCCGGCTTCTGCGTGGGTGATTGCTTCTTTTGCGAGAAGCGAAACGGTTTCATCATTTAAAATTTCTTCGCCGTTTAGCAGTCCGCAATGTCCGTGCGAAGTATATTCGCACAAACATACGTCTGTTATAACAAGCAGGTTTTGAACATTCGCTTTTATCGCACGGACAGCACGCTGAATAATTCCATTCGAATCATAAGCTTCTGAACCTTTCTCATCTTTATGTTCCGGAATGCCAAAAAGAATTACCGCCGGAATGCCGAGTCTGCTTACTTCTTTACATTCTTCAACAAGTACATCAATCGACATCTGGAAAACACCCGGCATTGATTTTATTTCCTTTTTTATTTTTTCGCCGGGAACAACGAACAAAGGATAAATCAAATCATTTTTCGAAAGTTCTGTTTCGCGCACCATATCTCTTACAAGAGGATTATAGCGCAAGCGTCTTAATCGTTTAGTTGGATACGTAGCCATTTATGCTCCTTTTTAATGTACAATGTAAAATGAACAATGTACAATGTTTATAAATTGTTTTTAGATGTTTTGATAATTGATACTAATATTTTAATTATCTCTTTGCAATCCGGGTTTAAACTCGAAAATTCGTTTTCGGTAATTACTTCAATAACCAACGTATTTTTCATATACCATCATTCTATACTATTCCATCACCTAATGAATTCTTCATTGTACATTGTACATTACGCATTGTACAATGTTTATAAATTGTTTTTAGATGTTTTGATAATTGACACTAATATTTTAATTATCTCCTTGCAATCCGAGTTTAAACTAGAAAATTCGGTTTCGGTAATTACTTCACTGGTTATTAATA